>Ga0172371_10010626_pt1 | contig 12402 bp, 11 predicted proteins | sample Lak12m_FD_114543 | JGI IMG/M metagenome (GOLD analysis project Ga0172371, IMG submission 114543) | Freshwater microbial communities from Kabuno Bay, South-Kivu, Congo - kab_022012_12m | ecosystem: Environmental > Aquatic > Freshwater > Lake | place: Democratic Republic of the Congo: South-Kivu... | reverse complement strand
TTGATTCGACCGCCCGCTAGAAGAGATCCAGCGGGCAAGGTCGACGGCGGATGAAACCTCCGTCGAAAAGGAACTCCAAGTCGGCCGCGCTCAGTCTGCTGCGTACCAGGGCGGCCAGTTCGTTCTCCCGCCGTGCCGCGGCGCACCGCTGGGGCACGGCGCGATTCAAGGAGCCCGTGACGACGAGGTTGTCGTGCGGACACCCGCCGGCGCAGGTATAGCGCGCGTGGCATGTTCGGCAGGCAGCGTCGGCAGCCTGAAGGCACGGATGAAAGACGGATCGGTCGGGCCGCCCGGAGGTCAGTGTGCCCATGCGGTAGGCGGGCTCGTACACGAACCGCTGACACGGATAGACGTCGCCGGAGGTGGTCACGGCGGCCAGACCCCGCCCCGCCCCGCAGTGTGTGTGCCTCTTCGAGGCGGTCGCGTACTGATCGAGGAGCGCCAGGAACCTGGAGGAGCCGCGGCGTTGCCTGAGCGCCTCGGTGTCGCGGTGCGTCACCGCATCCTCCACGGCGCGGGCCTCGCTCTCGAGATCGTCGAGTGCGAGTGCTGCCCCCCACTCATCGGCGGCATCTCCGTCGAGGTCTCCCGGCGGCAGCGACGCCACGGAGACCAGCACTCGGCTGAAGCCGATCTCAGTGAGCGCCTGCTTGACTGCCATCGCGTCACCCCCGGGCATCACGGTGGCCCGGCAGACGGTGTCCGGGTGGACCTCGAGCAGTCGATGCGCGTTGGCCGCCACCTCGTCGTACGATCCGCGGCCGTCGGCTCGCGGACGCTGCCGGTCGTGCACCTCGCGGCTTCCGTCGAGGCTCACGACCGTCTCGATCCCGTGACCCACGACAAGGTCGAGTGCCCGGTCGTCCAGATGAGTGCCGTTCGTCGTCATGCCCAGTCTGAGCGACTTGCCGGTCTGGCGGGCGAGCGCCTCCGCACGGCGAGCCGCCGCCTGGAGTGCGTCGAGATTGAGGAGCGGCTCCCCGCCGAAGAAGCTGATGCCGACCTCTCTCTCCGCGCCGCTCTGGGCGAACAGCCAGTCGACGGCCAGTTCGGCCGTCTCCGTCGTCATGTCGGTGCGGTGGTCCGGGAGCCGTTCGCGCTCATAACAGTAGATGCAGCGCAGATCGCAGCGGTCGGTGAGGAAGAGCGCGACGTGGCTGAGCGGCACCTGCGGTCTGGGTGGACGTTCGGTCTCCCGTGGCCGGGCTGCGTCCGCGTCGACGTGCAGCGAGTGAAGGAGCAGGTCTGCGTCCGCATGCTGCCGAGATGGATCGGACTCAGCGGCCGCCAGGACCGTGGCCGTCGCTTCGTCGATGGCCTCGGCTCCCATCGACTCCGGAAGGAGCACACACCATCCCGAAGCATCGGATGCCACGTGGAACCACCCGGGGGCCGGGGCGCGGGTCGATCTGGGTACCACCGCCGTGCCTGCAGGCGCTGTGCGGCTGTGCGGCCTCCTGCTCTCCGGAGGGTGCGTCATCCGTACGCGTCAGGGCCGTCGCGCAGCTTGCCGGCGTCGGGCCCGCCGGCCGCGGCCAGGCTCTCGATCTCATCGTCGTCGAGCAGCCTTGACGCCCGCCGCAGGTGGGAGAGCGCGGCTGTGCCGCCGCCGCTGTCGCCGTGCGAGTCCGACCGGCCGGACGTGGGAGCAGTCTCGCGAGCGGGGACGAGCGACTCCAGAAAGACGGTCGTGAACCGCTCGATGACCGGAGTCGGGTCATCCTGAAACGGGCGCGGCAGGCGTTCGTTGAGGAAGAGGTCGACGATACCCACGACGGCGGCGAAGCACATCGTGGCGAGCTCCTCGGGCGCTTCCGCCGAAAGCTCGCCGGCGGCTCGCCCGCGCTCGAGGACTCCCTGCAACCGACGGGCGATGGCGTCGAATCCCACGACCGCGTCGTCGACCACCTCGGGTGACGGCGGCAGCGAATCGAAGACGAGTGAGAACGCGTGCGGATGGGTCGTGGACCAGCCCGCGAGGGCATCGATCAGGGCCCGCAGCTGCTCGGTCGAGTCGTCGGTCGCTGTCACGGCCGCCGCCACGGCTTCGTCGAGCTGCTTCACGGCGTTCATCTTGGCGGCGTCGAAGAGGCCCTTCTTGTCCTGAAAGTAGTAGGCGATGGTGGTCGCGGTGACGCCGACCTCCTTGGCGATGGCCCGCAGCGTGACGGATCGTGGGCCACGCTCGGCGACCATGTCGGTCGTCACGGTCAGGATCTGTTCGACGAGCTCGGGATTGGGTGGTCTCACTACATGCACCTCTGTCTGCCGTTTCGCACGATGTCGATTCCGTGTCGGGATGGCGAGGGACGGCGCCGAGGACTTCAAGTGTTACAAGAGTAAGATAACACGCAAATCAGAACTTGACAATGCAGCTGCCCGGCCGCTGCCGACTTTCGGCCGAGTTCCCCTCGTTCGAGCCGGTCCCTGAGAGCGGTCCACGCCGTTATCCATGGAAGACCCGCTTCGGCCGCTACCTTGACATCCATAATATAACACATCTAGAGTAAGTGTCGTCCGGTCTTCCTCACAAGGCCGGACGGGGAATCGGGCGCCACCGGCGCCACCCGCGAGTGACATGAGGAGGTGCCGCATGAGCAGGGAAGCGGCCATCGCGTTTCTGGACAGGCTCAAGGAGGACGCGGCGTTCCGTGAGCGGGTCCTGGCGGAGCAGGACATCGCGGCACGGATGGCCATGATCAACGACGCGGGCTTCGACTGTACGCTCGAGGAGATCAAGAGCGTGCCCGAGGTCATGGACGACCAGCAGCTCGAGGCGGTCGCCGCCGCCGGCTTCGGCTGGTGGGACAAGTGCTGCATCGCCTGACCGGATGGTGAACAGTCGCGGGGGTGTGCCGTCGGGCGGCCGAGGGCCGCTCAGGCGCTGAACGAGCAGACCAGGTAGACCTTGGCCCGGGGTCGCCGCTCTGGAGTCAGGTCGATCTTCACGTGGCTGATCGACTGGGACAGTATGACTCCCTGGTCGGAGGCGTCCCAGGGGTCGGCTATCAGGCGCTGAGTGCCTCTCCACGCAAGCACCGTCGCGGCCTTCGCCGGAGTGCAGAGACCGTCGTCCAGGAGGTGCTCGATCAGTCGCGACCACGACGAGTCGTGCGGGTGCGCACCCGCCTTCCGTCGACCTGGGAACGTCACGTCGATGCCCACGCGTTCATGCGTCGTCGTGCCGACATCGACGTTCACGCGCACCGCGACAGATGGATCGAGACGCGACACCTCCGCGAGCAACGCGTCTGCCTCGTCGCGGCAGTGTCGATACGGGAGTCTGGCCAGCAGTCGGCTCGCGCGGCCAGGTGAGAGGTCGGGAGACACGACTCTCACGGGAGCACCAGGGCGGGCGAGCATCGCACCGACGTGCAGACAGGGTCCCTCGTCCGCGAGCATCGTCAGGCGACGGCGCAGATCGGTCGCGTCATCATGGAGCATGGCGCAGCCGAGGTCCGCGAGAAGTGCCGCCACGTCGGGGAGCCGCCGATCCCGCTCGCCCCAAGGTTCCAGCCGGAGGAAGACCGATGGCAGGGTGGCGTCGCCGGGATCCGACCCCGTGTCGAACTCCAGCAGCACCCGGGCGACGGCTTGCCAGTCGGGCGCGCCCGCGCCACGCCGCCATTCCGCGAGGGCGGCGTACGCATCCTCCGGGAGGTCCTCCGACGAGCCGCGAGGCCACGGCTGTGGTGTGACTGCGGGCTCGCCGAGCCGGTGCAGCGTGACCCCGAAGTCGGCGAGAGGCGGGCCTTCACCGAGCGGGCACTCGAAGCCGAATGCACTCGGCGCAAGCGGCTCGAGCCGGCCGAGAAGTGCCGCGGCGCGGTCCAGAGAGCGGGCATCCGCGAGCACACTCTCGAACTGCCATCGCTGTCCACATCGTTCGCGAGCGTGGCGACGCCACAGAACGAACGCCGCGGCCGGTCCGGCAGTCGTGGCACCGGGAAGCCCGGACAGAGCGTCGCGGTCGGTGCCCGGGTGGCGTCCTGCACTACTCACGACGGCCCCCGCCTTCTCTCTCTCCGGCCGTCGGCGGCAGGCACCAGGGGAGCGTCGGAGGCTGGTGCTCCGCCGGCCGGCGATGCGGTCGCCCAGCGGATGCTGGTGGTCCGCGGTCCGGCAAGCCCGTACCCGGCCAGGTGGGAGAGGTCTTCCGCGCAGATGCACGGTGACGAGACGGGGCAGGGCGCGTACCCGGCTGCCGTCGGCGGCAGGAAGTCGGGGTCGAGCGCGCTCCCGGTCCGGGCCTGCGGGCGGCTCTTGGATGAGGCCCAGCAGGGGTACACGCCCCCGTCCTGGGCGATGAAGATGTAGTCGCGACCGGCCGAGCACGGCCGTCCACGAGGTGACCGGCCAAGTGTGGCGCGACGCTCGGCGTCTCTGCCCCCGGGCAGGGCACGCAGACGGCCGACGAAGGGCTCCTGCAACACGGGGATCCCTGAGAAGCCTTGACGGAGAGCATCAACGTCCAGACCCAGGTCGAGGTTGACCGGGATGTGTCGCTGGCGACAGAGATGACACAGATCATCGATCGCGTCGAGTGTCTGCGGAAAGGCGAGTGCGTTCACCACGACACTCAGACCGGCGTCCCGCGCCAGAGCCGCGTGATCCGCCAGGTCTTCCGCCGCCACCTGGCCGGCGTGGTGGGTGATCCACAGCGAGACCCTGTCGGGTCGGCAGTGCTCGAGCAGCGTCGGCAGGCGGCGGGGGAGTGCCGCGCCGTTCGTGACGAGCTCGACGAACCGCGTCCGTGGCTGCCGGGAGAGCAGGCCTGCCCGCATCAGAACATCGTCGGAGAGCAGCGGCTCGCCGATCGTCTGCAGGCGGACGCCGACCTCGAACGGAAGTCGGGAGATCCACTCGACGATCCGGCGATGACGTTCGCCGCTGCCGGCCGCCGTCCAACCTTCATGGGCGGCGGCCGTCGACGCGTGGCGATGCACACGGCTGATGCAGTAGCGGCACGCGAGATCGCAACGGGCCCAGTCGCAGACGTACCAGACGTGCAGTGTCGGCGCGTGGCGCACAGGACCCGCGGGCGTAGCGGCATCCATCTGCTCGTTCGGCGGCCGGCGGATCACGACTCGCCGGCCGTGCTGCGGTCCGGTTGCCGCGTTCCCTTCGCGGACGGTGCCGGTGGGCCGGCGCCTCGTACGCTGGCCGCTATCGGCGTCTCCCCTCGCTCGCCGCAGAGGTGAGCGACGTCTTCCGCGCAGCCACAACCGATGGGCGACCGACACGCGGCGATGGGCCGATCGCGCAGCGGCGGACGGAAGTCGGGGTCGAGCGCCGAACCCAACCGGGTCGCGGGAAGGCTCAGTGCATAGCTGCGGCACGGCATCACGCTGCCGTCGTGCTCTACATACAGGTAGTCGTGACCGGCCGTGCATGGGAGCAGGCACGAGTCAAACCACGTCCCGACCCGCAGGCGGGGATCGTCATCGTGGCCGGCAGCGTGCAGCAGGCGGGCCAGTCCCGGCCGATGCTGAGGCTGCAGTACCGGCACCCGGACGCCTCCGGCCCGCCAGCCGGTCAGGTCCAGACCCAGGTCGACGTTCGCCCGCAGGTCCTCACGGCGGGCGCGACGTACGATATCCGTGTTACCGTTAAGGTTCTCCGGGAACGCAACGGTGTTCACGATGACGCTGCATCCCCGATCGCGGGCGTACACGGCTCCGGCGATCACGTCGTCCGGGCTCGCCTGGCCGTCGTGATAGGTGATCCAGAGGGTGAGACGCGTCATGTCCGTCCTGGCGGGGAGGCGGTCCAGTGCCCGCCGGATGTGAGTGCCGTTGGTCGCCAGCTCCACGAATCGCACGTGCGGCTGCGTCGCCAGGCGGGCCACGCCGCCGAGGATCACGGTCGAGAGCAGCGGCTCGCCGACGGGCTGGATCTTCACTCCCAGAGGCCGGTCAAGCGCCGCGAGCCAGTCTACGATGCCGAGGAACCGTTCGGGGCCCGACGGCGCCAGCCAGCCGCCGTCGTCGGCCGCCGCGCGCTTCTCGGAGGCCTGACTGATGCAGTAGTCACAGGCGAGGTCACACCGCGCCCAGTCGCAGGTGTAGTAGATGTGGAGGAGCTCCACGGTCATCGCTCACAGGTCGAGAGGACACACCCGCGCCGGCAGCGCACCCTGCTCTGCCAGAAAGGCGCGCTCCTCGCTCTTCAGTCGACAGAGCGTGACGACCGCCAACTCCACGGTCGCGCGCAGGAAGTCGCAGAACGCCGGGTCCGGATCGAACGCCGAGCCGGACGCCACGGTGTTGTCGTATGCACAGCCGCCGCCACAGATGTAGCGCGCCCAGCAGCTCCGGCAGGGGAGGCTATGGACGACCGCGCTGTCGAGGTAGCGCGCCCGGTCGGTGAAGCCCTCCGCCAGCGAACCGATGCGATGGGTGCAGTCACCGGCGAACCGTTGGCATGGATACAGGTCTCCAGACGTGTCCGCCACGCAGTAGCTCCGGGCGGCGGAGCAACGGAAGTACCGGCGGCCGTGAGGATCTTCCACGTCCCGTATCCTCGCCAGCAGGTCGGGGTCTGGACACAGTCGTCGCAGGCCGGCGGTATCGCGCTCGCGCGCACACCGGAGGAGCTCTGCGACCGTAGCGCCGTAGTGTTCCAGACGTGCCGCGAGGCTCTCGCGCCGGCGGGCCGCCATCTCATCCTGACCGACCCCGGTCGGTGACGCCGGCAGGATGTCGAACGACCGGAATCCCACTGCGGCGAGCGTCTCTCGCACCTCCTGCAGCTCGTCGGCTCTCACCAGCGTAGCTCTGCCCGTGCTGTCCGGGAGCACGGACAGCAGCCGCTCGATGCCGGCCGCGACCAGAGAAAACGAGGGGCGGCCGTTGGCCAGCGGACGGTTTCTGTCGTGGATGGTCGGCGGCCCATCGATGCTCACCCGGACGCGGAAGTGGTTACGGGCGAGGAATCGGACGGTCTCCTCGTCGAGCAGCGTGCCGTTCGTGGAGAGCTCGAAAACCACCTCCTTGCCTCGCTCCGCCGCTGCGGAGAGCGCGTGATCGGTGGCGGCCCGCACCACCGGCATGTTGAGGAGGGGTTCTCCGCCGAAGAAGCGCAGCAGCACTTCATCTCGGTCGCCGGATGCCTCCAGGAGCCAGTCGATCGCCGCCAGAGCGGTGCTCCGGCTCATGAGGCCGCCGCCGCCGTAGGTGCCATGATCTCCGTAGCAGTAGACACAACGCATGTTGCAGGTCTGCGCCACCAGAAGAGAGAGCTCGTCGATCCGCGGCCGGCGGGCACGCCATGTGGCGACGACGTCTCTGTCACGGGCGTCGGTGTCGAGCGACGACTCCCAGGAGTTGCGGATGAGCCGCGACTCGCGCAGCCGTCGCTCCAATGCGGGCGATACGGGCGTCAGGGGATCCTGCTCGAGACGGGAGAGCACCCGATACGTAGCGCTGTCAAGTTCGCCGAACGGCAATGGGTCGTTCTCTCGTCGCTCCACCCGAAAGAAGCAGTGGCGCCCGTTGGATGTGAAACGATGGTGCTCGACCGGGTGCAGCGGCGAGGCGCTCATGGGCACGGGCCACCTGTGTCGCTGAGATCCTCGGCCCGGCGGGCGGAGTGACCCGCGAAGACCCGCTCCACGGCGGCCCGGTCGACTTCTGCGTCTGCCTGCACGGTCGCCGGATGGTGCAGCGGGAACGGGAGATCGACAGCCGGCTCTCTTGCCCAGGACGGTGCCGCCACGAGGTTCGTTCCGCGGTGATCGAAGCCGCGGTTCTCCACGAGGTTCACACGTGGCAGGGCGGCGAGACCGTCGGCGGCCAGCACCGCAACGAACCACTTGAGGTCCCACGTCGACGAGGAGGGCCCGCGGAGGTACTCATCGTCGAGCCGATCGCGAAGGAAGCGGACTCCCGGACCACGACCGAGCACCCGCTCCAGTGCGCCGTCCTGCCGCATCCCGGGCCACTGCGACAGCCCGGCGTCGAAGCGCGACCAGGCTCGCTCCCAGGTCGCCCAACCCCAGACGGGCGTGGTCCGCGAGAAGTAGTAACTGCCGTTTCCCGGCGCGGGACCGTTCAGAGGGCCCAGCGCGCCCACGTGCATCACCCGTGTCTCATCCCGGTATCGTTCCAGGAGTCCCCGGCAGTAGGGGAAGAAGGAGGGGCTCACCAGGCAGTCGTCCTCCAGCACGATGGCGGCGCGCTCTCTGCCGAACACGTGGTCCAGGCCCGAGATCAGCCGCGGCCCGCACCCCATGTTGGCCGATGCCGCGTGCAGGTGAAGCCGGCAGTCCCAATCGACGAGAGAGATGGCAGCAAGGGTCTCGAGGCAGGAAGGCGCGTCCGCCGGCACGTCGGCCCGGGGACCGTCGGCGAACACGTAGAGGACCTGTGGCCGGATGTCTCGAAGACGCGCTACGACCGCCCGGGCCTGGTCCGGACGGTTGTAGACGAACAGCGCCAGCGGAAGGGGGAAGGGCTCGATCCTTGATGAACGGCCCGATGTGCCGATATCCGTCGGCTCAATAGTAGTCCGCTTCGCTGCCTCCGGCGACGGCCGCCACTTCGGCATCCGTGAGCCGAGAGCGCACCTCGTCCAGTTCTTCGGAGGTGAAGTCGTAGCCCGCTGCTACGGCGAGCTTGCGGCGTTCCTGGTCGTCTGTCGCCGCCGCCAGTCCTGCGGCGAAGTCCTTGTCCGATTTCACGCGCTGCCAGAAGTCGCGGGCGCTTTCCACCGACATGTGATCCTCCTTGGCGTCACGCAGCCGTCCCTGAGAACGACGACTCATCGAGACGTAATGATAGCGATAGTAACTTACTGGTGTCAAGCATATTCGTCGTGATGCGCCGCCATCGTCCGTGTGCCTGCTCCTCCAGGCGCTCCCCGCGGGATCGCGGCGGTCCTGATGCGTGGGTCGGGGTTGTGGCGCCGTCCAGTGTCGATCCAGGTCAGGGGCCGGTCGCCGGGGGCTGGATCTCACGATAAGCGAGAGGCTCGCCTGTGCGCACCGCCGAGCCGGCCACCTGCTCGCAGAGCTCGCGAGTCAGGTACTGATCGTAGTAGGCCTCGAGGTAGGGGATCAGGTAGTCCCTGTAGAGAGAACAGGTGTCGGTGGCCGCACAGAGTGTCCTGCCTCCACCGGTACACCGGCTCAGCTCCGCGGCGGCACAGATGGGCAGCACAGGACACCGACGGCACCACTCGTGAGGGTAGATGGCGCCGGCATCGTCGTGAGCCGCCGGCATCCACTCGTGGTTCGGTCGTCTGCCCGGGCTCACATGTCCGACAGCCTCGTCCGGTCTGCCGACGGTCTCCCAACAGGAGTACAGCTCGCCGGAGGGTCCCACGACGTAGGCGTTCGCCATCGCCGCCGTGCACGAGAGCAGAGGCTCGGGGTCGGGAAAGAACCCGCCGGCAGGGGTGATGTGCGCCTCCCGGTACAACGACAACGTGAGCTCTGCCCAGTCGGTCGCGTCGAGTCGGCAAGCCTCCCGGACCTGCCCGGAGACTCCTGAGACCCGTCCGGCGTAGACGCCGAGTCGCGTGCCCGCGTAGCGCTCCAGCAGGTATGAACGCAGGCTCAGGTACTCGTCCACGTTGTCTCTGTCGACGTTGACACGGACGCGGCATTCGCCGGTCCAGGTCGAGGCCGTCAGCTGATCGAGGTTGCGCAGAATGCGGTGGAAGGTCGGCCCGCCACCGGCGGTCAGCCGGCGGGCGTCGTGGACGGGCTGCGGGCCGTCGAGCGTGACCTGGAGTCGCCCGATCCCCAGGTCGTCGAGTGCGCCGATCCATGTTCGATCAAGCAGGTAGCCGTTGGTGATCATGTCCGCGCCGCAGAAGCTGATGTCGAGTGACCGAAGCCGGTCGGTGATCTCGCGGATCGCTGCGAAGGCGAGGGTCGGCTCACCCCCGTACCAGCAGACGGAGAGCCGGTCCACTCCCTCGTAGTCGGCGACGAACCGCGCGAGCTGGTGGATGGTCTCGCCGGACATGACCTGTGCATCGCCTTGCGACTGCTGGTAGCAGTACGTGCAGCGGAAGTTGCATGCCAGCGTCGGGCAGATGGTGAGGTCGAGGAGCGAACGCTCACGGTATGCGGCGTCGCGGCGGCGACGCCGCTCGAGCAGTATCGCTTCCTCCTCGCCGTCCTCCACAAGCACGTGCCGTTGCGCAAGGAGCCTGAGGAAGCCGTCGGCAGGAGCCGGTGGTAGCTCGCCCTCATCGGCGCAGGCCGGGACCGGCTCGCCGCCGCCGTCACGCAATCCCGTCAGGAGCCGGTAGTGCCGTTCGTCCAGTTGCAGCAGCACGTTCGAGAGGGCGTTGTACAGGAAACCGCCCGACCGCTCGGAGCGAAACAGCGTGTTGTACCGGGACCAGCTTCTCATGGGTGTCTCCTCCGTCTGGGCATGTACAATGATAAGTTATGGATGGCGGGAATCGTAGCGTCGGCAGTCATGGTCCCGGGGCGCCGGTGCGGCTGCGTCGGCAGAAGGCCTACAAGGCTCGCGACCCGTACGACACGATCGAGCACGCGAGGGCCGTCCTGGACTCATGCGATCTGTCCGTCATCGAGACGCACCACACGCACGCCGAGGCCGGCGTCCATTTCTGTCGTCTGACGCTCGGCGACGAGGACATCCGGGCACTGAGCATCGGTGTCAACGGCAAGGGCCTCGACGCTCGCTGGGCCCTCGCCAGCGCCTACGGCGAGTTCATGGAGCGGCTCCAGAACGGAGTGCTGCTGCCCCAGCGCCAGTCCCGGTTTGCCACGGCCCGGCACTGGCAGTCGTCGCCGGACGTCGACTCGACTCTGCACAAGCGGCTGCGAGAGCGGGATCTGATACTCGACCACCTCTACGCACCCGACGAGGTCTACCTGGAGTCGGGACAGGTGGTCGAAGAGTGCGGCGATGTGCTCACGCACATGCTGCGGGTGTCCGGGGGAGCACTGCTGGCTGAGTATCTGCACGGAGTCTCGGGCGGCGAGCCGATCCCCTGCCTGCCTTTCTGTTCGCTCGCTTCGGGCCGCGTCCGTCTGATACCGGCGGAGATGCTGCGCCTCACGTGCGCCAGCAACGGCATGTGCGCCGGCAACACATCGTCGGAGGCCTTGGTGCAGGGCCTGTCGGAGGTCGTGGAGCGCTACGTGGTGCGCCGACTGCAGTTGGACGGGGCGGTGCCGCCGAGCGTCCCCATCGAGTACTTCGCCGGGACCGTCGTGCACGATCGTCTGCGCCGGCTTCAGGAGTCCACGGGCATCACGGCCATCGTGAAGGACTGTTCCCTGGGGGAAGGGCTGCCCGCTCTTGGGCTGCTCCTCGTCGACCGCGAGCGCGGCCGCTGGGCGTTCCACATCGGTGCCGACCCCAGTCCCATCACGGCGCTCGAGCGCTGTCTCACCGAGGTCTATCAGGGAGACCGGCACGAGGTCGCCGGCCGTTTCCACCCGCTGCCCGGGCCGGAAGCCGGCGCGGGGCCGGACGGTCGTGGAGGACCGCCGGAGGACGCGCTCACGGAACGCCGCGCCGCGTACTACGAGACCATCGTCTACGGATCAGGGCGGTACCCGGCCGCGATCCTGGGAGGCGAACCCGGATACGACTTCGCCGGCTTCGAGCACCCGCTGTCCATCAGCGACGAGGACGACCTGCGCTACCTCGTGGACAAGGTGTCGGCTCTGGGCTTCGACGTCCACATCAGAGACGTCTCCGCCCTGGGGTTCCCGGCCTTCCAGGTGTACGTCCCGGGCATGAGCGAGAACGACCATTGGATGACCGCGGCGGAGAGGTACGGCTTCATGCAGGTGCTGAGTCACGTCCGCACCCTGCTCGACCTTCGCCGCGCCGACCGCGCTGCCCGCGAGCGTCTGGCCGCGGCGCTGAGCACGGCCCTGGCACGCAACACGCCTTCGACACTGCAGCCTTCGAGGTGGTTCCTGAGTCACGACAGTGAGGACCTTCGGCGGCTCGGCGCGGATGAGCTGCTGGCGCGGCTGCGGCTGAGTCTTGGAGAGTCCGGTCCGGCGACGGCCTCGAGCGGCCGAAGCGGCGGCGCGGCCTGGGGGCCGGGGAGTGCAGATGCAGCTTCGGAGCAGGCCTGGGCCGGGCTGCCGTTGCCCACGTGCTTCGATTGCGGCGTCTGCCCGCTCGAGCCGTCATGCCGGTACATTGCGATGATCGGGCGCGTCCGGAAAGTACAGGAGCGGCAGCGCGACCGGTTCCCCGACCAGTCGGCCGTAGCCACACTCCTGTGAGCATGGCAGGGCGCGTGTGTCCAGGAACGGCACGGAGACTGGCGGCACTCGACCGGCATCCGAACCGGCAGAGACCGTGCCGATGCTCAGAAGCCGAAATCCTTCCAGCCGCAGTTGCACTCCCGACCTGCGGCCACGCTCTCGAGCTCGGCTTCGGTGATGTGCCC
>Ga0172371_10010625_pt1 | contig 12402 bp, 10 predicted proteins | sample Lak12m_FD_114543 | JGI IMG/M metagenome (GOLD analysis project Ga0172371, IMG submission 114543) | Freshwater microbial communities from Kabuno Bay, South-Kivu, Congo - kab_022012_12m | ecosystem: Environmental > Aquatic > Freshwater > Lake | place: Democratic Republic of the Congo: South-Kivu... | reverse complement strand
CACCTTCAGGTGGTTTGATGCCTTCTCCTGTAAGACGACACCGATGGGTCAGTACCACTGTACTTCCATCATCTCAATTATAGCATGCAGGGGTTAACCTGCTTCTTGACACAATATGGGCACGGGCGGTTTGCGGGCGTATTCGCTGTCGCACAGCGACAAAGTGAATGCGGGCGCAAAACCCGCTGAGTGCACGTCAGCCAGCCTGTGAACATAGGCGTGTGTTATGGCTTCATTATTTTGTCATTTCGTTTTAAAAATATGTCTTTACCGCAAATTCAAATTGGTTGATAAATATTTCTTTAAATCGCGAAATATTGTTCTGTTCGTAAAAGAGTAACATAGCTTTTTTGTAATCTACAGAGTCGATTGTTCGAAATGAAATAGGACAATGTTTATAATTCATCAAAATTGCGTTACTTACAATTCTTGCTGTTCTCTTGTTTCCGTCCATAAATGGTTGAATATAGGAAATCAACACTAAAATCAGTAATGCTTTTTCAAATACGTTTTCTTTCATATTCACCAACCTGCATGCTGATTCCAAAGCTTCACGTATTTGAAATTCATTGTCAAGCGGTCGATAATTGGTTCCAGAAATACCAACCCTACGTTTTCTTAAATTTTTGTCAACAGCTAGTTCTTTTATTAAAATGCTATGAATATCTTCAATTTTGGATATTTTTAACGGAATTAAATAATCAGGATTCTCGACAATGAAATCTATTGCATCTTTGTGATTCAAAAGCATAATTGCTTCTTCTTTCGTTTTTCCTGCAGCAGTTTCTTTGTCCTTTAGCAGTCTTTCAGTTTCAAGTAAAGAGTATGTATTTCCTTCAATTTGAGACGACTTCCAGCTTAAATCAATAGCAAGTCTTTCTAGTTCTTTTTTGTATTCAAATTCTGATATTTGTGAGATATTCTCTGTGTATTTTTGTTGTAAAACTGACAGTTTCTTGAGTTCTGTTTCGCTAAAAATTGCTGTTTGGCCTAACAAGTCAAATACCTCTAAGTTGAACTCTTCCTTAATTTGTCTTTCGTCAATTTCTTTTTCGTAATAACTGTCTAAGTCTATAGAATACAACAATTCGTAAGACGGTGAAATAAAGTATCTTGTCCCTTTACCTTTTCCTTCAGAAATTATGAATTTCTCAGTCAGCAATTGACTTAGAATTCGTTTTACAGTTGCATAGCTAATCGAAGTTGCAAACTCTTTGTGAATTTCTCCAGAAGAACAATTTGCGTTGTTTTGAATGAAATTTAAAATTTCTGTTTGTCTCGTTTCTGGCATAATAAAATGTTTTAGCTCACAAATATATGAAATACGGCTCAAATTTCAACACAATCGAGCTTTATTTTTTTTATAATGAGCCATAACGAATGGCACTAAGCGGCACACCCGATAGGGTTGCGCTTAGTGCGTGTAAGGGGCTGGGGCTTTGTTCAATCAAATAGTTCTCAGTTCATAATTTGTACTTCGTCCACCTTGTTCAGATTTTACCAGAATTCCTTTCTCCATTAAATCCTGAATGTCACGCAATGCTGTGTCTTGCGAACATTTTCCGATTTTGGCCCATTTTGTCGTATTCAAAACTCCTTCAAAGTCGTCCATTAGCATATTTAATATTTTTCGCTGTCTGTCATTTATTGATACTTTTGAATTCTGAAACCAAAAATCATGTTTGTAAATAACCTTTTCTAGTAATTTTTCGGAGCTTTCAATCGAGTGCAATAAACTATTCAAAAACCATTCAAGCCAGTTAGTTATGTCCAAGCTTCCTTTTTGTGTTTTCTCCAAAATATCATAATATGAATTTCGTTCTTTTCGAATTTGTGTCGACATACTGTAAAACCGATACGATTGTTCGTCTGAACGTGCCAACAACATATCACTTAATGCTCTTGAAATTCTTCCATTTCCGTCTTCAAATGGGTGAAGCGTTACAAACCACAAATGTGCAATTGCAGCTTTTAAAACTAGGTCAACATTCTTTTCAAGGTTAAACCAATCAAAGAAAATTCGCATTTCATTTTCTATTTGATTTGCCGGTGGAGCCTGATAATGAACCTTTTCTTTTCCTAAAGCTCCGGAAACAACCTGCATTGGTCCAGTCGAATCGTCGCGCCAATTCCCTGTGATAATTTTATACATTCCGCTTTGTCCTGCCGGAAAAAGTGAAGCATGCCAGCTAAAAAGTCTTTCTTTTGTTAGTTCTTTGTCGTATTTTTTCGTTGCATCAAGCATCAAATCAACTATTCCGTCCACATTTCGTTCAGAATAAACAAGTCCTGAAATGTCTAATCCCAATCGCCTTGCAATCGATGACCTTACTTGTTCTTTGTCGAGAAATTCGCCTTCAATTTCTGTTGATTTTAGAATTTCAATTGTCAATATCTCAAGATTTGCTTCATTTTGAAGTTCAAAACCCAAAGCACCCATTTTTCCAATGAGTTTTCCTTGGCGATTTCTCACATAAGCAAGTAATGGTAATAGTTTCTCACTATTCCATTCAAAGTTTGGCCAGTTTTGATTGTTATATAAATACATATTTTTCTTTTCTCCGCTATATTTGCGGTAAAAATACAACTTATTCTCCGCACGACAAAATATAATCCGCACAAATTGCGGTAAATGCACCATTTATTCTCCGCACTTTCTTTTTTTGCCCTTCTGACTAACGACCAAATACTATTGTTGAAAATCAATCAATTAGCAAATTGGAAGTCGGTGCATTCGAGTTCAAATTTAGTTATTTGTTTTTGGATTCTTTTAAGTAATCCAAGTTTCTTTTTCTGGTCTCTGAATAGATATCCTTCGGGATTTTGGTAAGGCACTCCTTTCACCACCATATTCCAAATTATTACTGCCAATTTACGAGCTGTAGCACTGATTGCCGAAACTCTCCCTTTTCTAAAACTGATTCTCATAAAGAAGTCATGTAAAGGAGTGGAATCTTTCAGATTTCCAATTGCATTTGCTGCATTTCTCAGCGATATTTTCAGGTTATTACTTCCCTTAGGAACTTTACTTGATAATACTTTACCGCCGCTCACTTTATTGTTTGGAGCTAATCTTAACCAACTGGCAAAATGCTTAGCAGTAGGAAATTTTCGTATTCCTTCCACACCAATTTCACTCATAAGTGCCAAAACAGTAGAATAACTCATTCCCTCGATAGCCAATAAATCCGTTCCCTCGAACATTTGATACGATTTCAGATTCAGATCAATGTTTTTCGGGGTATTCTTGTTTACCTTTTTATATGTTTTTGGTTCAAGGTGATGCTGTTTCTTGTTTTCATCATCATTGATAATGCTATTAAGCTTTTCCTCTATTTTCTGGTCGCATTCTTCTATTTTTTTGTGCAAATAGTCGTACATATCCAATTCGTACTTCAATGCAAATAGATAATCTTCTCTACCATTGCTTTGCAGTGCTCGTGCAATATCAGCTTTGCTGGTATGACAATTAGCATGACGAAGTTCTGCCAGTTTTTCGGGATTCTTTTCACCATTGCAAATGGCTCTGATAATTCTTAATCCACTTAGTCCGCAAGTGTCTTTAACCACTACATCCAACCGAAGATTAAGTAACCGCAGATACTTTTGCATTTTCTTACTTGTAGATGCCGATTCGTGCAAAAGATTTTGTCGGTGTCGGCAATAAGTTCTCAATTCTTCAGTCTTACCGTCGGGTAAAAAACTACTACTTAACAGTCCTAATGAGTGTAACCGCTGTATCCCCTGACAATCTTTAATATCTGTCTTCTTGCCTTTAATGTTTTTGGTAAATTTTCCATTGCATAAAATCACATGAAAACCACGAGAGATTAGCACTGCATAAAGATTCTGCCAATAAGTTCCTGTACTTTCCATCGCTATGGTTCGTAATTTACACTCTTTTAGCCAATCGCACAAAGAAAATAAATCATCATTGAATACGCCGAATTCACGAACATCTTCTTCTCTTTGTCCAACAGCCACCCAATGTGAGCGACTACCTACATCAATCCCCGCAGCCTGTGGATTGACGACTTCCATTTTAATTACTTCGTCTTCCATAAGAATTAATTTTAAAAAACTCTTTGGAGATGCGCTTTTGGCATTTTAAAATATTCTGATCGGGGTCTTCGAAAAATCGGAGCCGCCACGTAACTCATCGCAAACATCTCAACCAGGATTGCACTCGTGCTTAGGTAAGCAACACTCTAAAAATCGGCCTTTCAAAGAGCAATGTAAAATTATAAAAAAAGTCCGAATGGTCTGCACGTTAGCTTCGTAACTCAATGAGTTTTTTATATCCCGGATTGCCCCTAACGACCGAGGCTATGGGCAGTAGCCGATTGGCGGGTGTATTCGCTGTCACACTACGATGAAATGAATGCGGGAGACCAACCTTCAAAGTGCTACAAATTAGGCTATTGTCCCATAGGCGTGTGTTACCAGCTGGCCGTTCAGTCGTTATAATGTCGTCATTAATTTTGTTTTTGTCAATACAATAAGTCTGTTTTGTTTCTTGTCTTTTCTTGTCAGCCAGCCGAATCAACTCGATAAAATTTTCTAAACGCACAAAGCTAAAATAATTAACTCTCCACAGTTCATTGTTTTTTTTCTTACAAAACGCACTTCAACTGTCTAAACGAGTAAAAAAACAATGTACTGTGACCGCTCTGCCTATTATCAAAAAGCTATAAAAGCCACAGCAAGGCATTTGAAAAACAAACACTAACTTGCTGTGGCTTTTTTTGCTATTTGGGCGATTAGTCTAAAAACGAAAATCCTAGAGGTAACGGTTGAGTTCCGCCACCGCTTTGTTCATATCCCTATCCAATTCAAGCATTTTGTTCACGTTTTCGTAATAGAAAGAAAGTTCCATAATATAATCAATCAGGGATATTTCGCCTTTATCCAATGCTTTTTTGAGTAAATCGGAACTATTGAATGATTGCAGTTTAGAACGATATTCAGTTACTTTGCTTTGTAAACTGATAGCCTTGCTGTGCAAGGTTTTTAGCTGATTGTAAAGCTGAACTTTGTTATCAGCTGCAACGGATTCCAATGCTATTGTATTGGCTTTGGCATATTTTACCGTGTTTTTGTTTTCCCACAAAGGAATGGACAAACCAACGCTAATGCCACGGAATTGCTGACCAACAATTGTTTCGCTCATATAGCCTGCCTGAATTTTGGGTAAAGCCAATGCTTTGTTGAGACTTACTTGTTTTTTGCTGATTTCAATTTCCTGCTTCAACCAATTGAGTATCGGATTGGATTGCTCAGCTTGCGTGTACCATAGCTCAAAATCCACAGGAATTATGGCTGACTGAAATTCACTTTCTGCAAAGTCAAAAACTAAACCGCCGTTCAGACGGATTAACTCCGAAAGCAAAGCGGTACGATCAATTTCAAGCAATTCCATTTTATTATTCAGATTCAACAGATTCAATTGTGCTTTATTGTATTCCAGAACATTAGCATCACCCGCATCGAATTTCAATTTGTAGGATTTGGCAATGTTTTGGGCATGGTTCAGTCGTTTGCTGTATTCTAATTTCAACGCATTGGTATAAATCAAATCGATACAGATATTCCGGGCTTGCAACAAGAGTTCTTTTTGTTGTTTGCGGTATTCAAGTTCAGTTTGTTCGTTTTTAATATCAGAAATTTGATTTTTGATATAAAAAGAAGTCGGAAAGTCGACCGTCTGACGAATGGAAAAATCTTTTCTATTGCCAATACTTGAAGGATTGCCCCACAAGTAATTAAACTCCACTTCGGGGTTTTGCGGTGTAATCCCTGTTTTGTTTCCGATTTTTTCGGCATCAATGCTTTTGCGATATGCCAAAAGGGTGGTATTGTTTTTCTCTACTTCTGTCAAAACATTGTCAACGGTGTTTTGTGCGAATAGATTAAAACCTGATACCACTATTGCTGTGATTATAATTGCTTTTTTCATTTCTTTTCGGTTTTAATAATTCCACGATTGTTTAAAATACTGTACACTATTGGCACAATGTAAATATTGAGAATGGTTGATGTGAGCAAACCTCCCAAAATTACTTTTGCCATAGGACTTTGAATTTCATTGCCCGAAAGGTCGCCACGCAAAGCCAACGGAATGAGTGCAAGTGCAGCCGTGAGGGCTGTCATAAGAATTGCATTGTGCCTGTCGGACGAACCTTTTGTAACTGTTTCGTGAAGCGAAACACCATTAAGTTGTAACTTTTGGTAATTTGAAATGAGCAAAATACCATTTCGGGTAGCAATACCAAAGAGCGTGATAAAACCGATAATTGCAGGAATACTCAAAACACCCGATGTAACCCAAATGGCAAGCACACCGCCAATAAGGGCTAATGGTAAGTTGAGCAAAATGATACCCGCCAGTTTAAAATCCTTAAACTCCTGATACAACAGAAGGAAAATGATAATCAAGGCAATTAACGAGGTAAGCATCAGCGTTTTTGAAGCTGCTGCCTCGCTCTCGAATTGTCCGCCATATTCGATACGGTAGCCTTCGGGAAGGGTAATTTTCTCGCTGATATTTTTTTGAATATCCTCTACCACACTACGCAAATCACGTTCGGCAACATTGGCAGAAATCACAATTTTGCGTTGCACATTCTCACGGCTAATTGAACTTGGACCCGAAACCGAAACAATTTCGGCAACTTGTTCCAAGGGAACTTTTTTGCCGTTTTCGGTATCAATAAGTGCCGTTTTTATGCCTTCGAGTGTTTGGGTGTAATCGCCATTTAAACGAAGCACCAAATCGAAACTGCGTTGCCCCTCGTAAATATCGGCAAGTTTTTCGCCACCAAAAGCAATGTTCACAAATTCGTTGAACTGCTCAATAGTTATTCCGTATTGTGCTAGCATATCACGGTTTGCACGGATTTGTATTTGCGGTATTTCAACCTGTTGGTCAACATTTACGTCAACAAGTCCTTTCACATCCACAATTGCAGCTTTAATTTCGTTGCCTGTGGTGAACATCTTGTTCAGGTCTGTCCCGAAAAGTTTTATGGCAATGTTAGCCCTTGTACCCGAAAGCATGTGGTCTATACGATGCCCGAGCGGTTGCCCTACGGTGTATGCAATGCCGGGTATACGTGAAAGCGTGCTACGTACATCAGCCATAAAATCGGCTTGGCTGCGGACTTTCAATGTAAAATTCACATCTATCTCGGCACTGTTGGTCGTTTGCGAGTGTTCGTCGAGTTCGCCCCTGCCTGTACGGCGTGCAGTACTCGTCACTTCGGGAATTGAAAGCAGTTCGGTTTCAACCAGATTTCCCAAGCGGTTGCTTTCTTCGAGCGAAACGCCAGGCTTACTAACAACCGAAAGCGTTAATGCCCCTTCGTTGAATTCGGGTAAGAAGCTGCGACCAAACGAAGAAAACAAGAATAACGCAAAAACAAATATACCAAGTAATGGAATTAGTATTGCCTTTTTGTGATGCAACGCCCATTCCAATGACTTTTCGTATTTGCTTGTTAGGGTGCGAACTAACCATTTTTCTTTTTCGTTCTTGGCTAAATATTTCTCGTCCGACAGCATCATTTTCGCCAAAAGAGGCGTGAGTGTCATAGCAACGACAAGAGATACAAATAACGAAACAACGAACGCTATCCCAAGCGGTTGCAACATTCGCCCCTCCATTCCCGAAAGGAAAAACAAGGGTAAAAATGCTACAATAATTATTAATGTTGCATTAAGAATTGAAGCCCTGATTTCTTTAGAAGCCTCGAATACAACGGTAAACTCAGTTTGCCGTTCGTGTTCTGGTTTTGCACGGTTTTGCCGAAGCCGTTTATAGACATTCTCTACGTCAATAATTGCATCGTCAACCAATGCACCGATTGCAATAGCCATACCTCCAAGACTCATAGTATTGATATTCAACCCAAGGTATTTTAATACCAAAATAGCCCCAAGTAACGACAACGGAATAGCCAAAAGAGAAATAAGCGTTGTGCGAAAACTACCGAGAAATAGAAACAGAATGATAACCACGAAAATACCGCCTTCGATAAGAGCATTCTGCACGTTATTTACAGAAGTTTCAATAAAATCGGCTTGACGGAATATTTTAGTATCGAGTTTTACATCGGCTGGCAATGTTTTTTTTAAATCCAAAAGATTTTTTTCGATACGCTGCGTAACATCGAGCGTGTTTGCATTGGGCTGTTTGGAAATTGAAATGATAATTGCAGGTTTTGCACTGCCCGAAGCATAGCCCATTTTAGGTGCACCCCCGATTTTCACCTCTGCTACATCGTTGATACGAACAGGTTTGCCGTTAGCAGATTTAATAAATGTATTTCCAAGAACTTCTACATCGGACGAACGAGCCATACCACGAACAACGTACTCGTTGCCATATTCCCTGAGAACCCCACCAGTAGAGTTTTGGCTAATGCCTTTACAAATTTCGGCAAGTTCGGACATTGAAACTTTGTAAAAGTTCATTCTCTGAGGGTTTGCCAGCACCTGATATTGTTTGTAGTCGCCCCCGATTATAGTCACTTGCGATACGCCGCCTGTGGCAAGAATGAGTGGTTTAACATTCCATTCGGCAATGGTTCGCAAATCCATCATGCTGGTGCTGTCGGACTGCAATCCAACGAAGAAAATCTCGCCCATTACGCTCGATTGAGGTGCAAGCGTAGGTTGTCCAATTCCTATTGGCATTTGCGACGAAACACTAATGAGTTTTTCGCTCACAATCTGTCGGGCTTTAAAAACATCGGTTCCCCAGTCGAACTCAATCCAAACAAATGAAAAACCCTGTGAAGAAGCAGAACGCACACGGCGAACATCGGTAGCACCATTTACGGCAGCCTCAATTGGAAACGTAACCAGTTTCTCGACTTCTTCCGAAGCCATACCGTGAGCATCGGTCATTACAACAACCGTGGGAGCTGTGAGGTCGGGAAATACATCCACGTCCATATTCGAGGCGGTTCTCATTCCGAAAACCACCAACACCACCGAACAAAGCAAAATCAGATATTTGTTGTTCAGTGAGAATTTTATGATATTATTCAACATGGCTTTACGGATTAATGAACGTGACCTGAATGAGCATCTAACGTACCTGTGGCTTGTGCCAGTTTTATAAGCATGGCACCACGGGAAACAATACGTTCATTGACTGCAATACCTTTTTTGATTTCGGTATTCATACCATCTGTACCGCCAATAAATACTTCTCTTTTCTCGAACAATTCAGGAGTAACCTGTACCCATACAAAGAAATTACCTTGTTCCTCTAAAAGCGAAGTTGAGGGAACAACCAAAGCCTGATTATTGGAAAATGTTTTGAGGTAAATCTCAACGTAACTTCCCGAAATAATACTACCATTGTTTTCGACCTGCAAAGTAACAGGAATTAAATAATTGTCGCTGTTTGCTGCTTTGCCAAACGAAAGCACCTTGCCGTTTAGCTGTTCGAGCGAATAAGAACGGTTATCGTTGATAGTCCTGATATTAGCTGTTTTAATGTTTGGCAATACAGGAGCAAATTTTGAAGGAACATCAGCAATTAGAACAAGCGATTTGTTTTGAGATACCACCGCAACAGGTTGCCCTGCCTCGACATACGCACCATTTTTCACAAATACTTGTTTAATGAAACCCGCTTGCGGACTTGTAATGGTTTGTCCCGAAGGGTTAAAATTCCTATTGAGATTGTCGTAAACAGCCTTTGCGTTTTCGTATTGGTTTTTTGCTGAAAGCAAATCCTTTTCAGAAACAATTTTGTCTTTTGCAAGTTCCTTTGCACGTTCGTAGTCGGCATTGGCTTTTTCGTAATTGCTTTTTGCCTCGGCATATTTTACGGCAATGTTATTGTCGACCATATTACCGCCCGAAACAGAAAACAAAGATTGTCCGGCTGATACGTCCCGACCTTCAAGCAAAACGCCTGAATTAAATAAAACAATTCCACTGGTTTTGGCAGAAATTACAAGTTCGTTGCCTTGTGCCGACTGCACCAATGCGGTTGTTTTAATAACCTGACCGAAAGGCTCTGAACGAGGGATTGCGGTTGCAAAATCAATTTTCCACGATTGTTCTTTGGTGAAAACTGTTGTGTTGGTGCGTGAAACAATAACCTTTTCAGAGGCTTCATGGGCATCTTCGTCATTTGCAAAAACCAAAACATCGGGAACAATAACTTCAAACGTTCCTTTGTCGGTTGTAATTTCAAATGTTAGTTTTCCTTTTCCCTGTGTTTCGGGCTGAATGTCGAAACTGTAAATCCCTTTTCGTGTAGGCTGGTCGAGGGTTTGTTTCGTTTCTTTACCATTTATAGAAAGTGTAATGGTGATTTTGCCTTTTTCAACGGCTTTGAAATCGGGCAATATGGAAAAGTGCGACAGCACATTTGCTTTTTCGCCAACAATAAAAGCATCGGCTTCAGCGAATAATTCAAAGCCGGTACTATATGCTGTATATTGGAATTTTACTTCTTCGTGTTCGTCATGTTTTTCATTTTCATGACCGGATGGGCTGCATGATGCAATTGCAAATGCTAAAAGCACACCCATAAATATCTTGTAATTCATATTGAAAAATGTTTAAATTTTTAGAAAAAAATACATGAATAATTGCACTGCATTTTGCAGAGTAATGGCATAAAAAAATACTAAAAATTTAAACAGTTGGTGGAGCACGTAACCCAAGTGTTGAGGTTACGAATGATAGTAAATAAGAAGAATGTACGGGGTAATACGTTACAACTTTTGAAACTGGTTGTAAATCACAATATCCAATATTTGAAAGGGTGTAATAATCGTGATTGTGGTTGTCCGAACAATTGTCACAGCTTCTTAATTGTTTACCTTGAAAACTTGGAGTTACAACATATTGTTTTAAAATACAACAATTTGAGTTTTCATTGCCATCGTGTTGATGTTCGTGTTCAGAATTATTATGATGGAGAGGTATCTCATCGTCCTGACAATGCTTTTGCTCAACGCAAACAACTGATTCGTGATGATGGTGTGGAATAACAGCATGAGCCAATAGAATAATATTGGCTAAAATGAGAAAACTATATGCTGTTATTTTTTTTACCACGACACAAAGATAGTTTAAGTATGAATATCAGGTATTTACAACACAATAAATATACTTAAATTTATATAACAAAACTTAAAATGTCACAGTTTTGTCAGCCCAAACAACCACATTCACACAGTCAATCATGGTTGAAATTGGACAAGCTTCTGTGCTGTCAAGTTGTCTCGATTTTAAGCAAGTTCCACAAGCCAGAATTTCGCCACCAACTTCTACGAATTTTTTTAATTGTTCGTCAACATTATATTTCTCATGTGTTAAACCCTCACATTCAACGGCTTCGCCCATAAGAAACAGTTTCACTTCATGTCCTTGTTTTTTTGCTGTTACCGCAAAACGAAAAGCATTCCATGCTTTTTCCAGTTCTTTTGTTTCGAGAATAATTCCGATTTTCATAATTTTTTTAGTTTTTTGAAATAATAATTCCAAAATGATATGGTTCAATTATAAATGGTTGTTTTTCTATTTGAAATCTTTGTTTGTCAAACCAGCTTGCAATTTGTTCTGGTTTTGGTCTGATATTTAAGATAGGACCTCGTGGAGTTGAAATGTCACTTCTCCAATGAATGATTCCGATTTTTCCTTTTGGTTTTAAAATTCTATATGCTTCGTTTATAAAGTCTAAAGGCGATTCGTGGTGTAAAATATTAAATAACATCACGTAGTCAGTTGAATTGTCGGGAAGTCCGGTTGTATGAGTTAGAATGTCTCTTTTTGTCAATACAATGTTGTCGATTTGCTTTTGCTCGATTTTTTGACTGAGAGTTTCAATCATTTCATCTTCAATGTCGAAAGCGAACAACTTTCCGTTTATTAGTTTTGCTGTCGGAAGAGTAAAAGTTCCATAACCACTTCCAATTTCCACTAAATCATTAATTTGGGAGTCAATTTTTAATTCACTTAAAAGTAAATCGACATTAAAAAAGTCATTCCATTTGGTTTCATCTGGCATTCCGCTGTCTCGTACTTTCATTTCTTTTCTCTGTTTGAATTTTCAAAGATAATTATAATTTTTCACGGTCGCTGATATTCACATTTTCCCTTTTCTTTTATTTTTTTTCGGCTTGCTGGTAACGACGGTTGCGTGTATGAAGTGTTGGGGATTGCGGGCTTCTTTCCTATCCACCGACACAAACGCCGATGCGGGGTAGAACGCTTGATTTAACCACTTAACCCCCAATGCTTTATACACGATGTTGAACTAAACCCGCCTACGCGGGTAGCCTGCAACAAAAGTAACAAATTCTTTCCTATATTCGAAGATTATTCACTTAAAAATCTTCAGTATATGAGACAAAAATCAGGTTTTACTTTTGT
>Ga0172371_10010623_pt1 | contig 12403 bp, 6 predicted proteins | sample Lak12m_FD_114543 | JGI IMG/M metagenome (GOLD analysis project Ga0172371, IMG submission 114543) | Freshwater microbial communities from Kabuno Bay, South-Kivu, Congo - kab_022012_12m | ecosystem: Environmental > Aquatic > Freshwater > Lake | place: Democratic Republic of the Congo: South-Kivu... | reverse complement strand
GACTAATCGGCGCACGCTGATCCACACCGGCTTTTGGGGCTGCGGCGCGTTTGGCGGCAACCGGATTTTAATGACAATGCTGCAAGCCCTGGCCGCCGACCTGGCCGGGGTGGACTTGCACTTCCACGCGGCGGATGAAAGCAGCGCCGCCCTGGTCTTCCAGGCGCTGGAGCAGTACCGGCATCTGCTGGCGGGCAGACCATCGCTCGATCAATTATTAGGTTGGATCGATCAGCAGGCCTTCCAGTGGGGAATATCGGACGGAAATTAGCACCCCCAGGGGTCTTAGACGCATAATCTGGTTATCGGTGGTAGTGATTTAACAATCTCAACCCCTCCAGCCGCAATACTTCCGGAAATATGGTCCGATAGACATCGCAATAAGGCGACCGGGCATCGTATCTTCCTGTCGAGCGGAAGGTAATTAACGGGCACCCCCCGGCGCAGACATACCGCCAAGCGCAATTCGCGCAATCTGGCTTGTCGTCCACTGACAGATTCTGAATACCTGACGGTTCTTTACTCAGATCGCCCAGAATATCGAGCGATGAAACATCTGTGACCGGTTGGGTGATCTCCATATGACACTTCGCTACTCGTCCGTGCTGATCGATAACAAGATAGGATTTTCCTGCTCCGCAAGTATGCTGATGAGGAATATCGAGGCGAGCCCGGTCCATCAGAATACCTAACAGACTGAAATCTGGCAGATGATTTTCGATAACCCGAAAGCATTTTTGCAACCCATCGATCAGTTCTTCGTTTGACATCTGGAGGTCGCTATCAGATCCAGTACAGTTATTCTCACGAAAGAAATTTTGAGTAAAGGGAAGATTGCGCTGCAAGACAAACTGCAACACATCTGGAAGCCCATCAAGATTACGTTTTGAGATCGTTATCATGATCGTAGGACGAATACCTTTGGCAGTCAGGTCATTCAAGGATCTTTCGACCAGATCAAAAGAACCTCTGCCATTCGCAAACTTCCGTTGTCGATCATGAGCTTCTCCAATGCCATCCAGGGATATCGCAATCTTCAGTCCAGACGCCCGAATATCTTCGATCGTTTGTTCCTTAATGTGCACACCATTGGATAGAATCACTCCTTCGAACCCAATTCCCATCTTTTGGGCAGTCTCCTGCGCATACCGATTAAGCAGCAATATTAACGGCATGTTCAGGGTGGGTTCTCCGCCAGCATACTTAATCTTCACATGTTGGAAATGACTAAAACCAGCCGAGCGGAAGATCGCATCGATTGCCAGACGCCCATCCTGAATGGACATGGACTCGGAGCTTTTAGTTATGTAGCAGTAATCACACCGTAGATTGCAGGCGTTCGTGACATGCAGCCAGGCAGTTAATGTTTGAGGCGGCGGGAAATCAGGCTGTGTCGGGCTATTCGCGGCTGGCTGAATAAAACCAGCATTTACAAACGCCCATATGGCGTCCAAGTCCGCTCCATCGTATTTTGAGGCAGCGAAACGTGCTTTTGGATCCGGCGATAGAAAATGATCCAGCGCATGCGCAGCCGGCCGATTAAGCACAGCCATTGGAGATCGACCCTGCGGATCAAAAACGAGTTCGTACTGGTCATCGATTGCAGCGCGGTAAATCGTTGGGGAAATCCTCCATTCGTCGATAGCGGGAAGAGATGGTGAGACGGTAAATATATCGGCGCTGGATTGATCATAGAAAGTATCTACCGGGCAAGCGCAATCGCTTGAGCAATCTTGCTCGTTGTTGGTATTGCGAGAACCCCAGATGATCATTGGCGCGGTTTTCTTCTCTTCTTTTGACATTATGAATTCCTTTCCACGTCCAGACCAAAGCTAGAATTTATGAACTGGACAAACAATCGATGGCTGGAAGGAATGTGATAATCTCGATAGGTTTTTCGGGCAGCTTTCTTGACCAACTCCAATTCTTTTACGTTTAGCCCACGCAACAGATCATAGATGGTCATTTTTCCCGAATTCAGATCTCGAAAATCGCTGCCAAAACAAGCATCATACGCCAGCGATAATGCCCAGGCGCTCGCTGCTTCTGCCAGATGCTCTTGCCAGGTCTTCGTCGTCGATGGATGGGTTAACTGCCTCTTGCCTTTTTCAGCGTCCAGAGCATTTTTATAATATTCAAAAGCGATTCTCCCCTTGAGCAGGTAGGCTTTACCCAATTGTACCCAAAACCAACTCACAGAAATAATCTTATATAGTGAAGGAAAGTCCCGTCTTTGATCGATCTGGTGATCCTGGAGGATGATCTCGAACACTTCTTCTTCAAGGATCCGGATTGCTTCCTTGAATTCCTTATTATAATAATGTAAGAAAGCAAGATTTACGAGAACATCCACGGCGCGATATCCGTAGCTTGATTTGGCAAGATCTGCCGCCTTCTCGAATTCTGTAACCCCTTTCGTATATAAATTCGCCCGCTCCGTTCCATCTTCGATTCTACGGGACCATTCCCGATAGACACATCCGAACTCCAGGCGCGCTTCGACTTCACGAAGAGGATCCGGTCGTTTATCATAGAAAATCTCAACCGCTTCTCGAGCATACTTTTCAGCCTCCCCCAGGGTTTCGAGTATTGCTGTGTCGGCTAGAAGATAGGGAATATTAACCATGCGCCGAAGCGCCTCAGCCAGCGCGGTGCAGGCTAAACCAATGCCAGCGGGGTCTTCAAGATCGCGGAAAATCCCAAGCGCTTGCTCACAATGTAAACGCGCGACCGCAGGATTGCCGCCGCGTGTTTTAATCAGGCCCAGCGTATTCAGACTCAGGCCAATGGATTTTCGACCGACCATCTTTTTGCGCAGCTTGAGACCATCTTCACAGTGGATTTCGGCAATTTTAAAATCGCCTTCCTCGGCCAACGCCCAGGCTAAATTATTGAGCACATTAGCCTGAGACGCTTCTAGTTTTAGATCGCGCCACAATGGCAGCGAGGCTTTGTAATCCTGGATCGCGTTTCTAAAGTCCCCCTTGGAACGATAAAGGAATCCCATTTCAGACAGTGTAAATGCTTTCAACCGGTCGATCTGTCGCTTTGTGGTTGACGCGTCCTGATCGGCTTGATTGGCAAATTCAAGGATTCCTTGCAAATACTGTTCGGCTTGTTGAAATTCTCCACGTCTAGAATGAATCCGAGCTTCCATCAGGTTGAGGTCGTAAGCGACCCACGAACCCACAGGGACGTAGTCGGCGCATTTTTCACGGAACCGGTTCATCTGATCCAATGCGTCATCAAAATTACCCTCCTGGATGGAAATCTGTATCCAGCGTGTGCCAATGTCTCCGTAGACATCCACTTCCTTTAGTTTTTCCTGGCGCTCGTCCTTTTGTGATTTTAAGTATTTGAGCAAAATATCGTGCAAAGGCATCCATTGATCTGGATTTCTTGAATCATTCAGAACCTCATCGGTGTATTCCTGATACAAGTTGAATCCTTCCTCCGGGTTTAACTGCAACTGATAAAATACTTGCTCAACCTGATAATTGAAAAGATCCTCTCTCATCCGGCGAAGACCGGTTTCTTCATCCAACATCCTTGCGGCTTCGGGCGCCGCTATTTTTGCGACTTCTTTCCATGGATGGCTGAGCTCATGCTGGGACGCCTTCTCGACTTCGTTCCGCGTTTGTGCAATGATCTCATTGTAATAACCAACAATCGCCTCAAGCGCACGCTTGCGTTTTTTGGAAAACAGCTCACTCTGGTATACCTTATCAAACATGGCATACACTTCATCCTGCAGGAAAATCAGCTTGCCGTTTCTGCGCAGCTTGATGAAAGAAAGGCGTCTCTTTACGTCGGTGAATAACTCGATATCCTTTTTCGATTGTTCCAATTCTTCCTCGGATGGTTTCCCACCAGCCCGGACCCAGGCTAACAAGCGATAGCCCATCCCGCGCCTGGCCCATGCCAGCGCTTGAATAATCTCGTCCTCGGTCCGATCGATGTTCATAAAACCATTCAGAATTGCTTCACGCAGGTTATCTTGAGATTGAGCCAGCTCCCGGTCATTTTCTTCAGCTCTTGATACAGGAATTTGCATTTCGGGGATAAGAAAGTCATTGAGAACAAGATAATCGATTGCCAGGGCAAGCAGGAGCGGCTCTCCTCCTGAGAGGGTATGAAGCGCCTCGATTTGTTCAGCGCTAATAGCCTTAATCCGATTGGCAACCTCCATGTCCTCAGCTTCAGCCGCTTGAGCAACCGTTGAAAAATACGCTCTGCTTTCCTGCAGATCAAACGGCGGAAGTTGAGTATTTTCCAGGATGATCTTCCCGTCATCTGCAAGCTTCTGCAAGTTTTTCTTCAACTGCGGCGTCTCATCACGCCCGGTCAGCAGTACTACGGCGCGCTTTAACTCCGGCAGAAATGCTTGAGTGATCCAGCCGCCGATGCCAGGGGATTGCAGTCCCAATGCCTCTCGCACATCGTCAGGCTCAAATTCAACCGCCTCAATCGTATCCAGGGCAAATAGGACTTTGGAATTCGCAGCCGAAAGCTGATTAAAATCTGCGATGAAAGCTGCTTGCATTATCTTCCGCTGGTAAGAGGTCTCTTTTGCCTCGCCAAATCCTTGACGAATGTGATCTAATTTTTTCTTCTCCCGCTCATAATTGGGGAAAGCAGCGCTTCCCGGCCCAAGCATTTCAACGATCTCTTCAATCAATGCTTCTTCGCGATGCAGCGATAAGTGATACAGATCAATCGGATGTTTTGCAACCTGAGCGCTTGCGTCTAAATGAGATCCGTTTCCGCTCCCTCCACCCACCAGTTCCAGAAAACTTTCAGCCAGGCGCGTTTTACCCATGCCTCCTTTACCTACAATAAAAAAAACTATTGGGATTGGGGATGGGTTTTCTAAGGCGAGCCGCATTTTGGCGACAATGGATTTGCGGCCGACCAAACGGGGTGTAGCCCGGATGCTGAGATATTGAGAGTTTCGAGAATTGGGCATAACCTTCTCCTTCTAGCTTGATGAAGAACACTGTTCAGCGCTGAAGCCGTTATCGCTCAAACGCATTGCATGATATTGGGCAAGGGTTTGATAAATCTCCGCCTCCCCCTTTTTGTACTCTTGATACATAGCACAGTGAAGCTTTTTCCACAATGGCCGATTCGTCTGAAATAATTCTTGTTCTAAAAGATAGCGCAACGTTTCATCCATCCGAAACCATCGACCATCGACAAAACTGATCATTTTTCGGGAGCCTATTCTTTTGCTCAGCATGGCATTTTTTAGCCAGGTACAGTTTTTCGGATTCCAGAATCCTCCTGAAGCTTTTGGCAACTCAGACAATACAACACCCAAATCATCATCCATAAAACCAGATAATACACTGACTGCCCGGATGATTTCCCTGAAGTCCCGATAATCGGGATGTGTTAGAAGGCCGGGGTAAGTGCTATCGAGTATTTCTGCGGGAATATCCTTTGGTTTCTTCTTTTCAGCTAAACACCCGGCAACACTGATAACATGTCCTGGCACGCCGCCGCTCAACTGATGGATTAAATCAGCTCTTCTTACAAGCGCTCGACATTGTTTTTCGATTTCTGCTTTGGTAAACTCAGCAGTGAAGGGCAAAAGTTCAACTTCGTTTTTACCCTGATATAGCCTCAGATGATAGTCCTGCCAGGATAAATCTTGCGCGATCATTATTATGATCGCCCTTTTGGTCAGAATTAAGGGTAGAAGAAAATGCTTTTCATAATCATCTTTCTCATGAATCGGGAACTCATCGAGTAAGAAGATCGCCTGCCGCTTGTCTACATATCCAACAAGTGTATCCGTGAGTTGATCCAGCGGCGCCGGGTCAGCAGGGGCGCGTCCCCCAACGGTTGCGATGCTTTGTTTTAATAAATCAGCAACAGAATGCCGGTCGCCCTGAAAATAAACAACCGGGCAGGCCAGGCTCATATGTTCAACCTCGTGGCGCACTTCCTTCAATAGCCACGATTTTCCTGTTCTTGAGTGTCCCATTAGATAAAAGATATAATGGTTCATCACCATGTTGTTTGAAAAATCCCTGATCCAACCGATGATTTTTTCTTTTTCTGGAACACGATTAACAAACCGTTCATGAGTATATGGCGGTAGGTCCACAATATCCCCTCCTGTAACGATCATTCATCCAGATGGTCTCCCCGGATGGCCCAAAGAATCATGTTGGGTTGATTTGATTTATGTATCAGCCAATTTCATGATCAAGTGGGTGTAGCGCGCTCGCGGCGATACCAGTCGAGGGCATCTGCAAGATCTTGAGGGGTTATTCGTTCGCCAGCTTCGGGCCGGGTGATGTGCTGTTGAAAAAGCCAGTGAACGATCCGAATCACATCGCGTGGGTTATATCGCTTCTGATCGATAACACATTGCGCGATTCTTTCTTCAGGAGAGGCCGGTTGTCCCCACAGGTCTCTATTGGAAATGGCCCGAAGACTATCATACGTGTTCCAACTTGCTTGCTGCAGACGCTGTCGGATGATCTGCACGAGCGAATCTACATCCCACGTAATATTAACAAAATTTAACCTATCTGTCAATAGGTCTGGATAATAGGCCTTCAGCATCTGCTCCATTTCCTCAGGCAGGAAGAACTTAACGTGGATATGTTCTTGGGCAAGAGCGTCGAATGAATTGAGGAACCAGGAGAGCAGCTCTATCCCCTTGATGGGATTTCCGCCGGTCTCAAAATAGCCATCGACGTTGTCGATGATGATGAAAATTTTCGAAAAACCCAGGTCTTTGAACAGTACGTTTTTAAGCCAATCCCAACTATTCTGGGCGCTGGTCCGGTTGATCGCTGTTGTCGTTTTCGCTTGAGATGGGATGAGTTCTTTAAATCGGTGGATGCTTTGATCTCCTGGTGGATTGGGCAGTGAGACCGCCATGGCGTCCAGCGATTCGACCCCGGCGCGGTTGCTTATCCGGTTGAGCGCAGTGCGTAAACCGATAGGGTCCCAGTGATTCCAAAAATCTAAAATCTGGCGGCGCAGATCGAGTGAGATCGCTTCAAAATCTTCAACATGATACAGAAAGTACAGAAAGAGCTCACGAGCTGCAGATCGTAGAAGATGCGCTGGAGGTTCTCCGATATGCACCTGTTGTTGGATTTTGGTCGGCGCCGGCATTTCGAACACGATTGGGAATATCCGGTTCGGTTTCCGACTCGTTCGGCATTCGAAAGTCAGCCAGGCGCGGAAAGCGGTTTTGCCGCCGCCTGGCGGGGCAAACACAAAATCCGGATGCTCTTCAACGGTCAGGTTGCCAATCGGATGGTAGACCAGGTAGAAGGGGATGTTGGGATCGCTGCCAGAATCATGATGCTCAAAAGGGTTGTAATGAAGTCCAACAGATTTTAACCATGTTTGCATAGGCGATTCAAACGCTAATTCCGGGATTATTTTCGCTGCACTTGGTCGCGGCGGTACGGTGCTTACATTTTGTTCAGGTTTCATATGTTCCTGGTTGTTATGGTTTTTTACGAATCAAAGAACCCAATCCTGCTAAAGTCCTGGATGGTCTCTGATGCGTATCCTTTTACGATCAAAGAAGTCAAAATTATACCAGCCAGGGATGACTCTTCCCTGACCCTTCCCTGACATTTTTCTTACAGTTTTATTCAAAGGCGTTAAGCGACAGCTTGAAGCCCTGGCCGCGCACCGTCTGAATAAAAATGGGTTCCTTTACCAGTGGTTCAACGATCAAACGTAAACGGTGAATGGCGGTGTTGATCAAATCATCATAGTCTAAGGCAAAAGTCTTCGACGAGGCAGTTGAGGCGGCGCCAGCGCTACCTGCAGGGTTAAGTGGAAGATAAACATTTTTATAGAGTTCGTGCTTGCTGCATACCCTGTTCGGGTTGTCGTAAAGATAATCAAACAATGCCTTCGCATCAGGAGACAAAGCTCGCGGCAGGGATTGCCCGGTGACGATTTCGCCAGCCTCGCGGTTATAACGCAGTTGCAGCGAGGCTCGCTGACAGGCCAGCCTCCATTCCTGGTTTTGCAGAGGTCGCTGCCCTTCGTTCTGCATAATTTCATAATAGCTTGATGCTATGGGTCTCATATACTCAATCCAGCCGCGCGGGGTGTTGCCCCCACACCGCCTCAGCCATTCTGTTAATACAGCCAGGTTATAAATATCCTTCAGTTGGATCTGCATTTGACCGGTGGCTGCTGCCATCCTTTTTTCAATCAGGCGGATCAGGCGCTGGTCATCCCAAACGATCCGATAGCGTTCGATGCGATCATGGCTGGCGGCATTGGTCTGGTTACAGGTCATTTCTAATGAGGCCGGCAGAATCAGCTTAAAAGCCAGCATGGGGTTTTCAAAGAACTTTAACGTCGATAGAAATGCCTTGAACTGGGTGATCTGCAGGTCGGATAAATTCGCCGTATTCAGGCCATCCATTATGACCCAGATGCCTCTGCCCCCCAATTGGCTCAGGTTAAAACAAAGCTCATCAACCATTAAGTCGATATCGTCGCCGAGATTGGATAAGGCCAGGAGAGCTTCCTGGGTCAAGAGTTGCGCCCACAATTCTTTTTCATCATCACTGCATTGAGATAACATTTTCTGTGGGTTCGGATGGTAGCGTTGCGAAAATGCAGCCAGGAAGCTTTTCGAACCAGGCTCTCCCATTTCATTCGAGGAAGATTTTAACAAATATTGGGTTAACGTATCCGCCAGGGGTGAAAACAGCGATGAAAAAAACGAATAAGCCGCATCGGTGCCTGCTTCTTGATCCCCAGGAAATTTCGGCAGCCACATGACCGGGAGATAACCATTGCTATATGCATAGGATTTCAAAGCACGGGCAATGGTGGTCTTCCCCACGCCCTCAAGCCCATAAATGATTAGCGACGACATTTCTAAGAAGAACGGGAAGAAAGGCGGCTCGATAAAGCCCATATCCACCGGCCAGAGCTCCATCTCGGCTCGTTTGTGGGCAAACATGACCACGCCCATCGGTTTATTGAAATGGTTATCTGACTGTCTGGACAAATCGAATGCCTTGATCGATAAATATATATGAATAGGATGAGGTCAGGACTTAAGGTTCGATGAATTGAGGCCCATCCTAACTTGTGGATTGATGATCCACTTTTGCGCATGCCCGATTGATGGCATCCAATGTTATCGTTTGATCGCTGGACTGGCTTGCAACCTCTTCAATAAGATGATTGAACATCAGCAAAATACGGCGCGGCGTCAGTTTCGAAGAACTCTCGATCCATTTGTGAATACGATCGTTTCTTTCTCGATCCGTAGTACATTTCTCAAGCATCAACTCAACAATTTTCAGCTTTTTAAGTTGGTCCGGAGTCCAGTTAAGCTCAGACAACCTGAAGACCGACAAATCGCCTGAACCTTGTTTCAAGCTTTCTGGAAGGTAAAGCCGAAGATAGATATTCTTCAACGCCAGCGGTCCGGCCAATTTTACAATTTTCCGCAATGTAGATTCTGGATTAGTCAAGGGAATATGAGGCCAGTCAATAATGAGGTACATCCGGTTGAATCCTTCCGGGAGCGCGTTGGAGAGCAGATCAATATCTTGGGCAACAGAATTCTCCGGCAAAGAATATTGGCTGAGCTCGCGTAAATATTGCTTCAGGCGATCGTGGTTGATGTCTGCCTTACGGCCGTAAAATGCCATTTCGAAGCCCGTTATGCCCGAGCAAAATCGGAGCAGGAGCTGACCAATAGCAACCTGGCGGCTGAGCGGCGCGTTCCAGAAACTGCGCGAGTTGTCCAAGATGAAATCACGCACGGCGTTTGCAGCCTGGCCCAGCAGAAAATCCAGCGGCTTTGGCGCGACATCAAATTGCATATAAACCGGAAATGCAGCGTCCTGTCGCTCGAAAAGCGTGGTCTTGGAAACCTTGCATTTCTGGACCAGGGATAACGCGCCGGCAGTCTTACCGCTTCCTTCCTCGCCAAAAGTGATACACGGCGAATAGTTAACATTCTCCAGGTAGGCTGGGTGATAGTAGAAAAAATCTCCCGCAAGCCGAGGGTCGAATTCGGCGTAGAGGGGGCCGCCGGGATAATTATCATCCCATTTTTTTTTATCGTCTGTGAGGGATGCTTGTACCCACTGTATGATTGCAGTGGATGCCTCCAGGGGAAAAAGGCGCAATTTTTGCCATTCGATTTTTTCTTTGAGCTGATTTCTAAGACCAGTAATATTCTCCATTTCTTTTGAGTTATGGTTTGATTCCTGAAGTTTTTTTTCATAATCTTCCAGAGCGCTGCCGATATTGCATAATTTCACCAGTTGAAGGGCATCATCATTTTCAGCACCCACAGCATGGATCAGCGTTAAACCATCCGGAAGCCAGGCAACCTTTTCAATCAGTCTGATCAGGATTTTGCGGCTGTACTTAACATAATCACAATTAGTCTTGATCAGGATCTCTTTGATATCCCCGATATCCGAGATAGACTTATCCAGCTCGAATACTTCCCGGCATACCACACACAGTCTTTTCAGTAGATCATGCCCGACCTCTTGGCCTGATTGGTCTTTTCTTTCTAAAGCCTCAAGGTCTTCAATAACCTCTTTCGCTTCAACAAATTTATTCTCCTCAAGCAAGGAGAATAAATTTTCCAGTAATCTCTCTTTGCCTCCTCGAGAGGATATATGCTTGCGCATTTCATCAAATAAAGTGTTTTTGGTCTCCCATCGTTCTTGTATAACGAAAGACCGTATTGCATCGATCGGTGAAGAGCTATACAAATCTAAGAATCTTTTCCTCTCATCCTCCTGTATTACCTGCTCATGTTGTTGGATGTTCCGCGCGATAAAAGAGACCACACTGCTTGCGACAGCCAGCAATCCTAAACCAAAAATCATCAGGGGGCTTTGATCGTCCACGGTGGTGTTAATAAACTGGCGCAAAGCGGCATGAAAAGGGCTTTCAACGAGAAGAGCGACCGGATGGGTTGGATTTCCACCAGTTGACAGCTCGATGAAGCGCGGCGAATAATTACGAAAACGAGGGGACGTGTAATTCGTCAGGCTTATCGTGGTCATTTCTCCCGATATGAGTGGAATTTCCTCTAGCGGACTCGAACAGCTTTCTGAAGCAATTTGTGGAATCAGGCCTGTTTCCTGGATTGGTAGGATTCCGAGCGCCTCAATTCCTGGGTCTGCCAACAACTGAATTCGAACATTCAGGTTGGTCAAAGAAATGGTATGTGTGGGTGTAATCCATTGGGATTGGGCATAACCGGGCGCGATGGTTTGTGTATTGGAAATTGGTTTGCTGGTTGTTGTGGCGGTGATCACGGGAGTTTCCGTGGCAGCTTGTGGGGAGACAGGCGTACTCACTGCCTGGCCGGCGACCAGGCGCAGGGTGATATTCTCCGTCTCTTGAGACAAAATCAAGTTCGGATAGGAGAGGTAGAGTATGCCCTGGGGAACGTCATAAGATTTAGACCGACGATAATCTTTGCTGGGCATAAATAAGCTAATTTCCAGCCATAGAAAAAAGATTGCCAGACCGAAAACGACTAATATTAACGAAAATATCAATCCCGCTCGTTCAAGGTTTTTCCAGTTAATCGATGGGAGTTTCTTGAGAAAGTTTTCCCAGTTAAACCGTGGGCGTTTCTCGGGTGCTTCAGGTTGGTGATTTCCTTTTTCCATACCGGACCCCTCATAGCGTCAACTCGGGCGATTAATAATTTCTCATACACATTTTAGCATAACTCTTGGATGAAGACCATTGTCAGAAAGCTGTTAGGAAAAAGTAATAAACCTGTACATCAGGTGTACGAAACAAACCGCCTTTTTAATGGATAATATAGTCAACAAGATGATCGACTATATCAGATGAGGAGGTGACAGGCAAAACATTGTACATTTACAATCAGCAGAATCTACATCCCCCGGCCAAATTTATTCTCGTTCAAAGGAGGCGCCTATAGAAATAATCTCGTGTTAGGGAAAAAAGGACTGTCTGATAAGAGACAGTCCTTTTTTCAATGAGCGTTCAAGCCTGACGACCATTAGCAACATCCTGGCAATGGCCGCGCCCGCTTATGGCAGCAGGCGTCAGAATCCAAACCACACCCCAGCGGTCTCATAGACTCTTGGGGTGTGGTATTCTGGGGTGGGCGATGGGGGTCGAACCCACAACCACCTGATCCACAGTCAGGTGCTCCACCATTGAGCTACGCCCACCATAACGAGTGAGGATTCTATCACGAAGGAGGTTGCGCTGCAAGGTTCAGCCGAGGATCGCGCGCACCGCCTGCACCAGCTCGGCCTGCGGGATCAGGGTCTGCTCGCCGCTGCGCAGGTCTTTCAGCGCCACCTGGCCGTTCGCCTGCTCGTCCGGGCCGAGCGCCAGCGCTACCGTCATCCCCATCCGGTCGCCATATTTAAAT
>Ga0172371_10010619_pt1 | contig 12406 bp, 11 predicted proteins | sample Lak12m_FD_114543 | JGI IMG/M metagenome (GOLD analysis project Ga0172371, IMG submission 114543) | Freshwater microbial communities from Kabuno Bay, South-Kivu, Congo - kab_022012_12m | ecosystem: Environmental > Aquatic > Freshwater > Lake | place: Democratic Republic of the Congo: South-Kivu... | reverse complement strand
TAACGACTTTCATGACGCCCCCCATGCAGCTAACTTTAGTTGGCTGAAACGCGGTGCCCATTTCAGGACTTGCATGCCACACGCGTCCGTACAACCTCTTCAAGACACCGCAAGGCGGCTTTCGCTTTGACCTCTCTGGAGTATTTGTTTGTGACAAAGTCACGGCCTTGCCGACCCATAGCAACGCGCTTGTCGGGATTTTCCCGCAGGTAGCGTATGGCCTCGGCCATTGCTTGAGGGTCCCCGGAAGGGACACACACGCCGGCCCCGGCGTCGGCCACTATCCGGGCGCTCTCACCTTCGACCGCATAAACCATGGGGGTTTCCATGGCCATGCTCTCGAATATCTTGGAGGGGATTACGGTCTTGAAGAGAGGGTCCGACTTCAGATGCACAATGAAGAGGTCCAATGCCGCCAGGTAGGCCGGGATTTTCTCATGGGAAACAAAATCCTTGAAAATAACGTTATGGATTCCATAATCGTTGACCAACCTATGTAGCCGTGGACGTTCAGAGCCCTCTCCCATGATCAGGATTCTGATTTCCGGTACATCCCGACAGAGATAAGCGGCTTCGACGACAGTTTCGAGACCATGGGTCATGCCTATGGTACCTATGTAGCCTGCCAGAAACGAGTTACCAGAAACCCCCATCTCTGTTCGTGCGTCGTCCTTGACTCGTCCCCGACGGAAGACGTTACTGTCCACTCCGTTGGTTACGACGTCTATCTTTGCCGGAGGGATATTTCGGCTGCTCAGGTTCTCCTTGAAGGCGTTAGTCAAAGCGATGATACGATCCGCTTTTCGGTAGAGCGACAACTCCATTCTTTCGAGATGCTTGATCGGAGCTCGCCTGCCCAACCCAACCGCCTGAACGGTCGCAGGCCACAAATCCCGGATCTCAAACACCCAGGGCTTGCCGCTTAGGGCTGAAATCCAGTATCCTGCGAGTGCTACGAAAAGTGGCGGGGAACTTGCCAATATGACATCGAACGGTGGAAATCGGAAAGACAAAGAAACCGCTGAAAACAGGAAGCTCGCGTGATCAATAGTCCTTCTGGCAAAGCCTTGGTTTGCAGCCATGTATGACCAAAGTCGGATTACTCTGACGCCTTCGATCCACTCCTCTTGATACAGCCGATTGCGGTAGCCCTGGAAGATCCTCCCCCGTGGAAAATTTGGCGCACACGTGACTACGGAAACCTCGTGGCCGGCTTCCACCCAATAATGGGCATGTTCCATGATTCGAAAAGACGGCGCCGCTATCTCCGGGAAAAAACGGTCAGTCAGTACGAGTATCCGCATAGTGAATTGCCGCTCCAACGCAGTGCGTTACCGCAACCTTTTGCCGGACGCCAGAAACTCTCTCACCGCCTCGCGGGTCGGCCATCCCCAGTAACTTCCTCCTGATTCGGGCATGGGAAGACGTTGGTAGTCGCCGGACCGAACCATCTCGATGCCCCTCAATACTACTTCGACGCCCTTCATTTTGGACCGAAAAATATAATCCCTTAGAGACTCGTGAGGATTCATGGGGATCACTTCTTGGATCAAGATGTCTCCACGATCGATATGATTATTTGCGAAATGGAGCGTAACCCCCCCCTTGGTTTCTCCGTTCTTCATCATCCAGAAAGAAGGCATTATGCCACGATATTGAGGCAGAAGTGCTCCGTGAAGATTGAGGCAACCCTTGGAGGGCAAAGTACAGAACTCAGGGCCGAACAATTGAGTACAGCTAATTGAGATTATGAGATCAGTTTTCCATTTCCGCAGCCGTTCCAAGCTGTCCGGGCTGTTAATGTCTCCCTTCTCAAGATAGACGGCATACCGTCTTTCTCTGAATGCAGCCGGAACTGAAACGGGGCTGCCGGGTAGCCTCGGCGATACACGACTTATTATACTCTTCCAGCCTATCTCGAAGCCTGTGAAGAGAAATTCCATTAGGCCGAAACTGTTCACGAACTTTAGAGAAGCGGAGAATAGGTTCTCGTTCTTGTATAGCGGTGGAACAAGCACGCATGTGATATGATCATCCGGCCTAATCCTTCGCAGAAGGCGATGGAAGAAAGCCGGTAAGTAAATATAATCATTCAAGGTCACAAACACTATGTTCATCTAGAGCCCATCCATTTGATCCAGAGCATTCGATACGGTTCCGAACGGACCCTGTAGCAGGAACTTACGCAACTTCTGTAAGTGTTTCCTCCGGCCCCAGCCATGCCGAATCCTGACTTTTGCGGGTACCTTTTCCGGAATGTCTTTCCACTCATCTGGTGCAAATTCATAGGGGTGACAGTAGAATACAAACGGCCGTCCCTCGCTGTTTATACGAGTAAGGGACCACTTGAGAAAGGAATAAGGCAGCAATCGAGCGTACCCACCACCTCCTACGGGAATCCTGGAGGATCCCAGCGCGAGAATGCTCACAGGCAGCTCGCGAATGGCATTCTCCGGTCCGACTCGTGACGGACCGAGAGAATGGCCGGGATTACCGTATCTCCCCATGCGCACCGGAAACATAGATGAATCGATAGTGAATCCGCACTCGGCCAAGACAGAGAAGGCCCACGAGGTATCATTCCGGATACTGAAATTCGGAGCTCTAAAGGCACAGACCTCTTGTCCGGAAATATCCTCCAGCCGTGATTTGGAGGTTCGGAGCTCAGATTCAAATTCTTTCTCCGTCATGGCATAAACAGGTCTGTGGGACCGGCCATGAGAAGCTATCTCGTGCCCCTGGCTGCTAATGAGTCTGACCACCTCAGGGCGTTGCTCCGCTACATACCCTTGCACAAAGAAGGTGCCCCTTATGCCGATATCATCCAATAATGCCAAGCACTTGACCACGTTCCCGTAACAGCGGGCAGACACAGGAGCTGTGCTGTTGAAAACTGATTGGTGCCAATCTTCCACGTCACAGCTAAATACATTGGTGAGCAATGGCCGGGTCTCTCTTGAAAGTATCTGGGGCTTATCTGGATCCCCTCATCAGAACCCAAGGAGTACGAACCAAGATGTACAAGTCCAGAAGCAGGGTTGCGTTCTTGACGTAGTATAGGTCATACTTCAGCTTTTCCAGGGATTCCTGAACCGTTCCTGCATAGGAATATTTGATCTGAGCCCATCCCGTGATCCCGGGCTTGATCAGATGCCGCAACCCATAGGTGGGGGTCTGGGCTTCGAGCATTTTCACGAATTCCGGTCTTTCGGGCCTTGGGCCCACGAATGACATGTGGCCGGCCAAGACGTTGAGAAACTGCGGAGTTTCATCCAGACGCGTACGACGCAGAATCTTGCCGATTGCGGTGACCCTGTCGTCTTTCTTGCCTGCGTAAACGGCACGGCCGTCCGATTCGGCCCCGACTTTCATCGTTCTGAATTTGATCAACCGAAAGATCTCTCCGCCCCTTCCAACGCGTTGCTGACGGTAAAAGACCGGGCCTTTGCTTGTCGCTGCTATCAATGGGCAGATCATCAACCAGAGCGGTAGGCACATCGCCAGCCCGACTGCTGCGAGAATCACGTCGGTAAATCTTTTCAGAGCACGATTCAGAGGATGGCATGCTTCGACGTTAGCTGCGATAAGCCATCGCAGGTCAATCTTTTCGATCGGCACCTTCCTGAACGACTTCTCGTAGAAAGTGACGAAATCCAGCGCAGAGACTCCTGTCTCCACACACTGTGCAGCCTCCTCTACCCAGCGCATCGAACAAGCATTGTCAAGGACGACTCCCTGGGCGCCAATCCCGTGAGCCAGCGTCTTCAAGACAGGTCCCCGACCGTACTCTTGCCGCAACTCCCCGCCGTTGCCCCCTGAAGGAACCATGACCGGTATGACCTTAATCCATAGGCCCATAGGATTGGCAGATTCCGATTCAACCATACGAGCCGATTCACCGTCTCCCACGAAGAGCACCGGCTGAGGGTTTCCATTGATGAGAAACGCCATGCCCACGCGCGGGACCGCTGTGGCGACGGCTGTAAAACACAATCCCAAACCCAAGACCCATCTCCCTACGAGTCCGAAATTAATTAGATAATCCAAGGCAAGCCATCCTACCCAAGCGAAGACAGATGCCAAGGCTGCCTTTGTGACCGACTGCGACGGTCTCAACAGAGTGTCCCGCTCATACAGGCCGGCTCCAGCTGCCATAATAAGGAATAGGGTAGCGAAAATTACGGCATCCCATGGCAAGCCACCGACAAAGGGCAATTCCACAGCGGGGGTTCTAGGGCTTAGAAGGTGACTCCCAACATAACAGAGGGCGACCATTGTCAAATCCCAAGGCATGAGGATGAGGCATCTCCATTTATATCTCGAGATTAGGCGATATATGCCGCTCGAAAGAACAGATCCGCCGTTAGTCCCTCGCTGCGTTGGCCAAGTGGCGGTCACTCCATGGGAGTCAAACGAATCAAGATAAGGTTCTTCGACTCCAAGCTCTCGGACATTGGTTCCGCCAGCACCTATTGACATACCCTCACCTCCCCCAGAGGGACACCCCCTCCACGAAGTCAGCGTCGGCTCAAGCCGTCCATTCATGCCCTGGGAACAGGCCCGACGCTTCGGATGAAAAATGACGGCATTGTTTTGAATGCATCAAGAGGAAATGCCGCCAGATATCACAACCAGGCTTCGCCCCCTTCGGTTCTAGACAACCGCCTGATATTACACGACAACATGATGAAGATAGTGTTTGATGACTGTTATTTGGAGCCAAGGATTCCGGCCTTAGCCCCCCCTTTTTGTCCTGGTATGATTGAGGAAACCCCCGCTGCGTATCGCTGATGACACTACCCGCTAACTCTATCGAAAAATCTTCGTCCGAGTCAAGACTTTTCTTGCGGTAGAATTCACTTTACTTTGCCATTTCCATCGTGTATATGAAAATATCCTGCTGTCATATCTATCGTTTTGGGGTCGTTGAGTCGTTGCAATGAGGGGTTTTCGAGCGGGTGTCGCTGTCCTAATTTGTCTTCTTTTCAGTGGCTGTCTTGGGCTGGTGCCGTCTCCTTTTCGTCCCTCGCCGGGGCCCCAGAAGACACCCCAACCTGAAGATCTTGCTCAAGCATTCGAGGTGGTGTGCAGAAATTTTCGTCTTGGACCCGACGATGTGCTGAGGATCGTCTATCAGACGGAGTGGACGGTCCCATCAGGTTCCTTTGTTCTTGACACCCTTGACGAAATAGACGTCGAGTTCATTCTGGACCCTCAATTGAACCGCCGAGCGATCATCCGTCCGGACGGAATGATAACCCTGTCCGGAGTGGGGGACATCAAGGCAGCCGGTCTCACGCCTGAGCAACTCGCCAAGAGGATATCCGAGGTTTACCAAGAGACGGGCATATTCAGCAAAGAGGAAACCAGAGCCGAGCTCAGGAATTACAAGCTCGTCACGGTTCACGTGATAAACTTCTATCAGAAAGTCAAGAAGCTCGTAGAGTCGTTGACCACCTTGGTGGGAGGTCAGCAAACGCAGATTATTGTGGGGCCCGACGGGACGATTGATCTCCCACTTCTCAAGGAACGAATCCTCGCAGCAGGCCACACGATACGAGAGGTCGAGCAGACTATTAACCAGCGCTACCGCGAGGGGCCTTTGAAACAAGTCATAGCTTCTTTGTCTCTCTACGAGGCCAAATCCAGGAAAATCTATGTAATGGGAGAGGTTGAGAAACCGGGAGCCTATGACATAAAACAGCCCGTAACCGCCCTCCACGCGATTAGCATGGCAGGCGGCCATATTTCCCAGACTGCGGATTTGACCAGCGTCATTCTAATATCAAAGGATATCGAAGGGAAGCCAATTGGGCGGAGACTGGATTTGAAAAGAATACTCGACGTGGGTGACATGTCGCCTGCAATCTTGGTTAAGCCTTACGATGTCATATTCGTTCCGAGAACTTATGTTAGCGACCTCAGACTCTTCATGGATCAATACTTTAAGACTGTCACTGAATTCACGGAATTTGTTGACTTGCTAAAGCAGCGTCAGAAGGGACAGTAAGACGCGGAGGGGACAAGCGCCCTGATCCGAGTAACCGCGCTGAAGCTATCTATACCACCAGACTGGGTAATTATTGACCTTTTCGAGACCAGAGGCAGCCTCCGTTGCCACTTCCTCGTTATCGTCTCGCGTTAATTGCTCCAGAGTTCGGACAATCTCATTCGACTTAACCATCAGCCTGCCTAGGGTTGCGGCCAGGGCCTTCCTAATTTCCGGGTCGTTTGAGGAGGTCAGCTGTGCGATCGAACCCGCACTCAGTCTGCTTGCCACGATTCTGGCCATGACCCAGCGATTCCTGGTAAGAAGCGCGTTCCTCCAGTGCTCAAAATCGTCAGGCTCCAGCGACGGGAGTTGGATCAGTGTTTTAATCACTGTCGGGTCTCCCATTCGGACCAGATGACGGGCGAGAACTGAGTCAGCAGGGAAATCTGAAGACTCACAGTAACTCATGGCGCGCAATGTCATCAGGTCCCGCTTGAGCAGGGCTGCTTGTACCGCGTTATCACTGTAGTTCTCCCTTGTGAATTCAAGGTAGATCAGGGTGACCATGCCTCCTACTAAGAAAATCGGCGCCAACGACAACAGGGCCCAGCCAAAATAGGTTCGCCGGAGCGTGAAGCGCGCCGCAACGAACACAAGTGGAAGCGCACCTAACACCGCTCCGGCCATCACTTGCATCTGAGCGGCTCTCACCTCGGCGCACACGCCCCCGCGTGCCGGATCGGCTATTCTCTGCAACGCCAGTTCCGCTGCACTGCGCAATTGCCTGTCATCCTCTCTACCCGCTATTTCAGTTAGTAGTGGAACGGCCAAGGGTTCCCTTACAATCCCCAGGATTTCAGCGATAGCCTTTCGCTCTTCGGCCCTTCCATCCTTTGCGGCCTCCAAGTATGGCCTCAAGAGAAGAATGTTGGATGGCTCGGCTGCAATACCACGCTTGAGAATGGCTGTGAGTGCCTCCTGAGATAGAGCACTGAGCGTGGTCGCTCGTCTCTCAGGCCCGAGGAAGATGGGATCACGATTGTTAAGGAGCTTGATCAGAACAGGTAAGAACTCATTGTCGCGGCCTTTCTTGGCTAGGACCTGAAGAGCGGCCGCTCTGGTGTCCAGGTCCGTTGAAGCAAGCATCCTCTTGATCTCCACGTTGCCAATCCCCTGCAAGTGAGGCGGAATATCGCCCTGGGGAAAATAGAGGCCAAGAAGCTTTGCCCCTATTTCAGATTTGAGTCTGTGATAGGTTGTAACTATTTCCGGATAACGCTGTTTGAAAAGAAGGACAGCGGACAAGACGAGGCAAGTGGACAATACAACAGCCCAAATTCGTTCGCGAGCTGTGAAGCTTCGCTGGCGCATACTCATCCTCTGAGCCCTTTGTCCGACATCGCGAGACAATCCACCTGCTGTTGGACGCACCGGTCCACTTGGTTAAGTCGGACGTCTTGGCTCGCACGAGACACCGCAAACGAGATTTCTCGGTCCCTCTTCACCTATGGATGATCACGGCGTCCTTTTCCCTTCTTGCATGCCGCCAGCAGGAAAGATAACCCTGGAACCAACAAACAAAGATAGAAGATAAATCTCCCCCTGGACATCTTAGGGCTCGACGCTCCCCCTTCCGCGCCTTTCGCGCTCTTCGTCTCGCTTTTTTCCATAGGACTTGTCCCTCCTCCTCCATCATAAATTTGATCGCCAAGGGAATCGTGAGGTTTCAGTCCAGCAGCCTGACCCGAGTAGGGATGCTCGATCAGGTTGCCTAGCCCCCTCAGTCTTTCATTTAACCACATCCTCCATCGTTTCAACAAGCATTTTTTTGTTTTTTGCCGACACTCTCATCTTCCCCATTTAAAGCCTTGCCGGGCAAAAGCACGTCGTTGACCACGAAGAATCTTCACGAGTTTTCCTATCTCGCCTCAGCCTCGAGAGGGACCTCGACAGAGAACGTCGTTCCATCATTGGCTGTAAGAGTTCCCACAAGCCTGGAATCGTCGGTTACGCGACCGGTGAAACGGAACCCGGACGGGTCCGACGCCTTGATCAGCCCATTCTCGAAACTTCCATAACAGTAATGAGTTTCCTCGTTCCCAGAAGGATTGAGAATCCGGACCACCCCTGACACTCTATTACCGGACATTTTTAGTTGAGCGTTCCATTTCATTCCCATGGCCGACCCGCCAGTCTTCCAAGTCGTTCGGCTTCGAGCGCCGCTATTCAACCCCGTGACAGCTTGAGAATCCGAGCCGACCTTGGCTTTGAGTCCAGCTTGTTGGTCGGATTGCCGGAACCCGGAATCACGCGCCCGGTCCCGTGAGCGATTCAGGTGAGAACCCTGATGCTTGGCTCCTGCAGGCGCCTCGGGCGGCGGAAGGTCGGCCATTCGTGACAAATAACCCTGTAAGTCCCCCACTCGCTTCTCAAGACTTGAATATTCCGGAAGATCGTTCACCATTTTCTGGACTGCCTGTCGCCACTTGTTGTCGGTTTCCAGATTGAGGGCTTTCTTCCAGAAGTCTCTCGCGGCATTTGGAAGTCCTGCCATCTTGCACGCAAGACCCAAATTGGTGAGAGTCTCCAAATCGTTTGGCTCGTCTTGCAGAACTACCTGAAGATCCCTTATCGAGAGGTCATACCTCTGCAAAGCGAGATAGGCCGTACCCCGGCCCCTGTAAGCATCCATGTACAGCGGATCCAACTTGATGGCCGCATCGTAATCTGAGAGCGCTTCTCCGACGTCCATGCGTGCATTGTGAATGTCGCCCCTGAGCACATAAGCTGACGGATCTGAACGATTTGCATTGATGCAGCGACTAAAATCCGCCAGGGCTTCCGGCAGAGCCCCCCTCCGACCATAAGCAACTCCGCGCAACCTGTAAGCCTCATCCCCAGCGCCTTTTCTTACGGCTTCCGACAACAGCCTGATTGCGCGCAGGAGGTTTCCTCTCTCCAGTTCACGCTTTCCTTCATTCAGATAGGCGTCTGCCCGCTCCGCGACACGGTCCTGTCGAGATTTCTCAACTGCTTCATCGCGAAGGGACCAAGAGACTTGGCCCGAAAGAAAAACACCGAAAACGGCTACCGCAAAGATGAGAGTTCTGGGCAAAATGTATCGCATCCCTCAGCCCCCTCGCTGTTGCTCTGAACTAGCCTTGTCCAGCGGCGAACCAGTTGATTCAAATTCTCGAGTCCGTGATCCGACCACCACCCTCTTGGACACTTTCCGAGAGTGACGAGCATCGCGCGGCCCAGTGACTATCGGGTGCCGCGATCACCCTGAGCGCTTTCGAGGCTATCCCTGCTCGGGGAAAGCCTTTTCTGCAAGATCCTTACGTGGAGCATCTAGACACCCTCACTCGGAAATTGTCCCAGTGACTCAATTTTCAGACGTGACTTGACTCCATGATGAGTAACCTAATGACCAGCCGTCCGTCAAACCGTTTCTGTCAAGCGTCGGTGGCCTCCCTCAGCAGCATGGACATAATCCTTGAAAGAATCCCTTGTCTCATGTAAGAGACCTTAACCGAAAGGAATGGGTACTTCTTCCGACATAAGAACTTCCCTCATCAAGCCAAGCGCTTAGAGCTGTTGTGTTTCGAGAATGAGGAGGGACGCGATTGCTGAGGACGCATCCAGCGCTCTAGAAGCCGGATTGCCTCTCGATATCTATCGAAGGTCAGCAGTTGATGCGTGGGTAGTTCCGTGTTGAAGGCAGCCAGTACGAGCCGGCCGGAAGAAGAGGGAAGGGGGGCCGGGTCTTCGGGAGACCTCGGAGTTGTGGACCGGCTCCCGAAATCGGGCGATGTTCTGAAGCCGTCACAAAGTTCTGCGCTGAGTTTCTCGGCAGTGTTGTCTCTCTTCGTGGCCGACGGCATCGACCGTGGATAGGCGTCATGGTTCAAGAGTTGATCGCAAACCGCACAGATCCACAGGAAACTACGTTCGTTGAGAAGATAGCCTGGTTGATATTCTGCGGCAACTGTGTGCAGCTTGTTTTCCAAGAATCCTACGTGGTTATCCTGCCAGGGGTCAAGTCCGACGTTTTTTCGGGATTGCTATGCTCCGTCGCACTGGCTGCCTGCATGGTAGCTGTTCGCAGGCCTCTTGCAATCACTCCCCTCCAAGTAGTGGTGAGTCTTGGGCTTCTCTTGCTTGGAACGGCGAGCGCCTTGACCAGCTTAACCCCGTGGAGTTCACTGATTCACATCTTTGTGCTGGGATCCACCGGTCTGGGCGGGTTCTGGTGCGGCCGGATCCTGCTTCGGACACCCGATAGGCAGCGGTCGTTTCTGTGGTTTTGCCTGATTATTCTGATCGTACTCCTCATCTCCGGGTTTTGGGGTTATTGGGCCCACGGCGTGGTCAACTATGAGTTGGACGATCTGCACCAAACCGTGGCTCTGGTAGTACTGATGTCCTTCAGCCCTCTGGCTTTGCTCAGCAAAGGGAAGCCATATGCGATCGTGGTCGGGATGGTCGTCCTAATCCTCTCGTATGTGATACTTTATCTCTGCGGTATGAGCGGAGTTGAGGTCGGTGTTCTCATCCCTCTTGGCACTATATTTGTAGCGATGCTGGTTTCGATATTTCAACGAGGGCTAGAGCCGGTCCTGGTCGTTGTCCTGCTTTTGGTCACGGGGGTAACTGCCCACTATGTCTCGAATGTGTCACAGGAGAGGTTTTCTGGAAAGGGATATCAGGCGGAGCGTTTTGAATACTACCATTTTTCAGAGCATATAGCGAAGAAACACCCGTGGTTAGGTATAGGACTGAGGTCACCCCGGCAACGGTTCCTCGACGATTACAAGGTCTGGCACCCACATTACACACATGAGGAATTTTCAAGGGCCGTGTCGTCCACCGTCACATCCCAAAACATGTTTATTACTCTCATGGTTGGGTTGGGAATACCTTTCGCGGCTTTGTACGTTACCTGCCTTATCATCCTGTTTGTCAGATTGATCAGAACGTGCGGCGAGGCCGGCGATAGCGAAGTCATACCGCCCATGGCACTTATTCTGCCGCTGGTCGGAGCGCTGATGCACCTGTGTGTGATGGACCTTCTGTTGATGCCCCAAATCTCATGGTTTTTTCACCTTCTGTTGGGCCTTATTCCATCACCTGTCAAGAGCGCTGCGGGCGATCCCAAGCCACGGACGTCTCCATGGGGATCAGTTGCCGTGACGGTGGGAGTAATAGCAGTCGGGATCTTGGTTGGCACGCATCCATCCCTCGACCTGAAGAGGCTTCCGTGGCTGTGGGATATTGGTGACAGACTGAAAAACCTGCCTCTGGTGAAAACATTTGTTGAGAAGTCTCAGGCTGATGTGGCCCCTGCCCGGCAAGCTGACGGATGGATCAGTGTGAAGATCAGCGGCTCAGAAGTCTTGCCTGCCCAATGGGCAATAGTCTTCATTCTGGACAACTCTAAACGGATGGAACAAGAAGATGAGCCTTGGCATCCTTCCCGCCTCAAAGCGGGCCAGAACCTCATCAGACTTGTGGCACGCGCCATTCCCGAAGGATCTCGGATTGAGATTCGTGCCTTTGCCGATGAGGGACCAGTGAGGAGAAACAACAGGGAGTTTTTCTTGAGGACGAGCCGTGTCATACAGGATTGGACGAGCTCTCTTTCGGAAGACCTGGATTTGGATATCAACAATTACCGCTCCGACCGGCGAAACGATTTGTGCAATTCGTTAGAAATCTCCGCTTTTCAAGATTTCCTTGCGATGCCCGACGGAATGGCCAGGAGGGTAGTCTTGATAACGGACGGAAACAGCCCATGTGGCGTTGATGAAACCATTGACGAAATAAGTTCTGCCGACTTCGCTAAACGGGGAGTCATTGTGGATGTTATTGCTCTGGGAATGTCGGAATCAGCTGCGGCAACGTACTCTCATATTACTCAAAGAACGAAGGGGTTATTCCTGAGCGCGGAAAGTCCTGCGGCGTCGGATGCAGTGGCCCGGAGATATGTTGAAGGGCTAAGAAAGCCAATCCAGCACCGAATAGTCGTTTCAGGCAACAACAAGGAATACGAAGCCGGTTCTGGACAGGAAATCCAAGTACCGCCCGGCATCTACACTCTAACTTTTCCTGACATAGTCGGATCAGAAGGCTCGGAGACTTCTCTCCCGAACATCGTAATCAAGTCGGCGGAGCGGCAGGTCGTCGCGGTATCAATTGCAGGAGGCAAAGCCATTAGACTGAAATGACTCGCGACGCGCTTTGTCGGGTAAATCAGTGACTCCTCGTTAATTGTTGCCGTTTCGCCTCCACCCTGATCGCGCATCAAACAAAGTAAAAAACCTCGTTGTTCTTGAGAGATCAAGAGGATAGAATGCTTTTTGCACAAAGAATCTATCACCAACGAGGTGCATCCATTATGACCCAAGGCATTCT
>Ga0172371_10010618_pt1 | contig 12406 bp, 5 predicted proteins | sample Lak12m_FD_114543 | JGI IMG/M metagenome (GOLD analysis project Ga0172371, IMG submission 114543) | Freshwater microbial communities from Kabuno Bay, South-Kivu, Congo - kab_022012_12m | ecosystem: Environmental > Aquatic > Freshwater > Lake | place: Democratic Republic of the Congo: South-Kivu... | reverse complement strand
TCCCGTAAGCCATTGAGCCGTAAAGCCCCAGGATGACTCGCTTGACTTCATCCCGCTGCAAGCAGTTCATCCAGTAGCCGTAGGCATAGGCATGGTCCACCAGGCTGTGGAATTGACAGATGCCAGCCGTCAGCCCGCCGCGCCGCTCCAGCGCGTTGACGATCAACGAAGCCTTCGGGTCGTTCCAGGCCGGAATGCCCGCCTCCAACATGCACGGCGCGATGATGCCATAGTATCCGTCTGCGCTGCCGTTGGACTCCTTCCACAATTCGCGCGTATCGGGAATAGCCGGCAGGATCTTCATTTCCCGATCAGTGAATACGGCCGCATCCATCGAGGCCTTGATATCCCTCAAGTATTCGTCGCTCTCCTTTTTCAACCCCGCCGCTTCTTCCTTCATGCCGATCTCCGCCAGGACCCTGGCGGTTGCGTCCAGGCCCTTCCAGAGATAGCTGTTAGAGAAGTAATCCGCGGCCGGGTGCAGCAGGTCGGCATACGGCCGATAGCGAATCAAGCCGCGTGTCAGCGCAGGTTGGCTCGACGCCTGGGCGAGCGCTGCCCGTCGCTGGCCGATGATCCAGCCGCACATGGTCAGCATCTTCGGCGCTGCGCGCCGGAGCCATTCGGCATCCTGGTTGATTCGGTAATGCTCGCTCATGGACCATAGCGTCGCGCCGGTATCGGTGTCGCCGAAATTCACCGCGAGCAGTCCATTGGTCTGCATGAACGTCAGCAAGGAATCGAGATACGTGACCGCCAGCTCGTGATAGCCCAGCAGATCCAGGTTGTTGCAATAGAGGGCCGCGCTATAGCCATAGACCTGGCCGTAAAAACCTGAACCGTCGCACACCTCGTATCGCCCCTTACGCTTGGCGACGTTCAGGAAGTTGTAAGCGATCCAGGCCCGGTAACCATCCTGCACCCGTTGCTCGGGAATTTCAAAGCGGCTGCCGGTCGCGATGAGCCGATCCCAATAGGCGACCACCTCTTCGAGCTTGCGGTCGTACTCCGCCACTGGCACGGGCTCCGCAGGCGATTCGAGAACCGCGTAGGGCACCCGCAGTTCCACCGCCCGCTGGCTGTGCCCGGGCACATCAAGCGGCCAACTCAGCGGGGGCGAATTACTCGAAGCAGGCTGGGCTCGGAACCGCAGTTCGATTGCCCGGGCCGCGTCGCCTGGATTGCTGGCCCGAAATCGGACATAAGCAAATAGCGGCTCATCCGGCGAAAAGCTCTTAGTGTAGCCGAACACCGTCTGCTCGAACTCAAGGCCGTCATGGTGGTCGGTGCTGACCACGATGGGCATGTACCCGTTCAGCAGCTTCTTGGAACAGGCTCTCTCACGCGACCCAAACCGATAGTTGCCGATCTGGAAGAAGGCTGCCGGCTTCCTGTAATTGGCAATGTTGTCGCTAAACTCCAAGGACCCATCCGCAGCCACACCAACATCAAACGGGTGGTCTTTGACCCCAACAACCTCGCGCGACCATTTCAGCGGCGGATAATGCCGGGATACGGACTCGAAGGTCGGATCCCTGCGAGCCGCCAGCTCCTTCTCCCCGAAAACGTCGCGTTCACTCTCTGCCAGCTTGCGCCGCTCAGCCGTCGTAGCTTTGACAGCTTTGGAGGCAAGCGATGTTACGCGAAGATCACGAATCTGGCAGACGGTCGGACTCTCCGTGACAGGCGCGGTGATCCAGGGATTTGGAGGCGGGAAAGTCTTCCCCTCGGAATCCTGACCGATAATCAACAGCGCGGGTTTGCCCGCCAGTCTCGGTGGTCTGCGGCTGATATGCCGGCAGGTAAAGTATTGCCCATCGGTGCTTTCCAGCCATCGAATACAGTCATCAGCCACCTCGACCGCAAGCCAAAGCCATTGGTCGGCGGGGCTGGCTCCCAAGTCGCAGTCTCTCGGGTAAGTGCCGAGCACCTCCCGCGCCTCCGTGCGTCCCGTACCATCCCGGTTCGCTCCCACCTGGAGGTAGTTGGGAGCATCCCAGTAAATGAAGAGGGATGCAGTGGCCTTGGGATTGTTGCGTTTCAGGGCAAAAGAGGCCCGGAATAAATCCCGGCGCAAGGGTCGCTCGAAGTGTGCGCGCGTGCCCGGGCAAGCGCTAATCCAAACCGTACCGGTCCTGGCTTCCACCACGTTGCCCTTCGCAACATGCACCGTCCAGGCGGGGTCCAAGGCACCGGAAGGGAAGCTATCCGTAAACGGCAGCGGCAAAGCCGTCTGGGGTGCTTCCGCGCCCTGCGCGGCTGAGATCGCGCACGCAAATGCGCTCAATAGCACCACAGCAATGTGGCCTGATTTATCTGGAAATGGGCAGGTCATTGGGGATTAAGGCGTTCGCATAGGCATAGCATCGACCAATAGCAGCCGTTCCGGAGCTGCGTTCTTCGGCGTGCTTGAATCCAGGGGTGTCATGCCTCTGCTCGGGTCTTCAGCGGTTGAACTTGCGCACGACGTCGATGATCTCATCGCTCAAGTAGTTATACGCGAAAAGGCAGAAGCCGCCATACCCGTGCTCCTGTACCGCGCGCAATTCCTTTTCGACAATGCCGGCCGCGATCGGCTCCGTGACCCTCTTGCCCTCCACCACCCGGTTCGCGTAAATCTGCAAGCCGGGGAAGATACTGCTCTGTTTCCCGGCGGGCGCGGATGCCGCCTGCAACTCCAGCAGGTCGGACAGCACGGCAGGATCTGGCGTATAGTTCATGGGAAACAACTGATCGTTAATGCCTTCTGCCAGCCAGCGGCCGGCGTCGCGGTAGCAGCCGTAAAACTCAAACGGCGACGGGCCTCCCGAGGAGGAGATCAGGAGCGGCGGCTTGTTCTGCTTGGCGGCGCGACTGAGGTCGCGAACGAGCTGCGTCACTCGTTCGCCCCGCCAGTCAACCCACTCGGCTCGTTTCACGGCAAGTGGGTCGGAGCCAACCGCACCCGACTGCGCTTTGAACCAGTCCACCATTGTTCTCGCGAGTTTAGCGACGACCGGCGAGGTGCTCTTCATGAGGTTAAAGCTGGTTACGATCACACGGCCTTTGCCGGCTGAGTTGAGCGTGACCGCGGCCCCGCCGCCCTCCGAGCTGGCGATGACGGACGCGCCAGCGGGGGTGAGTTCCTGAGCTGATTCGGTCCAGAATGCGTTTGTGGGAAACGCGCGCGCTAACGCGTGGCCGTTCGACGGTTGAAGTGCGATGCGGCGTTGCCCCAGCCAGCGGCCGGAGCCGAGCCCGAGGAGCTTTCGTAGCGCGGCCGACTTGGACAGTGCTCCGGCCGGAACATCCGTCCAGAGAATATTGCCTGCGCGAGCCACATAGTCTGAGAGTTTTCCCTCGATCTCGGGAGGCACCTCGTAGCACGAGCTGAGGATCAGCAGCCCCGGCGCGGGCAATGCCTCAAGCAGACCCGCCTTTTCGGAAACAAAGGCAAAGCCAATGCCCGCCTGATCTAGGGTGCGTTCGATAGCGGTAAGTTCCCAGACCTTCTCGGCGTGGGCCGCGGGATGCAGGACACGCACCGGGAATTTCTCCTGCGCCGGCGGCACGATCCGCTCCGGGTGATCCAGAAGATCCTGCGGATCAAACCCGCTGTCCGCCTTGAACGCCTTGCGGCCCGCGTCAGAATAATCGAACGCCGTTCCCGGATAACGGATGTAATCGAGGTGGATGCCGTCAATATCGTAAGCGAGCAAATCCTTGAGGACGGAAAGCAGATAGGGATTCACCTCCGGATTGGACGGCGAGAGGAAATCCTGATCGAACGGCTTGCCGTCAATGGAAAGGTTGAACCAGTCCTGACTCGACAGCCTGCGGGAACGGGCTCCTGTCCCTTCGTAATAAACGCAACACCACGGCTGCACCTTGATGCCCCGGGCGTGGGCCTTTTGCAGCAAACCGGCCAACGGATCGTATTCCGCGCTTGCGGCTACTCTCCCCCGGAAATGCGGCGACTGGAAGGAAACCGCTCGATGGCTCATCACGTTTGGCAAGATCAAGTTGAGCCCGGCTCGCTCGCAGCGCGTTAGCATCTTGTCAGTGGCCGCCGGGGAGGCAAAGGAGGTTGGATCAACCCAAATCGCGCGCACCTTGAACGACGGTGCCTCCGCGAGGGCGGCTGCCGTTATCCAGCCGCAGAGCAGGGCAATGGGCGCGGATTTGAGGATGTGCCGTTGGTTCACCAGTACGCGTTGGTAATGCTCACTGGCGCATCAACCGCTATCTTGGCCGGGAATCGAAAGAACTCGACATGGTTATCTCCCATCAACATCACATACCGTCTCTGCCCCTTGTAACTGTGCCAAGGCGGGTTTAAGTTCGCATCAAAACCCGCGTTTTCCCAAATCCAATCGCCCTGGATAATCTTTGTGGCCGGGCGCGTGGCGATCTCGCTGGCCCTGGCCGGTCTGGTTGCGCCTCCGCCCTCCAGGCCGGCCACATGCTTCACTCCCCAGGAGTCATAGGCCCATTGTGTGCAATAGCTGTTGCCGTACTCCACAAAGCAATTGAGGGCACCGTAGTTGGGGTCTCCTTTGTCTGCCGGACAGCGCCAGCTCTGCAGCGATCGGACGTACTTATTCAGCGGTCGGTTGGTTTGGTCAACATAGATTCCGAAGTAAGGCACCAGCCACTGGGTCGTTGGGGTAGGGGTGCCACGCTGGCCTCCGAAATCTCCCCAGCCCGTGATTGCTGGATAGCTCTCTCGGTTGTCGTCGGCGTACATGTACCAGCCAAGCCCGATCTGGCGGTTGTTGTTGATACACTGCGTCTGTTTGGCCTTCTCTTTGGCTCTGGCCAGAGCGGGCAGCAGCAACGCGGCCAGGATGGCGATGATCGCAATCACCACCAGCAGTTCAATGAGAGTGAACCCAATCGCACGAGTGCGAACCTTAGGCGTCGTGAGGGGGGCGATCCGTGGCTCATGGCTCCAGGTTTGAGACGTACCATGTCTGGTTCGAGCCCGGAGCAAGGGATCTTTGCTTTGCTGCATCACAATGAAGCTGAGTGAAAGCTGCGTTGACTGAAGGACATCGCTACTTAGGCATGGCCATGGGAAGCTTGTCCACGTTCTTTGGGGGATTTGCCACCGCAAGCGTCCGCGTGCGTTCAACCATCTCGTTAAGGGCCTGCTTCTGTTCGGGGGTGAGCTTCTCATAGTTGGCGAGCTTCGAAAGCTCCGCCAGCACTGTGCCGTAATCTTTCGCCTTGGCCGCCGCGACGGCCCGGTCGGCTGACGCTTTGATTACCGATTCGGCGTTGGCAAAGCTCTTCTGCAGTGCCTTGGTATCAAGTGTGGCTTCCCCCTTGCCGCATCCGATCACCAACGCCAAGACCGCTGCAGCAGTGGCGGCTAGCAACCTAATCTGTTTCATTTGGATCATTTGCGTATTCGCTTTCATGAAGTCAATACCAGAGCACACGCCGGCTGGCGCATGCCGGCAAAACCCGCCATGGCCCCCTGTCCCCCGCAAGTCCCCGCGGGACCTTGGCGGCATCGTGGCCCCACAAGCCACAGCGTCTGCGTCAATCGTCCGCGTACCAATATGAATGCAGAGGAACGCCGGTAGCAGTGGCCCGCCAGAGCAGTTTGTAGGGAACTCGTTCCACGTGGCCATCCATCAAAATCACGTTGCTGCCGTTCTCATGCACCTTGGGTTTGCCGAAATTATAGGGCACCCCCGGGTATTGGGGCATCGTGTCTTTCATTCCGTCGCCATCATAATCGTCCGAGAAGTGATAGTTATTGTGCGCCGGGTTGTAAACGTAGTGTGTAAGCGTATCCATGTAGCCCATGCAGTCCGCCGGCCTTCTAATCCGCGACAGTTTTGGGGGACCAACAAAATTCCCATAGTAGAAGACTCCAGTAAGCTTGTCACTCGCGGACGTCGGGCCATAGGCGCCGAAGTTTGCTCCAATCCAGCCGTTCCAGTCGCCCGGATACCCGGTCGCTATCTTGCCGGCGGGACAGCGCCGCACGGCATTCGTGTAAACCTCTTGTTCGCCAAAGAAAAGCCCCGTCTGACTGACCCGTGCCAGGTAGGGGGCCAGCTTCGTGAACCACATCGGCTTGCTGTAATCGTTTTGGTCCTCTCCAAAGAGCGGCAGCCTGTCTCCGAAGTCATCCAGGTACATCAGGGTGGCCAGTCCCCAATTCTTCATGTTGGACGCGCATTGCACCCGATGCGCCTTGCTCTTGGCCTTGGCCAAAGCCGGAAGCAACATGGCTGCCAGGATGGCGATGATGGCGATAACCACCAGCAACTCGATGAGCGTGAAGCCCAGCCGTGTGGCAGGCGCCTGCTTTTCGTTGTGCTTACTCATATTCCAGCAACTCAGGTTCCGCCCAGAGATTGGCGGGCCGGGGCGCGACGCCCCAGCCCGCCAGCCCAACCCAACATTGGCAACTCGTTCCACTCACATCTGCCCTTCTGGCTACGGAGTCGGCGTCACCAGCAGATAGAAGCGCAGCGGGTAGTTCGTCGCGCTCGAATCGGTGAAGAAGAACATCCCGTTGCTGAACGTCCCGCCGCCGATGTTGACCCAGTTCGCCAACGGCAACCCGACATTGGTGGACGCCAGGATGCCGAACGGCGCAACGAGTGTGCCGGTGCCCGAGAGGAAGAAGCCGCCGCCACCCAGGCCGAAGCCCGTGATCTCCGGCGTGACGGACGTTCCGCCGACGACGCGCAGCGTCCCGTCAACTGGGAGTTGAGCCGTATCCCAAGTGAGCGGAGAAATATCCGGCAAGTCAAACCCCGCAAACGCGCCTGAGTAGGTTTGCGCATCGAAGAGCTTGAATATGCAGTTACCGGTGAGGGTGCCAGCCACGACGACTCTCAGCGTGCCGTCATAGATGACATTCGTCAGGCCGCGGATCTGGTCGTTCCCGACCGAGCTGACATCGAAGGTTGTCGTGCTGGTCACGTCCAACAACATGTCGTTGTTGACGGTAAGCGTTCCCAGGCCCCCGTCCGTACCCGGGAAAATGGAGCCGCTGTTGGTGACCGCCCCCGCAATCCGGCCGGACCCGGCCAACACTGCGCCCGGCATAACGAGCACGTTGCTGGTCCCGCTGAGCTGGCCGTTGACCACCAGCGCGCCTTCATTGATCGTCGTCGCGCCCGTGTAGGTGTTTGTGCCGGTCATGGTCCACGTCCCGCTGTCATTCTTGTTTACCGCCAAGCGGAAGCTCGCACTGTTATCCTTCAATGCGCCCCCCCAGACTCCTTCCCCAGCACCACGCAGGAAGAACTGGCCCAACGCCGCCGAACTGGCGTTTGCGAAAGTTCCGTTCACGATCAGCTTGCCCGCATCCGCCCCCACGGACCAGCAGGTGGAACCCGTGACCGTGATCGGACCGGTGACCATGTTGGTGTCGCTCACGTTGTTTAAACCGACCGGCGACGGCACGGTGGCGCCTGTCTTGCCCGAGAGCGTAATCGCGTTCGTCAAGGTGATATTGCCCGCCAGGCCGAGGTGAGTTGTTGGAAGCGCATTTCCGACAGTGATCGAACCCGAGCCCAGCGCATTGGGGTGCGAGATTTGCAGAACACCCTGCTGAACGGCGGACGCCCCGGTGTACGGGTTCGCATTGGTGATCGTGACGGTGGCCCCACTCCCGATGGTCTTAATCAGGCTGCCAGTGCCGATCACCAGGTTGGTCAGGGTCATATCGCTCGCGGGTTTCAGGTGCAGCGTGCCGCTGTAGTTGGTGATGTACTGACCGAATACAGCACCGTCCGTCGTTCCGTCACCCAGTTGCAGAATGCCATTGGTGCTGATGAGCACCGGTCCGGTTCCCAGGCCGGTGTTCAGCACCACCACGCCGGAGTTGGTGATGAACGCGCCCCCGGAGAACTCGCTGGCGCCGGTCAAAGTCTGAGTGCCCGAGCCGCTCTTGATCAACTTGCCCGGGCCGCTGATCACGCCTGCATACGTCCCCCCACCCCCACTGATAATCAAAGACCCGGATCCGAGGGCGATGTTACCGCCGGTCGGTCCCGCGCCAGAAAGAGCCCCGACGGTCAAAGGCAGGCCATTCAAATTGATCCCAGCCGTGGCCACATCCTGGATGGTAACGGTAGCCGTACCTGGGAGAACGTTGCCATTGCCGCCGACTTCAATCGTGCCGTCGTTGAGGAAGACTCCGCCGGTAAACGCATTCGAACCCGTGTTGGCCAGCGCAAGCGCGCCACTGCCTGACTTCGCGAGAGCCGTCGGTCCAATTAAAGCGCCCGTGCCGTTGAACGTGTAGTTCTTGGTGACATTGGTCACCACGAGTGTGGCCGGAGCAAGATTGAGATTGGTGAAGGTAACCGTCGTGGTGCCGGACGCCGTGTCGTCGAACTGCACCAGACTTCCGGGAATCGCGGACTGCGAGTAGACCTGCGCACCCTTCCAATCGGGAGTCACACCGATGTCCCAACTGCTCACGTTAACACCATTGGTCTGGCCGTCCCAGGTCAGAACGCTGGTCGTGCTGCTCGTGACGACGAAATCAATCGAGCTATTGGCCACGTTATTGCTTAAGTAGCCGACGATTCCCGGACTGGTGCCGCCCAGCACGAGGTTGCCAAACCCGCCGTTGACCAACGTCGTGTACTTGATGATGGGAAACTGGCCCACGACGAGCACGGGACCAAGCATGTTGATGGTATTCATTCCTGACAGATCTAGATCGTTCACAAAGATCAGGCCGCCGGTCGTGGGGTTGGAGGCGGTTCCGCGATCCACCGTCAACGTGCTGTCGGACAACTGCAGCTTCGTCAGCGGGACCGAAAGGGTCCCGACCGTGAAAACACTCAGGGAACTGGCATTGCCGACATAGATCTCGCTGCTGCTGCCGACACCACACGTCACCGGAGCCGTGTTGGCGAACTGAACCGAACCGCCGTCGGTGATGATCAATCGTCCGAAATAACTGCCCGCCCCGGGGCTGCCCGCAATCCCGCCGATGAGGCCCGAGGTGTTCACTTTCAAAACGGCCGTGTTGCTGACGGTGACCGTGCCTTGCGCTGGACCAGTGCCCGAAACGGTTTGCGAACCGATTTGGAGAACATTGACGTCAATCGTGCCGGACCCGAACTCGAGGTTCCCGATCGTTGTGTTCGCCGTCACCCTGCTGATGCCCACGCCCAATGTTCCAACCAGTGCATCCACCATTCCTCCGGAGAAATCCATCTCGCCGCTGAGGTTTTGGTTGTTGCTCCCCGTAGCGGTGAGGCGATTGCCGACGCCCCATACGCTCTGCCGCCCCGTGCCCGCTCTATTGCGAAAATACGCAACCGAGCTCGCGGGCGCGTTCGACGGATTGAAGCCCATCCAGCCCGACATGCCACGCACGCCCAGAGCGATGCCCGTGTCGCAGAAGATCGCGTTGGTATATCCCAGGAAGAATTTCCCAATCCTCGTCAGCCCGCCGCCATTGTTCTGCGCCTGGATGCCGCCGATGATACCCTGGGTGACGCCTTGAACTGGGAACGAGCCCACCGCCCATAGCGTGATCCGGTTCGTCTTTGCCAGGTAAATCGTCCCCGCGCTCCGATGGAAGTAATAGGGCGTTGGCCCAGGGTCGGCAGCCGCCAGCAGGTGATTCGCATCGGCATTGAAGTTATCCAGCCCGGAGAGGTCCAGCACTGCATTCAGAGGATCAATGGTCGGATAGGCGCTTACTCCCGCCGCACCCTGGCCCGCCCAAATATTACCTTGTTGGTAAAGGCTGAGACCGTTCGTGCAAATGACATTCAACGCGGCCCCCGCGCCTTGTATGGTCGCATACACTACCTGATCGATAGGGCCGTTTTGCGTGCCGAATTGCCCCGTGTACCCGCCTTGTGAGCATACCTGGACGATGCTCGGGCTATTTGGGCCGGACGCCACATTCGAAACCGTCAGGCTGTAGCCGGGATCAATATTAATCGTGTGATACTGCTCGGGACCGGTGGTCACCGAGTTGGTATTGACGAACCACAACTGCCCAATGGTGGTGTTATTGGTTACACTGATGTTTGCAGTGCCCACCGCTCCGGAGCCATTGGTGCCGGGCAGACCCACCGCGGCGAAGTTGGTTAGCACCGCGAGACTCGTGGCCGTGGGAACCCCGGCAGCGTTCCAGTTGGCCACTTCATCCCACGAAGTGGTTGAACCGGCGCCGAGCCAGATGTTGGTGGACGTGACGCCCGCCGCATTCGAATTTGAGACTGACGCCGCCATCAGGCAGATGGATGTTGCCAGAAGCCAGCGGAAAACCCGGTCAAGGACCAGTCTTGCCGCCTGCGGCGAGTCTGTTCCGATGTGGCACGTCGGAGTTTCGGGATTGGTTGAGTGTGTGTTGCGTCTCATTTCTTTCATAGGATGGTATTGGCGTTTTGTTTTACCTGGGATGCTCGGGGAGGCTCTGCATCAGTGACCAGCCTCTCCGCGAAGGCTGCGCGCAGTCCGTCGTCGTGGCCGACAAACCTGACCCAGACAAGAACCAGCAGATCTCCGCGTACGATGAACTGTCATGGGTCCACCTTGGCAGAACTCCCAGGAACCGTCTTGGTAGTTTAGGCGGCGGCTATTGGTTTTTTGGGCGATAGTCCCGGCGGGCCAGTGTGACTATCTTCCAGGGATCGTACCAATTGCCGGTTTGCAGCCTACGCCGTGGTCCTTCGTAGGTCCGTAGGCGGTGTGGCACTCACAGCCAGATCAGGCGGCCAGCCATCAGCCCGGGACCGCGGGCTGCTAGCGATCTCCACACTGCCGCTTCATCCAAAGCACATCGTCCAGCACCGTCCTCCGTGTGGCGGAGAATCGCGACGGGAACAGCTTGGCGAGGCGAGCGGCAAGATCCTCCATCTGGCGGATGAACTCTCGGCGGGCGCAAGGCTCGGCCGCCAAGGTGCCGAACCTTGCCCGCACCGGATTGGTGCCCGTCCCGCCGCCCGCCACAATGAAGCCTGGGTAGGCCTCCACCAGGTCTTTGAGCACCGCCTGCTGGGGGCGGCTCTTTCCCTGCCAGACAATGGCCTGAGCGATTGAACGCGCCGGGTTGTAGGCGCTTGGGTTGCGCGCATAATCAGCGCACGTCGCCAGCGGGAGCCGGTTGATCTGGTTTTGCGAGCACATCGGATTGCTCATATAGCCGTCAATGACCTCGCACAGTTCGGCCTCCCGTCCGCTGACCGGTCCCAGATGCAGCGTCGCGCTGCCATCGTTGACCGGATAGTTGTCCCACAAGAACAGGCGATGTTTGACCACTCGCTTATAGCTCTCCGCCGCGACGCGCGTGATGCGCGGGGTGACGATCGCATCCCCGTTCCAGAACACATACACGTCCCGGTGCATCTCCCGGGCGAGGTTTCCCAGGTAGGTGCGGTGGTCGGGGTTGGTGCCGTCACCCCAGAACGCCGCCGGGCAAAGAATCATCTGGGCGCTGCTGTCCCTGGCTTGCAGTTGGGCGAAAACCGTGTTCGCCAGCGCGGCATGAGCCGTTCCCAAAGCCCCGGGACCGGCCACACCCCAACTCGTATCGTCCAGGCAGATGGCGAACCAACGCGCCCCTTGCTCCTGGGCCCAGGCGTAATGCTGGTAAAAGCGGTCCACATCTTTGGCCCGACCGAGATCCAGCGGCCGCGGCGAATCCAGTTGTGGGTGCATGGCGAAGCAGAAAGCGACGCCATGTTCCCGGCACGAGCGAATGATCCCAGCGAAGGCTTGTTTCCGGGCCTCCGGCATCGGTTTCCACCATTCATTGCACCACGGTTGTCCCGGCGAACTCGCGCTCATGGAGCGATAGCAATTCATCAGGAAGTTCAGCTTGAGGTCGGCGAGCACCGGGATTTCCTCAAGGTATTGCTCCGCCGTCCAGGCCCAGCCCTTCATTCCTCGGAACTTGAACGCGGGCGCTCGTGCCGAAGCGTGCTCCGGGTCCGGCGTCGCGCCCGCCCCGACCGGCAAATGGATGCGCCGCTGTTCTCGATATACGAGCGGCGAGCACCCGTAAACGGCCTTGAAGCTGTGATGAAAGTTGGACAGGTCGTCGAATCCGCACTCGAAAGCCACCCCGCTTACCGAACGATCCGTGCCCGCCAGCAATTCCGCCGCGTGCTTCAGCCGCAGCCTCAGCACGTATTGCCGCCAGCTCTGCCCGGTCACCTTTCGGAACAGCTCCGCAAACTGTCTTCGGCTCAGGCCCACCGACCGGGCCGCCTCGACAATCGTCTCCTGCCTGAAGAATTGCGACCTGACCCTGACCGCGTAACGCGCCACGCGGTCTATGCTCTCGCTGCCCGGCTCAAACAGCGGCGGCTCGATTCCCCCCCGGCGGCTCACCAGCCGGATCACGCGCACCGCCAGGTCTATGAGCCGCGATTGCAGCACCGCCTCCCAGCCCTCGTGCCGCGCATTCTGCTCGAGGAGC
>Ga0172371_10010616_pt1 | contig 12407 bp, 10 predicted proteins | sample Lak12m_FD_114543 | JGI IMG/M metagenome (GOLD analysis project Ga0172371, IMG submission 114543) | Freshwater microbial communities from Kabuno Bay, South-Kivu, Congo - kab_022012_12m | ecosystem: Environmental > Aquatic > Freshwater > Lake | place: Democratic Republic of the Congo: South-Kivu... | reverse complement strand
GGTAGCCAGATACACCTGTCCATCGGCGGCGCTAATTTCAGTGGAGAGCTTTTCGGGCGTGTCGGCCAACAGAATATCGAGCAGAGCTTTTTGGCTCAGCAGCTGCTCAATCGGCTGGCCTTCGCCCGCATTCAGCGCCGCGCCCAGGGTCTGCCAGGCTGCCGGGTTGGAAAGCAGCAGACGGTTTTTGTGGTCAGTCACCAGCACCGGGTCGGGTGTGGAAGCCAAAATGGCCGAAAGCCGCTGCCTTCCAGCTTCTGCCGAGAGAAACAAACGGTTATTGGAGGCGGCCAAAGCCGCTTGCCCGGCCAGAGTCGCCAGGAAGCGCACGTCGCTGTCCGAAAACAGGCGCGGCTGGTCGTAGGCGGCCCACAGCACACCGTAGTAGTCGTTTTCGTAACGCAGAGGAAAGCCAATCAGCGATTCGGGCGGGCGCTGCCCGGCAGGAACTTCCAGGCTGCGCGTGCGCGCTACGTTGGTGATGATGACTCGCTCCTGGTGCTGCGCCAGGGTGAGCATTTGCTCATCTAAAAAGGCATATTTTTCTTTGGCCGGGCCCAGGGCGAAAATAGGGGCGCTGTCTTCTTCGCCGTCTTGCCGATTGGCGGGCGACATGGCTACGCGGGCGGCGCTTGCTCCTCCAGCCAGAATGGCTTCCAGCACTGGCTGAACGGCGTCACTTAGCTCCAGGCTGGCTGCGCCCTGGCTGACCAGCAGCAGGCGGTTCAATTCTTCCAGCCGGGCTTGCAGGCTGACGCGCATTTGTTCAAAAGTGCGCCGCAGCAGGCCAACTTCATCCACGCCTTCCAGCGCCAGCGGATGGTCGAGCCGCCCCTGGGCGATGCGCATGGCCTCGCTGGCAAGGGTTTGCAGCGATTGGGTGACGGTTTTCAGCCCCAGCTTGAGCGACCCAAGCGCGACCAGCGCCAGCACAACAATCATCAACGAGAGTGGGGCGGCGATGTTGAGCGCTAACTGCTGCGCCTGCTGGGCGGGAACGCTGAGCGCCACAGCCCAGGAACGCCCCAGGGCGGGCTGAAAATAGACCAGCACCCGGGTTCCGCTGGCAGAAGTATCATCAAAAAAGGCGGCTTCAGGGCTGCGTTGGCCCGGATATTGGCTCATGACCAGGGAAGCCACCGGATGAACCAGAATGCGTCCGTTTTCGTCCAGTAAAACGCCTTCGCCGCCCATGCTCTGAATGCTTTTCAGGCTTTCCAGCAAAGGTTGGGTGAAAGGATTTGTTTCCAGGTTGGTGCGGGCAATCAGCGCGCGTTCAATTTGTCCGTTTTCGGGCGCGATGAGACCAATCACAAAGGAGACGCGTGCCGGGCCGCCGCTGTGCGCGGGAGGAATGGTGTAGGTTTGGCTGAGAACGCCGCCGAAAGTAAGGGCCAGGCCCGCGCTTTCTTCGGGCGCCAGCACATATTCGCCTGGGGCGGCGGGCGGATAAACGGCCAGGGTCTGTCCTTCAGGATTGACAACCAGCAGTTGGTCAAAATAAGGCACAGAACGGATTTGTTCCCCCAGCAAGGCCGCAAGCGCGTCGCCTTCCAGCGAAGTGATTTGCGGCTCAAAGGCCATCTGGCTTGCCAGGTTTTGGCCGGTTTCCAAAAAGAAAGGAATGCTGCGCGCCGAAAGTTCGGCGCTGGCGCGCAGTTGGTTTTCCAACATACTGCGAGCGGCAGCTCCGGCCACCATCCAGTCGCCAATCAGCAGGGCGATTAGCAGCAGCGAAAGCAGAGAGCCTGTGCCGAACAGAAACCGCGCTTCCAGGCTGCGCTCGGTAGGAGAAGGCTCCAGCGCCAGCCGCCTACCCCAGGGAGAAGGGAAAGCCAGGGCCAGCACTTGAGCAAACAAACCGCCCAGAGCCAGTTCTCCGGCCTGGGCCAGCAGTGTGGTCGGCAGCCGGGTGAGGCCGTAATCCAGCCGGGCCGTCAGGCTGCCGGATGCGTCTAGAAATGAAGTGAACAAAAATAAAGGGGCGTAAGGCAGCAAAAGCAGCAGCGCAGCCAGCAGCGGCTCGCGCAGCAGCCGAAAAACCCAGGTGCGGTAACGCTGGCGCACGGCTGCGCCAAACAGAATGCCCAAAAAAGCGGTTTCGAGCGGGGTGAAAATGCTGTGCGTATCGCCCACAAAACGGGTCAACCCGCTGATTGCGCCAATCAGCCCGCCAGCCGCCGGGCCAAACAGGCCCCCGGCCAGCATCCAGGGCAGGGAACCCAGCGCCATCAGCGCCGGTCCGCGTGGTTCCTGCGGAATGTTGGGCAGCGGCAGAGCCGCTCCAGCCGGAAAACGCAGCCCAAAGAAAGAATTGACAAGAACGGCGGCAAAGGCCAGCAGCGCTATCTGCCCCCAGGCGCGGCGGTCTCCCAAAACCTGATAAGGTTTCCATGCATTTATCAGCCACAAAGCCCAGCCAGTCAGCAACAGCCATCCCAGCCAGCCCAGCAGAGATGCGGGCCAAAAGGGAGACGAAAAAGTGTCGCTAAACAGAAAAAGGATAGGGTCCATAGGGCGTGTAGCGGTTTCATTATAGCATAGGGAATTCGAGGGCTTATAATTGCCGAATGCCCAAAGACCGCAGGCCAAAATGAATTCCGACCTGCGCACGCTCCAAATTTCAGCAGATAAATTTACTGGTTAACGAGGTTGACGATGGCAATTGACCGCTTTGGAAGAAATATTCATTATTTACGCATTTCTCTCACTGACCACTGCAATTTGCGCTGTGTGTACTGTATGCCGGAAGACCAGACTTTTCGGCCTAAAGCGGAATTGATGCAGGATGAGGAAATTTTTCGTTTTACCCGGCTGTTTGCCGCGCTGGGGTTTGATAAGATTCGACTCACCGGCGGCGAACCAACCGTCCGCGCCAATGTGGTAGAAATTGTGCGCGGCATTGCCCAAACGCCAGGCATCCGTTCGCTTTCGATGACAACCAACGGCGTGCTGCTTTCCCGGCTGGCGCAGCCGCTGAAAGAAGCCGGGCTGCAGCGGGTGAATATCTCCATCGACTCGCTTGACCCGCAAAAATTTCACCGCCTGACACGCTGGGGCAGCCTGGAACAAGTTTGGGATGGCATACTGGCCGCCGAAACGGCTGGCTTGACCCCGGTAAAACTCAACGCGGTGGTGGTTAAAGACTACAACGAAGAAGATGTGATTGACCTGGCCGCGCTCACGCTTGAAAAACCCTGGCAAATGCGCTTCATCGAAATGATGCCCTTTGCCGGGCCAACCGAAGTACAAACCGGGCAAGTGATTACCGCGGCGCAGATACAGGCCAAAATTGAAAGCGAGTTTGGCCCGCTGCAGGCCAGCGGCAGCTATGACGGTGAAGCTCGCATTTACCGCATCCCCGGCGCAAAAGGCGAACTAGGCTTCATCTCCTCCGTCACCGTGCCGTTTTGCTCCGCCTGCACCCGCGCCCGCCTGACGGCTGATGGCGTGCTGCGCATGTGCCTGCTGCGCGAGAAGGAAATTGACCTGCTCACGCCCCTGCGCGCCGGAGCCTCGCAGGAAGAACTGCGCCAGCTCATTTTGGACGGCGTGTGGAACAAACCCTGGGGACACGGCCTGGAAGACGGCTACATTCCCCTCAACCGCGCGATGAACCAGATTGGCGGATGATGATTACCAACGTTTTGTTCGACCTGGATGGAACCCTGCGCGGACATTTTCCGCCAGGCCGCGAATACTTTGCGACAGCCGCCGCCCGTCTGGGGCTGCAGATTCTCCCCGAAGACCGGCTGCGCGCCTGCCGCTGGGAACACGCCTACTGGGCCGAATCCGCTGAACAGACCGAAGACCGCCGTCTTTTCCCCGCCGAATCCGATTTCTGGCTCAATTACAGTCAGCGCGAACTGATTGCCCTGGGCGCTTCCATCGAAGACGCGCAGCGCCTGGCCCCGCTGCTGAACGCCTGCATGGAAAATGACTATCACCCCGAAGACCGCCTGCTGGATGGGGCGCTGGAGATGGTGCAAACCCTGCGCCGCCGGGGGCTGCGGCTGGGAATCGTCTCCAACCGCGACAAGCCTTTCGATGACATGCTGGCAGGTTACCGGCTGAACCGCGCCGATTTTGACCTGTTGCTGGCCGCTGGCGAAGTGCAAGCCTGGAAGCCCTCGCCGCTTATCTTTTGGCAGGCGCTGGAAAGGCTGGGAGCCTCTGCCGCCGAGACGGTTTATGTGGGCGATAATTTCTATGCCGATGTGCTGGGCGCCAGCGCCGCCGGGCTGCAGCCGGTGCTGCTGGACGATGCAGGTATTTTCCCCGAGGCCGAATGTCCGACCATCCGTTCCCTTAAGGAACTGCCTGAACTGCTGGAGATGTTGTAGGATTTTCCGGTTTGTCGCTTAACTTTTTTCAAGGAGGCGTTTATGGCTTGGGAACAAAAAATCAGCCGCACGGTGCGGGTGCGCAACGTGCAGGCGCGCGGTCAGTTGGCAAAACTGCTCACCGCTATTTCCGCCGCTGGAACAACGGTTGGCGAATTGCATTTGCTGACGGAAACCTCTCAGCACGTGATGCGCGATATTGTCATCTACGCGGATAGCGAAGAGCAAATGCAGGCCGCGCTGAGCGCCATTGAGCAAACCGAAGGCACAAAATTGCTGAATGTGCGCGATGAAGTGCTGGAACTGCACGTGAAAGGCAAAATTGCCATCCGCTCACGCTACCCAATCGATTCGCTGGCAACCCTGCGCAAGGTCTACACCCCGGGCGTGGCCGAAGTCTGTCTGAAAATCGCCAAAGACCCGTCCCTGGCGTGGCAGTACACCAGCATCAGCCACATGGTGGCTATCGTCACCGATGGCACAGCCGTCCTCGGCCTGGGCGATATTGGCGCGTTGGGCGGTATGCCGGTGATGGAAGGCAAAGCCATGCTGATGGAAACCCTGGTGGGGCTTTCGGGCATTCCCATTTTGCTCAACACCAAAGATACCGAAGAAATCATCGCCGCCGTAGCGGCGATTGCTCCCACCTTCGCCGCCATTCAACTCGAAGATATTTCCGCCCCGCGCTGCTTTGAAATTGAAGAGCGGCTGCAAAAAATGCTGGATATTCCAGTGATGCACGACGACCAGCATGGAACGGCGGTGGTCGCTACCGCCGCGCTGATGAGCGCCAGCCGCCTGACGGGCGTTTACCTTTCCAGCGCCAAAATCGGTCAAATTGGACTGGGAGCGGCGGGCCAGGCCATTGCCCAAATGGTCATGCGTCTCACCGGCAACCCGGTTTGGGGCGCCGACCTGAACCCCGAGGCGCTCAAACGCCTGCAAGCCAACGGCGGCCGAGCATCCAATCTGGTAGAAATTATGGCGAATTGCGATATTGTGGTGGCGACCACCGGCGCGCGCGGCCTCATCAAACCCGAAATGGTGCGCAAAGGGCAGATTATTCTGGCGCTGTCCAACCCCAACCCCGAAATCGAACCCGAAATCGCCATGCGCCAGGGAGCGGCCTTTGCCGCCGATGGCAAATCGGTGAATAACGTGCTGGGTTTCCCCGGCATCTTCCGCGGCGCGGTGGATGCCAATGCCAGCCACATCAGCGACGAAATGCTGCTGGCCGCCGCCCAGGTCATTTCAGAAATGACTCCGCCCGGCGACCTGGTTCCCAACCCGCTGGATAAGGCCGTTCACCGCGCTGTGGCGCGAGCGGTGGCGCAAAAAGCGATTGAACAAGGCCTGGCGCGGGCCGATTATGTTCCGTATGCGGAAGAATAGCGCGTGAACCGTCCTGTTTCCCCGCTGGCGGTGGCTGCTCTGGTACTGGGCCTTTTGGGCGTTTGCACCATTCCCATTCCGTTTGTCCCCAGCTTTTGCCTGGGCGGAGTGGGAATGGCGCTGGCCGTCTGGGCGCTGCGCTCGTGGCGGGAAGAAGACGCCCGCAACCGGCTGATGGCGCTCACCGGCCTGGCGCTGGGTCTGCTGCCCTGGGTTGGTCTAACGCTGACGCTGAGCGCTTTGCTTTACACGCTGTTCGGCGGCCAAAAGTGATTGGGGCGTCTGGGCAGGTTACTTTCCCCAAACGGTAAAATTCTTCAGAATAGAATCGCCGATAAACTCACGCAGAATGGAGTTATCGGGAACCAGAGACGGGTCGAGCGGGGTAAACCATTCCAAAAAGGCCAACAGGCGCTTGGCTTCGATGAACTCCGGGGTGTTGTGTGGAACTTGTCGCAGCAGCGGCTCGGCCAGGGCGCGTAAAATTCCCAATTCATATACCAGCGCAGAATTGAACATGATGTTGGCGTTTTCCTGATAGGGGAAAATGTGACGTTTTTCGCCGCGCCGCACCGATTCCCAGCGGCTGAGGGTTTGGGCCGCGCTGTAACCGCGCTCGCGGGCGTCTCGCGCAATGCGGCGGATGAGGCGGGTATCGGTGGTGGAGACGCGATTGTGCCGGTCGAGGTTGAGCTGCGTGAGAGCGGAAGCGTACACTTTGAAGGATTGACCGGCCAGCGCCGCGGGAATCAGCCGCGGGTTGAGGCCGTGAATTCCCTCGAGCAGAATCAACTGCCCGGGCCGCAGGCGAACGGCCTCGCCTTCTTCCTGCTTTCCGGCTTTGAAGTTGTAATGAGGCAGCTGCGTCTCTTCCCCGCGCACCAGGTTTTGCAGGTCGCGCCCCAGGCGGGCCAGGTCGAGCGCTTCAATCGTCTCAAAATCAAAGGCCCCGTTTTCGTCTTTGGGCGTTTTTTCGCGGTCGAGAAAGTAATTATCCAACTCCAGCGCGTAGGGCGAAAGCCCCAGGGCCAGCAGCTGCACCGCCAGGCGGCGCGAAAAGGTGGTTTTGCCGGAAGAAGACGGCCCGGCAATGAGAACCAGGCGGGTCTCTTTTTGCGAGGCAATTTGCGCGGCGATGGAGGCGATGTGCTGCTCGTGCAAAGCCTCGGAGACCAGGATAATCTGCCGCTGGCGGTTGTCGGACACGGCTTCGTTCAACGCTCCAACCGAAGCGATGCCCAGCTTTTCCAGCCAGCCGCCATACTGACGAAAGGCCTGCAGCAGCTTGGGAAAATCTTCAATCGGCTTAATTTCGGTTGGGCTGTGGCGGCGCGGATAGCGTAAGATGAAGCCGCCATTGGCCGGTCTGAGCCCAAACCATTGCAAAAAGCCGGTGTGCGGCGTCATGTAACCGTGATGGTAGTCCAAATGCCCGTCCAGGGCGTAAAGGGTGACGTAAGGTTTCTGACGGTAGCGCAGCAGCCCGGCTTTATCGTGTGAACCTTCGCGCTCAAAGTAGGCCAGCGCTTCGGCCAGGGGAACTTCGCGGCGCTCGAAGGGCAGCTGGTGCGCCACCAGGCGGCGCATTTCAACTTCCAGCCGCTGCAGGCCATCGGCAGGCAGCGGGGCGCCGCCCACCTGACAGTAATACCCGCCCGAAGCCACCGAGTGGTCAATCGTCAGCGTGTGCTGGGAGAAGAGCGCCCCAAAAGCGGCTTCCAACAAAAAGGTGAGTGAGCGCCGGTAGATGCGCGCTCCGTCTGGGTCGGCCATTGTCACCGGGGCCAGGCTGCCTTCCGCGTTCACCGGGTAGGTGAGTTCGCGCAGTTCACCGTTGTAGACCGCGCCGACAATCGGGGCGGAGGTCTCCAGCGCTTGCAAAAAGTCTTGCAGGGTGGCGCCGCGAGGCCCTTGCAGCGTGCGGCCATCGGGCAGGTGAACCTGTACTTCGGGAAAAGGGGAAGCAAAATGAATGGCGCTCATGGGTTTCCTAACAGGCCGAGTTGAATTTCGGCGCTTTCAAACTTGAGGGTGAACGGAAAATCGCCGCCGCGTGAAAGAGCGGTGAGACGCTTTTTTTCGGAAGAAAGGATATACACCGGGCGGCTGAGGGGCGGCAGCGCGGCGCGAATCTCCCGCCAGGAATGGGCCTGCTCCAGCCGGGCGTTTAGCGCGTTGACGGCTTCGGCCTCGGCGGGCTGCCATTCTAACCCAAAGGCGGTGTTGATGGTTTCGCGCTGCAGCAGGTAGGGCGCCCATTCCATCAGCGCCTCGTTGCCTAAAACCACAATCAGCGCGTCTTCGGGCAGCAAAGCGCGGGCCTGTTCCATGCGCTGCGCCTGAGCCGCCGTCAGCCTCCATTGCTGGTCTTTTTCCAGGGCCTGCGCCAGCCCCAGCGAAAGCAGCGCGGCCCAGACTGCCAGCGGCAGCACAATCAGCAGGCGCGGCAGCGGGCGCGGGCTGAGCAGCGGCAGCAGCAGATTTTCAAAGCCCAGGCCAAACAACAGGGCGGCTGGCAAAGCCATCAGCCACACATTCTCACGCGGAATGAGCATCAACCCCAGCAGGGCGGCGGGCAGGGCGGCCTGGCGGCGGGAGAGACTCCAGGCCAGGCCCAAAAAGATGACCAGATTCCAGCCAAAAGTCCAACCATCGGCCACCACGACAAAATTGCTCCAGCGCAGCAGGGATTGCAGCGGCGATTGGGAAGAAGGCTGCGCAAACTGAGCCAGCACCGGCTGCAGGAAGAACCCGCGCCCGAAGCGCAGCATCACCGTCAGCCAGTACGGGGCCGAAAGCGCCGCGCCGCTGAGGGCGATGACGCTCAGGCGCATCCAGGCCTGTGGGCGCAGCCGCTCGCGCAGCAGATGTTCCCCGGCCAGCAAAAGCGTCAGCCAGGCCGCGCCGATGGCGCTGCCCGGGCTGCTGAGAACGCAAAAAGCCAGCGCCAGGCCGGTCTGCAGGGCGTTTTTGGTGTTGGGCCGCAGGCGAAACTGCCAGACGGCCCAAAAATAAACGGCCAGCGCCAGGCTGCCCAGCGCTTCGGCCAGACCGGCGGCTTCAATTTGATTGCTGAAGGCGTTGGGCAAAAAGGCGCAGGCAAACAGGGCGCTGAGCTGGCGCGCCGGGCTGTTGGGCCAGGCCCGGTTTACGCCCCAGGCAAAGACCGCCAGAGTCAGGCAGGCCAGCAGCGGCGGCAGCAAGTTTGCCAGCAAAAAGTCACCGCGCGGCCACAGGGCCAGCAGACTGGCTTCCAGGTAAAAGGCCAGGGGCGGGTAGGCAAAAGGCAGGCCGCCCGCTGAGTAAAACGGGATGGTGTGCGGCAGGGCAAACCCGGCCTGCAAAATTTGACGGGAAAAAGCGACAAACAACCCGCCCAGCCGAAAAGGTTCGGCGGCGGGGTGAATGTGGAACAGGTGCTGCAAACGCAGATAGAAACCAGCGGCCAGCAGCAGCGCCGCTGTCCATTTTTCAGAAAATTTCATCAACCAGCCTGTGCATAACTGCGCATTTTCTGTGGATAACCTTGTTGAGATTGTGTATAAAACTGCTGAATGCCGGTGGATACGCCGGGGATTTCTGCGCTCAGCGCGGTGGATAACTTGTGGACAGACAGGCGCAGGTTGGGCGAGCGGCGGGCTGTCAGCCCGCCAGCGCTGACGGAAACGGGGCGAATCAGCCTTTCATCAAAGCCAAACTGGCGCGCAATTTGCACGCCGAATTCATATTTGCTGAGAGCCTGCGCGCCAACGGCATGATACAACCCCGAAAGGTCTTTTTGCAGCATCTTTAGCAGAATTTCGGCTAAATCGCCCACGAAAAGCGGGCAAAAATAGACATCAGTAAAGCCGTTGGCGGGCTGACCGCTGGAGAGTTTGTTGTAAAAGAATTCCGACAGGGAGCGTGTTCCGGTCAGCGACCAGCCAAAGAAGTTGACGCGGGCAATGGCGGCGGCGGGGTTGGCGGAAAGGACGTTTTTTTCGCCGAGCAGTTTGGTCTGGGCGTACACCGAGAGCGGGTTGGGCGCGTCTTCTTCGCTGTAAAAGCCGTCTTTTGTTCCGTCAAACACGGCATCGGTGGAGATGTGCAGCAAGCGGATGGAGGCTTTGGCGGCGGCTTCGGCCAGCAGGCCGGGAATTTCGGCGTTGAGCAGGCGCGCCGCCTGCGGGTTGGTTTCGCATTCTTCCAGGTTTGCCAGGGCTGCGGTGTGGAGAATGGCTTCGGGGTGAACCTGCTCCAGCAAACGGGAAACAGCCTGAGGCTGAGTCAGGTCTGCGCGAATCAGTTCAAAGGGTGTATTCCGCAATTTTCCGCGGTCGAGGCCGAAGATGCGCTGCGTTTGGCCTATCTTCAGGCCGAGATTAAGCCCAAGCAGGCCGGATGCGCCGGTGAGGAGAATCTTCATGCCCTGAATTTAGCCTTCCAGCGTTCCTGCCGCAAAGGCTTCTTCAAACGGGGCGATGTACTGCTTGATGCCTTCCACGTCGAGCCATTCGGTGTTGTTGTCGCTGGTGTAGCAGAAGCCTTCGGGCAGGGTTTTTCCTTTGTCCTTCCAGGAATAGCCAAACCAGCTGGCTTCGGCGGGCTGGACGACAAACATGCTGGGGAGTTCGACGGTGTGGCGGGCTTCATCTGCGGAGAGCAGGTCTTCGTGCAGTTTTTCACCGGGGCGGATGCCGATGATTTCGATTTTGGCGCTGGGGGCGATGGCGCGGGCCAGGTCTACGACTTTGGTGCTGGGAATTTTGGGGACGAAAACTTCGCCGCCTTCCATTTGCTCGATGCAGTTGATGACAAAATGTACGCCCTGCTCCAGCGAGAGCCAGAAGCGAGTCATGCGTTCATCGGTGACGGTGATGCGTCCGCTGGCGCGCTGCTTGAGGAAGAGCGGGACGATGGAGCCGCGTGAGCCGACCACGTTGCCGTAGCGCACACAGGAATAGCGGGTGGCGGTTCCGGCGGCGTAGGCGTTGGCCTGGATGGCGAGTTTTTCGGCGACGAGTTTGGTGCCGCCGTAAAGGTTGGCCGGGCTGACGGCTTTGTCGGTGCTGAGCGTCAGCACTTTGCTGACGCCGGTATCCAGGGCGGCTTCCAGCACGTTGGCGGTGCCGAGAATGTTGGTTTTGACGGCTTCCATCGGGTTGTATTCGCAGGCGGGAACCTGCTTGAGGGCGGCGGCGTGAACGACAATATCCACGCCGTGCATGGCGCGGACGAGGCGCTCGCGGTCGCGGATGTCGCCGATGAAGTAGCGCAGGCGCGGGTCGTTGTACCCGGCGACGCGCATTTCGTGCTGTTTGAGTTCATCGCGGCTGAAGATGATGATTTTTTTGGGGTTCTTTTCGGTCAGCAGGGTTTTGGTGAATTTTTTGCCGAACGAGCCGGTGCCGCCGGTGACGAGAATGACTTTGTTGGTCCAGTCCATGAGGGTGCTCCGTGATTTTAGATTGTGAAAAGAATAATGGAGAATGCGGAATGCGGAATGAAGAATACGGAATGGAGAATGAAGAATGCAGAATGAAGAATACGGAACAGAGACAACCGTTAATCTTTCGCGGGAAGGCTCCAGGGGTTGACAAGATTAATCTCTGCCGCTTCAAAATTGCTGACATTGCGCGTGACGAGGGTCAGCTGGTTGGCTTTGACTGTTGCGGCGATGAGTGCATCGATGGCGGGCATGGGCTTCCCGGCAGATTCGGCCTGCGCGGTGAGAACGCCCCACTCAATGATGGTATCGGTATCCAGCGGCAGAATTTTGCCATTGAAACGCGCCAGCAGGTCATCCTGCAGCCAGTTTCGCAGGTCGGTTTTCCGGCGCGAGTCGGGCAGTTTTTCGATGCCTTTGATGATTTCGCCAATGGTGATGACGCTCAGGAAAACATCATCCGGGTCAAGCGCATCCAGAAATTCGACAACTTTTGGGTTGGGCTGCCTGGCGGTAAATTCTGAGATGACGCAAGTATCAAACAGGAGTTTCATAGCGCGATGCCCTCGCGCGGCAGGCTTTTATCGCGGGATAGGTCAAGGTCAGCGCCCGAAAGCGGGGATGAGCGGAAGAATTCAGACAGTTTGACTTGCGACTTGCGCATTTTGTCATACTCAGCATAAGAAACCACCACCACTGTTTTTTCACCATGTTTGGTGATGAGCTGCGGCCCTTGGGTTAAGGCGCGGGTGATAACCTCGCTGAGTTTGTTTTTCGCATCCTGGATTTGCCAGACACTGTTCATGGTGCGCTCCTTTTGCTAAATTCAGGTATCTACTCACACCCATTACAAGAACTGGCCTGTCATTGCGAAGCGGCGGTTTTTGCCGCTGAAGCAATCTCCACTTTGACGGGAAAATGCCAAATTCAGGAACATTTCGCCGCTTAAACGGAGATTGCTTCGCCGAAAAACGGCTCGCAATGACATTTGCGGCGGCTTTTTCCGTTACCCGTGAGTGGATAAAAATTCAGTCTAGTCTGTCTAGATTTTATCGCTTCTCAGGAGCGGAGTCAATCGGGCTGGAGAAGGAGCAGCAGTTCTCAGTATGTCGTTGCGAGCTGTTGTTGCGAGCGCTCTTTGCGAAGCAATCTCCCCGCCAAAACAAGGAGATTGCTTCGCTCGCGGGTACGCTCGCTCGCAATGACATTCTCATATTGAGAATTGCTGGAGAAGGAGATGAAGGGAG
>Ga0172371_10010615_pt1 | contig 12408 bp, 7 predicted proteins | sample Lak12m_FD_114543 | JGI IMG/M metagenome (GOLD analysis project Ga0172371, IMG submission 114543) | Freshwater microbial communities from Kabuno Bay, South-Kivu, Congo - kab_022012_12m | ecosystem: Environmental > Aquatic > Freshwater > Lake | place: Democratic Republic of the Congo: South-Kivu... | reverse complement strand
GCACATTCATCACGCACTCAGCTTCCAGAGCGCGTAAAACTATTGTGCAAGACTTTAGCGAATAAGTATGGCCGGTTATCCAACCTATATCCGCAGTGCACCAGAAGGTCTCTTCCTCCTTCAGGTCAAACACCAACTGTGTGGTCATAGCCGAAAAGACCAAGTAGCCTCCGTGAGTGTGCACCACGCCCTTGGGCATCCCGGTACTACCACTGGTGTAGAGAATGAACAGAGGGTCCTCCGCGTCCATTCGCTCAGGTTCCACGTAATCCGGCAGAGATGAATCCGCCATGGCCTGATGCCACCAGATTTCCTTTTTGCCATCAAGTCGGATGGCGGCTTTGCAGCGTGAGACAACGATTACCGTCTCGACCTGAGCAAGTTGCCGCAGTGCCTGATCCACATTCTTCTTAAGCGCAAGCTCTTTGCCTCCTCTGTATCCTCCGTCAACGGTAACCACTACTTTGGCTGCACAATCCCGAATCCGGTTCGCTAGAGATTCCGCGCTGAAACCTCCGAAGACTACACTGTGGACTGCTCCAATTCTTGCACAAGCCAGCATGGCCACTGCAAGCTCAACAATCATGGGCATGTAGATTATGACCCTGTCACCTTTCCTGACATCCCTTGATTTAAGAACCGCAGCAAATTTGTTGACTTCCCGGTATAGCTCGAGGTACGTCACCACTCTCGATTCGTCCGGATTATCACCTTCCCAGTAATAGGCCACTCGATTTTTGAGTCTGTGCTGGTGACGGTCAAGGCAATTGTACGTCGCGTTGAGCACACCTCCGCCAAACCATTGGATCTCGGCCTCTTGGAAATCGTACCGAAGTACGGAACTCCACGGCTCGTACCACGAGAGGTATTTCTTGGCTTGCTCGGCCCAGAAAGTGTCCGCGTCATCCAGGGATCTCCTGTAGAGGTCTTGGTACTGTTTCATGCTGCGTATGTACGCTGACTGCCGGTAATGAGCCAAATGTGCTCCGTACGATTCAACCACCTTCATCTTCACGACACCTCCTAAGTGCCCTTCCTGAAAGGCGGATCCCCCTTTCATCATGGTTACTGGTTCGCTTGCGGGAAGCAATCCGATGAAACAGTATGAAATCAGGCGTAATCGTCCGGATCGCGCGACGCTTTGACCAGTGATGGATGAGCAAGTCCCCTGCGATATGCATTATACCGGTGCGCTTTCGAGCCTGCAAAGCCGGCGGGGTTTCGAACGATTGGGGCAGCATGGTAATCGGTCACCTCGCGCACTTGCCCCCGCGCAGAAAGCCTGTCCTGAACTGCTATTTCAACGTATCTCACTGCAGTCCCGGCGGTCAAGCTCAATATTCTCGCCGGCCGTTTGCCGACCACAGGCCTGGCCTGTCCAGGCAAGGTCGCGATCAAAGGAATACGGACTTATCCGGTTCACATACCCAAGACCTCGAAGCCACTCTCACATCCTCACCCCGGCCCTATCCAAGCATGGAGAGGGAGATTTGAGGAAAGTGGCTTCGAGAATCAGGGCTGAATCCATCAGGGTATCTCAAACAGATAATTCCGAATAAATTTACGGAATTGTTTTCTTTACGGACCCAAGGTCGGGAAGCCGTTTATTGACCTCACCCCGCCCTCTCCAAGGATGGAGAGGGTGATATGCGGAAATTGCTTCCCGACAGCCTGGATATAGCTCGTGGGTCTTTCAAAGGAATAATTCCGTAAATTTATTTCCCGTGGAAGACAGCCGGGCGTTTTTCAAAGAACGCTCGGATGCCTTCCCGGTAGTCATGGCTGTCATACACTTCGCGACGCATGCTTTGCACCCTTTCGAACGTCTCGGGACTGAGGTTGTGCGACGTTGAAAGCAATCTCGATTCCTCCTTAAGAAGACTGATCACGAGGGGAGAGTTCCTGGAGATGTGCTCGGCGATGCCCTGGGCAAGACTATCCAGTTGATCTCGGGGCACGGCATGGTTCACTATCCCCACGTCCACCAGTCGCTTTACCGGAAAGGGCTGCGCAGTAAACAGCATCTCTTTGCAGAGCGGCATCCCCCCGTTGATCATGAGATTCTGGATTGCCGACACGTTGTAGGGGACCCCCAGTTTGGCAGGAGTGATGGCAAAGGTGGTGTCGTCCCCGGCGATGATTATGTCGCAGCTCATGACTATTTCACAAGCCCCGCCCCACACGCTCCCCTCTACCATTGCAATCACCGGGGCCGGGAAGTGCTCGATGGTCCTCACCGCCAGCCTGACGGGGTCATTATAGGTCAGGGGATCCCGGCCGTCCACCGGCAGCTCGCGAACGTCATGCCCCGCCGAGAAGACCTTCGAGCCGGTGGGCGCCCGTAGAATAACAACGCGGACATCATGCTGTTTCATGTCCTCAAGAGCGACACAGAGGTCTTCTATAAGCTCCTTGCTCAGGGCATTGAGTTTCTTTGCGTTATTAAGAATAATGGTGCCTATCCCATTTGAGATGTCACTATCCACCAATCCCATGACCTATTCTCCCCGTCGCAATTCATGCCCGGATTAAGGCCGCCGACCGCGGCCCGGAAATTCTTCAAGCTGACCCTTCAAGGCTATGCGAGGCGATTCTCGGCGTCTTGAGTGTACCTCTCCACACGCGGCCGGGTCAACCGTGATCTTTCGGTACAAGCCGAGCGCCACCTGATAGTCCTTGACGCGGCCGACACCATTAATTAAGTTTGGTCGTCGTCTTAGACCTTGGCCGAGTAATACCAGTGCGCTTTCGGATCAGTGAAACCGGCGGAGCACCTCCTCCGTTTCGAACGGACGACTCGACTGCGCCCCGGAGGTACCCTGCCGGCAAGACAAGGCACTTGTTTGAATGCGAAATGGTATAAGGCATCTCGGAGCCTTGAACCTTCCAGAGGATTCATGAATCGGAATACAGTCAATATCTTGATCGGAGGCGAAGCAGGACAAGGGCTGGCAACGCTGGGAGAGACCCTGACGAGAGCACTTGTTCGTGCGGGCTATTCGGTCGTTGTTACCCAAAGCTACGAGTCCAGGATTCGCGGGGGCCACAACACGTTTGCCATCCGTGTTTCCACCAACGAAATACAGGCCCCCAGGGAAATGTTCGACATTCTGGTGGCACTCCACAGTGAGACACTGGAGTTGCACCGAGGCGAGCTTTCTTCGGGGAGTACGGTAATCGTGGACGCAGACCTGGCCTCGGAGGATTCCGGATTCATCCGGGTCCCTTTCAAAGAGCTCGGTTCGGTCCGCTTCGAAAACGTAACCGCCCTTGGGGTGGTGACCGCGGTTCTCGGTCTTGATCAGCGGATCGTAGCCGGGGTTCTGGAGGATTTCTTCGCCAAGCGGGGCCGGGAGCAAATCGCTGCCAATCTGGATGCTCTGGAAAAGGGATTTCGTTGGATTTGGGGACGTGAGAAGGACTTAAGCAGGCTCCAAGCTCCTGACAACAGAGTGCCCGGCCTGATGATGAACGGCAACGAGGCCATCGCTCTCGGCGCGATGTCAGCCGGGGTTAAATTCTGCGCTTTCTATCCCATGACGCCGGCCACATCCATCGCGATAAACCTCGCAGGAAACGCTGAGGCCATGGGAATCATCGTCGAACAGGCCGAAGACGAAATAGCGGCAATTAATATGGCTATCGGGGCCTCCTTTGCCGGAGCTCCCAGCATGGTGGTCACCTCCGGAGGCGGCTTCGCCCTCATGACCGAGGGTGTGAGCCTGGCGGCCATGACCGAGACGCCGGTGGTGATCGTGGTCGCTCAGCGGCCCGGCCCTGCCACAGGGCTTCCCACCAGGACGGAGCAGGCTGATCTCGAGTTCGTCCTCCACGCGGGCCACGGGGAATTCCCCAGGGCTGTTTTCGCTCCTGGAAGCGTTGAGGAGTGCTTCCATCTAGCCCGGAAGGCCTTCGAGACGGCCGAGCAGTTCCGCGGGCCGGTGTTTCTCCTGACTGATCAGTTTCTGGCGGATTCCTATCGCTCCGTGGAACGGTTCAAGCTTGATGAATTGCCCCCGGTTAACTCCTGCGCGGGGTCCGTGGTGATGACTCGGAGGTATCGCCACTACGCCGTCACTGACAGCGGAGTGTCGCCAAGGCTTTTCCCGGGTCTTTCCGAGCAATGCGGCGCACCGTACAGCTCGGATCTTCTTGTCTGTGCGGATAGCGACGAGCACACCGAGAGCGGCCACATCACGGAAGACCTGTCGCTGAGGAAGACGATGGTGGAGAAGCGACTCCGCAAGCTCGAAGGCATGAAAACCAAGATAGTGCCCCCGGACATGCAAGGCGATCCCGACCCCGATGTGATGTTGATCTGTTGGGGCTCAACAAAAGGCTCGGTCCTGGAGGCCGCTGCCGAACTCAGGGCACGGGGGCTTTCCGTAGCCACAGTACATTTGTCCCAGATGTGGCCCCTGGCACCTGAGCAGCTGGTTCAGGTTTTGAGCAGCGCAAAGCTGGTTGCCTCGGTTGAGGGGAACGCGACAGGCCAGATGGCGCGGCTTATCCGCCGGGAGACCGGCTTCGCAATAGAGAAAAGAATCCTTCGATACGACGGATTGCCAATAACCCCCGAGGCAATACTGGGAGAATTCCGTTATGTATGAACAGCGTGCTATAAGCGAGTGAAGTCAAATGGTAACAATCGAGGATTACGGCAACTTCAAAACGGCATGGTGTCCCGGTTGCGGGAATCATTCAATTCTGGAGGCTGTCAAGCAAGCGCTGGTGGGTCTTCAACTGCACCCTTTCGAAGTGCTCCTGGTGTCCGGGATCGGTCAGGCAGCCAAAGCGCCTCATTACCTGACAGCCAATGCTTTCAACGGCCTCCACGGGCGAGCCCTCCCGGTGGCCACGGCAGCAAAACTTGCAAACAAGGACCTCACGGTAATCGTGGAAAGTGGGGAAGGGTGCGTTTACGGTGAAGGCGGGAATCATTTTCTCGCCGCTATTCGCCGCAACCCGGACCTGACCGTGATCGTTCACAACAATCAGGTCTACGGCCTTACCAAGGGTCAAGCCAGCCCCACCTCCGCCCAGGGGTTCGTAACCAAAGCTCAGCCCCGAGGAGTGTTTACGATGCCTTTCAATCCCGTATCCGTGGCTGTGGCCATGCACGCGGGCTTCGTGGCAAGGGGATTCTCCGGGGAGCCCGAACATCTCGCTGGATTGATCCAGGCCGCCATTCAACACAAAGGACTTTCGCTGATAGATGTGCTGCAACCGTGCGTGTCGTTCAACAAAGTGAACACCTTTGCATGGTACAAGAAACGCTGCTACGAAATCCCTGACCACCACAATCCCACGGACCGGGAAGCCGCATTGAAGCTGGCCGATGAATGGGGTGAGAGGATTCCCATTGGTGTAATCTATCGGGGCACCCGGCCTTCATTCGAAGAGAATTTTCCGGTTCTGGATCGGGGACCGCTTGCCAGGCGGCAGGTAGATCTCGACGAGTTAAACACAATTATGGAGCATTACGGCTGATCCGAGGCCGCAGCGGTGTCTGATACCATTTCGCGTTCAAACAAGTGATTCTGTTTTGCCGGCAGGGTAGCTCCGCGGCGCAGTCAGGTCCCCCCTTCCGAGCGGAGGAGGCGCGCCGCTGTCTTCACCTGCTGGAAAGCGCACCGGCATGAACCCTGACAGCCTCGTCGCGGCTCCAAAAGTTACTCGAAGCGCATTGCAGTCACAATATCCAGCTTGCTTGCCTGCGCGGAAGGATACAATCCTGCGAAGACGCCGATGAGAGTTGTAACCAGTAGATCCACGAAGATGCTGGTAGACATGACGTATCGCGAGATCTCCACACCGAGGCTTTCTTTGAGTATCAGAACAAGTGCTACACCCATGATCACTCCCAAGACCCCGGCAAAAACACTGATCATTACGGCTTCGAGGAGGAACTGGAGCCTTATGATTTCGTCGCCCGCGCCTACCGCCTTCCTAAGGCCGATCTCTCTGGTCCGGTCCTGGATCGCTGCGAGCATTACGTTTGTGAGTCCCACCTTGCCTATGATGAAAACCACGACCAGCGAAGCGTAAATGAAGAAATTCACGATGTAGAACACCGCCTTGACTCTCGCCAGCCGCGCGGGGAAATGAGATACGCGAATCCCGTCCTCATAACCGCGATGAGCCGCTTTCAGGGTGCCGACTATCTGCTGGTATACCGCTTCCACATTGTCCCAGGTACTCACTCTGAGGAAGATTTCCTTGATCTGATCAAGGCCCGGGAAGCTGCCTTCAGCTGTGGATATCGGGATTAAGACCGCCGTTCGGACATAGTGATGCTGAGGCCCCCCGATAATCCCTACCACACGGAAAGTCATGTGCTGAACACGGATCAGCTGTCCCACAGGATCAGCCCCGCCGAACAGATTCCTGTAGATGTTCTTTCCAAGAACACAAACCCGGTTGCGGGATGCCACGTCTTCGGAATTTATCAGCCGGCCCGCTACCAGATTTGAAGTTTGGGTCAACCAGAAATATTCATCTATTCCGGTGAGAATGCATTCCGATTCATTCCTGTGGAAAGTGGCCGTGAGATTCGGACGGCTCAATGTGGGAGCCACCGCGGCGAGGTTTGGGATCTTCCTCAGTCTGGCCACGTCTTCCATATCGTAACTTCCGGGATGAGGGTTGCCGGCACGGACCGTCCAGTCCGCCGTGAGAATCGTGGCCTCGCCGAGAACTTCCAGGTTGCCCGCGAGCCTTCTTTCCACCGATTCCCCCACGGTGCGGATCACTATGAATCCGATGGTGCCAAGGGCAATAGCAGCTATGACGGTGCGGTATCGCCTCCGGTTCCTAAAAACCATGCGCCATCCCATTGTCAAAATGTCTTGAAGCTGCACGGTTTTTCTTCTACCCCCTCTGGATTCTGACCGGCTTTGCCGCCACTATTACCTGCACTTGGACCGAGCCCCCAGACTCCGGCCTTTTCGGCTGCCTAGTGAGAAGACAGTCGCATCGTGTGCCCCGACGATCACTCGAACCTCATGGCATCCACAGGGTCGAGCTTGCCGGCTGCCCTGGCGGGAATCACGCCGGAAATCACGCCCAGGACTATTCCGATGATTATCGAGGCCAACACGGAGAGAGAGAAAGCATTCTGAGCAAAAGCGGTGTGGAGAATCCTGCCCGTGATCACGTGAGACAGTGTGGCACCCGTCATTATTCCTATGGTCACGCTGATCAGGCTCACCGCGAGCGCTTCACACATGAACTGGAGCATTATTGCGCCATCTGTGGCCCCTACCGCTTTTCTGAGACCTATCTCGGTGGTTCTCTCCTTGACGAGGGCCAACATCACGTTCGTCACACCCACCGCTCCCAGCACGAGGGTCACGATGATTGCCAAATAAAGGAAGAACTTGAACGTGACGGCAATGTTCTTCATTATGGAGACTCTCTCTTCCTCGAAGGTCACTTCATGGCCGTATCTGGGTTCGTTGCCCCTCAGCAAGGCACTTACCCGTTTGTGAACGTCCGCGACCGCGTACCAGTTCCTCGGAAGAATATACATCTTCCTGATATCGAACATCCCGGGTATTTTAGCCCTGGCAACGGAGATCGGCAACAGGACGGTCTCTTGGAACGCAGGGTCTTCTGCTTGCCGGAGTACCCCCACCACTTCAAAGGCCATTCCTGAAAATACCACCACCTTGCCCACGGCAGGCTCTCGGTCCGGAAACAGGGTCCTTCGAATGTCCTCCCCTATAACGCACACGTTCCTGGCGTGCTTCACGTCCTCCACCGATATGGGGCGACCCTCCCCCACGGGCAGGTAAACGGCCCTGAACATGCTGGGTTCCACGCCTGCGAGCCGGACCCCGATCTTTTCTTTGTTTAGGTAAGATATCTTGTCAACGAACGAAAAGACGGCCGGAGCAACTTCCATGACTCCGGGGAGACGCCTCACGTCCTCCACGTCGCGGTCTTCGTATTGCGCATAGCCGATGGTGGCCTTGACCGTGGTGGCGCTGCCCAGAATCTCCAGGTTCCGGGCGAGGTTGTCTTCCACCGAGTCCCCCACGGTCATAAGGGTTATGAGTCCGGCAGTGCCGATGGCTGTCCCAATGAGGGCGCCTCGATATCGGCGGCGCAATCTCATCACCTGCCGGATAGACATAACGACCACGTCGGAGATCTTCATGAAAAACGACCGCTTCCGGTGAATTTGCCTCCAGAATATCCCGGCCGGTCAAGTCCGGTCAAGTCATAACTCACGGGCCAGGTCGAAGCCGTCTTCCACTGCATCGCCTATCTTCCCGCATTTTTTTGCATCCCCGATGACACGGACTTCCACTCCGGTTTCTTCAAGGGCTTTGGCCAGGGAATTCTCCGGCCTGGCTCCCATTGCCAGGACCACCGAGTCCGCCTTCAAGGCGACGTCGTTCCCCTTGGAATCCGTATATATCACTTGATCGGGACCTATGTCCTTCATCTTGGCCTCGGTTATCAGTCGGATTCCGCGCAACTGCAGTTCCTTGAGCAGCACCCACCTGGTTGACGGGCCGACGTCCTGAGCCACGCGGCGGGCCATTTCTATGACGGTTACCTTCTTGACGCCCTTCAGCATGAGCTCTCGGAGCACTTGAGGAGTCTCGGCCTCATGGAGGGTCAGGAAATAGAGCTGCTCCGGCGAAATGGTCCCCTTGGAGGCCAGGAAGATGGCGGTTTCCAGTCCCACAGAGCCTGCGCCCACAATCACCACATTTGCGCCGGTCCGTGCCTCACCCTTGAGCACGTCCCAGGCCTGGTAAACGTTGGGGGCCTCCACTGCTTCGATCGGCGGCTTGAATGGGGCCGCGCCCGTGGCCACCACCACCAGATCGGGGTTCTCCGACGACACCAGTTCCGGCGTGACAGCGGTCCCCATTCGGGTCTCCACCCCTCGCTTGGGTAAGGTTGCCCTGTAATAGTCAATCAGGTAATGGAAATCATGTTTGTGGGTGGCTTCCGCCGACCAGGGGACCTGCCCCCCCAAACGGCGCTCTTTGTCGCAGAGGATCACTTTGTGGCCTCTCTGCGCGGCTGTTAGGGCTAATTCGCAGCCGGCGGGGCCTGCTCCCGCCACTAGTATTTTCTTCGGTGCCTCGGTGGGCGTGACCGCGGTCTCGGTTTCCCTGCCCGCCCTGGGATTCACCATGCAGCCCACCGGCCGGAGCTGGAAGACGTGATCGAAACAACGCTGATTGCAGGCCACACATCGGCGTATCTCGTCGCATCGGCCTTCCTTGGCCTTGTTCACGAATTCCGGGTCCGCGATGAGCCCCCGGGCCACTCCCACCAGGTCCGCGACTCCTTCCTTGAGGACCTCCTCCGCGATGAACGGATCGTTGATCCTGTTGCATCCCACAACCGGCACAGAGACGCTTTCCTTTATTCCTCCCGCCAGGTACACGTAGCCCGCTTGAGGCAGATCCATGGTGATCTGCGGAACGCGGCTCTCGTGCCAGCCCCCCGTGACGTTGATGCAATCAGCCCCCGCGTCCTGGCAAGCTGCGGCGAAGAGCTTCGCCTCCTTGTTGGTGTGGCTGCCCGGCACGAAGTCGTTGCCGGCCACCCGGACGATCACTGCAATGTCCTTGCCCGCTTCGTTACGAACTCGGCGGACGGTTTCGAGTCCGAATTGCATCCTGTTTTCAAAGGAGCCCCCGTACTGATCATCCCTCTTGTTGGTCTTGGGTGAAAGGAACTGGCAAATCAGATAGCCCGCGGACGCCAGAACCTCGACTGCATCGAACCCTGCCTCCTTTGCGCGGCGTGCCCCGGAAGCAAAGTCCTGCTGGACTCGCTCGATTTCTTCCAGCGTCATGGCCTTGGTTTTCTGGCGGGTGAAATAACTCTCGAACTCGGAGGGCGCCAGCAGCGGCAACCCTTTGAGGCTGGCGAAGGAGTAAGCCCCCGCCATATATAGCTGGATCGCCACTTTGCCGCCTTCACCGTGAATCGCGTCGGTGAATCTCCGCAGTCCCGGAATGAAACGATCATCCTTGATCGAGAGGAAGTTGTCCAATCCGCACGATTCGTCATTTATTTCCGCGCCACCGACTATGATCAAGCCTGCGCCGCCCCGGGCGCGGGCACGGTAGAATTCGGTGAAACGATCGCTGACCTCTCCGTTGGGGGTGTAATTAAGGTGCATTGCAGTCATTACTACCCGGTTGTCGAGGGTCGCAGGACCTATTGAGATCGGTTCGAAGAGTTTCGTAATCAAAGTGTCCTCCAGATAGTGTTCGACAAGAAAATCCGGGAGCCTTTCCTAGGCCCCCTTGAAATCTCCTCGGCGTTTTTGCATGTAAGCGGACATGGCCTCGAGAATATCTTCCGAAGGCATGATCATCCCGGACCGCGCGGCTGTGTATTCCAGGGCCCTGTCCTGAGGGACCGAATCGTTGTACAGGAACACCTCTTTGGCCCCTTGCACGGCCAGCGGAGGATTGGCGGCTATTTCGGCCGCCATTTCGACGGCCTTGGCATCCAGTTCCTCCTTGTTCGGATAGACGCTGTTTACAAGGCCAATCCCGACAGCCTTATTCGCGTCAAACCTGTGCCCCCTGTACGCGATTTCTCGTGCATGGCCCCGGCCGACCACCCTTGGAAGTCGCTGGAGCCCTCCCACATCGGTGATGATGGCAAGCGTGGCTTCGGGAAGACCGAAGACAGTATCAGAAGAACAGATCCTTATATCGCAGCACAGGGCAAGTTCCAGGCCTGCTCCCAGGCAGTGGCCGTGGATGACGCAAATGGTCGGCTGAGGCAGCCGTTCCACTCGATTGTGAATTTCCTGAACCCGCCTGACGATCCTGAAGAATCTCATTTTTTGGGAAGCGGACGATGGCTCCATGATGATGGGTATGATCTCGTTTTCGGGACTGAGATCAAGGCCTGCGCAGAAAGACTTGCCTTCTCCTCTCAGCAGGATTGCTCGGGCTTCCATGTCGGACTGGGCGAGTTGAACGGCCTTGTCCAGCGCCTCCCACAGGGCAAGGTTCATTGCATTGCGCTTGTCGGAACGATTCAGCGTGATGAAACCCAGGTGTCCTTCGCGGTGATACGTGACAAGTCCCTGTGCCTCAGAGGTCTCGCAGTCCATTTCACATTTCTCCTTCGGTATATCCGTGGACCAGAGGCTGAGAAGAAAACTGCCCTGATCTTGAAGTCATTTCACGCTCAAGGGAAGACTTCACCCTCAAGTCCATGACGTGGTGCTCAAGGGAAGGGATCCTGCCTGATTCGGGCCGTGCAGCCTTGAGGCATTCAAGGAGGGTCTCCTGGAATTCCAGCCCCGAGGACTCGGGAGCATCTTCCATGACTCGAATAGCCTGATCCGGCCTGTTCATGTTGAGCAGGCATCTTACTCGCTTCAACGCTGTTGAGGGAACTTGAGCGGAGAGCGCCTCGTAATATTTCAGGGCCCACTGGCATTTGCCTGCAGCGACGAGGGTATCCGCCAGAGCGTTGAGAGCAGTGGGTTTGCCTTCCAGCAGAGAGGCCAGTCCACGGACGCGGTCCAATCTTCCGAGTTTGGCCAGCTTGTGGGTAAACGCGAGAAAATGGCTTGGAGTCTTCAGAAGCTCCCTCGGGTCCGCATCCCTGAGGGCAAGATAGTACAGGATCTCATTCTGTTCTCTGAGAAGGTCCAGATCGGGGAACGGATAATAGTTGCTGATCTTCAGTTCCTTCACATCCTCGATCGTTTGTGCCACCAGCGGTTTGAACACCTTGTGGATCTTTGCGTGGACCTCGACTTCCTTGCCCTGGAGTTCGGCATGGTCATAGTCGTCGGGAAAAGTGAAACTGAACCGGACCTCCTGTCCTGCGATCGCGGAGATGAATCCTCGTTCAAACGAAGGCAGCAGCAACCCTCGGCCCAACAGGACATCCCAATATTTTCCGGATATGCCTGTGAAAGGCACGCCGCCGATGTAGCTGCGGGAATCGAAGATCACGCGGTCTCGGGGGCCCGCGGGCTCGGAGGTCTGCTGGAAGAATCCCAGGGCCGATATAAGCTCACTTGAGGAGAAGCCTTGCGATTCAGCCAGGTTCTCGTATCCTTCCAAAAAGCCGATCAGCAGATGAAACTCCTCGATGGCTGCGCAGGCCATCGCCCCGTACGCATGGTAAGCGGGCTCGTCGTGGAGGTCATCTCTGTTTTCCAGTAGAAAGTCTATGACTTCAAAGGTTCGCTGCTTGTAATGGACGTCCATCTGCATCTGTTCGTTGGCCAGGGTCCACAGGTTGCGTACCTTCCTGATCTGTTCCGCGGACATGGCGTCGGTGTCGTACCGGTCGCCCACTGAAAGAAAGTGCGGCCGGTAGACTTCCAGCGGCCTGATGCCGTACCCTGACGGGTTTTTCTCATAGATGGAACCGAAATAGAGCTGCATCTGCTGT
>Ga0172371_10010614_pt1 | contig 12409 bp, 17 predicted proteins | sample Lak12m_FD_114543 | JGI IMG/M metagenome (GOLD analysis project Ga0172371, IMG submission 114543) | Freshwater microbial communities from Kabuno Bay, South-Kivu, Congo - kab_022012_12m | ecosystem: Environmental > Aquatic > Freshwater > Lake | place: Democratic Republic of the Congo: South-Kivu... | reverse complement strand
TGTCCTCGCCTGCGCGGCTCGTCGGTGATCCGTCCGGCGCCTTACGCCTCCAGATCCTTCTTGCCCCGCTCAAACTCTTCCTTCGCAATCTCACCCCTGGCATAACGTTTTTTCAGTATATCGAGTGGGGTTTCCCGCTGAGATTGCCCATAATTCCTGTTTCCGCCCCCGCGGGTAAAAAACCAGATCGCCGCCACAATTAAAATGATCAAAAAAATCATTCCCATAAACATTCCTCCGTAACCAAAATTCATCGCCCCCCAACATCCGCCCCCCGGCAGACCGTAGAAAGCTTCCCCGGCGCTGGTCAGAAACAAACCGCCCATCGCCACTATAAACGCTGCAAAATATTTCTTCATCTTCGTGACCTCCCCATTTTATGGCCCCAAATCCTTCCGCAAGCTGGAGCAGTCGGCGTGACCGCTCTCCAGCTCGCCGGTGAGCTTTATCGCCCGCAGGGGACGCCTTCTGCGGCGCCGTAATCCATCATCCCCCTGCCGACAAAACCCCTGCCCACATTGGGAATGGCTTTTCTGACGGCAAGCATATGCTCAATCCGTTTTTGCTGAAACTGCCCCTCCAGCTCGGAGAGCTCTTTTTGCAGGCGAGCAGCCTTCTCGGCATCGGGATTCTCCCTGGCAAATTCAGCCTTTAACTCAAGATTTTTGGCGTAGAGCTCCTGACGGGTCTTTTGGGTCGCATCTAAAAAGGCAACTCGTTCTTTTTCCATTTTCGCTGCGTCCTCATCGCTGAAATTCCCCCAATTGCCGCAGCCCTCTTCGGGCTCACCCATCATCCCCGGACCATAACCCCTGCCGTATTCACCCGCATTGCGGCCGGAACCCCTGCCCCAATCGGCATACGCATACGATCCTACTCCCAATACCGCAACCACCGCTAAAACCAACAGAGTCTTACCTTTTTGCATCCGTTTCATTTTCTTTTCCTCTCAAAGTTGATAAATTTTTTACTCACCCCGGATAGGAACTCATTTCCGCCTGGCACTCCTACAGCAAGCAGTGTGCCACTATGCCCATTGGGGCGGCAATATACATCCAACACACTGTTATTACGCGGCATAATGTATTGCGAACGTCAATAGACAGGTGATGATCTTCGGCAACGCCGCCGCCCACTGCGCATAAAATACGCACATCACCCGCCTTGCCGAAGCTGCTGGATAGGTAGTATCCACGTTCATCGCCAGACTCACGCCGAGCCTATCGCTACGCCAGGCGCCAGGTAATTTCAACATCCCGATAATAAAACGGATATAATGTCGGCACTCCCCAACTGCAGCTTTGTTCAACGGGGTGATATTACGATCGCCAGCGCAGGATTTTCTGCGGCAACGAAGATATTTCTCTGAGAAAGCGCTAACTTTTTCAGCAGTTGATGAAAAATGGCATGAACATCGCCGCGGCAAGTTGAAGAAACTTCTGCAGCAGCAAGGAGCTTTTTCGTGCTGCCTACCTGCGCCGATGACGACTTCTGTCTCTTTGAGCGTACGCCTTATGCTATCCTATAAAATTCAGATAGTTGTCTGATGTAACCAGCTCGAACGTCGAACCCGGATAGGATGCAAGCCATTTTTTAGGTGGCTTGTCCTTCTTTTTCTTCGTCCATTTACACTCGAAACCGAACAGCCCGCCATCGCGCTCCTCGACATAGTCAATCTCTTTCCCATCGTATGTGCGCCAAAAATAAATGTTGCCGTATATCCCATTGTACGATCGTTTTTTCAGCCGCTCGGCGACAAGGAAGTTCTCCCACAAAGCACCGATGTCATTACGGGAATCAAGTGGGTTGTACTGGCCGATGATAGCGTTGCGAATCCCATTATCCAGAAAATAGTATTTTGCCTTGCTGGTCACCTCGTTGCGCAGATTGCGGCTAAATCCTCCCAGCCGCACAATAATGAGCGCCTTTCCCAGGATATCCAGATAACGACCGACAGTTTTTACATCCAGCTTTACCTGGGTCGCCAATTCATTAAGGGACACTTCGCTTCCGACCTGAAAGGCGATCAATTTCAGGAGATCCAGAAGCGTGCGAGATGAGCGGATGCGAACATCGTCACCAATTTCCAAACGGCATAGCAAACCACAGGAATCCAGATGTGATTTGAGCATAGTTGTTTTACCCATCCGGCGAGGCCCGTATAAGATCAGTGCCTTGCCGGGGACAAGAAGGGGCCAATCTTCAAGAAGCGATCAATTAATTCTGCCATGCATACTCCATAAATTAATCATATTTTGTGGAAGTACCTACCCCATATTTCGTTTTTGCAATAATAATTTCAGACATCCTGATCTTGGATATTTTCGCCGTGCTCATTTTGCCTGAAGGGTCGAAACTTAACAAACATTAATGATGATCAGTTGAACTTATTCACGGATTAATCCTGACAGTAGCGAAAAAACATCTTGACAAGCCTCTTTGGATAATATATTCTACTGCACATCGATTAAGTAGAGTAATGAAATGATAGCTAAGAAAACAAAATATGCCCTTAAGGCCCTGATTAACCTTGCCATGCTTTATGACAAGGGGCCAATCCTTATTGCCGATTTGGCCAAGGAGGAAAAGATTCCGAAAAAGTTTTTGGAGTTGATTCTCCTTACATTGAAAAACCACGGCATCCTTCAGAGCAAGAAAGGAAAGGGCGGCGGCTATTACTTAGGCAAATCTCCGGCGGAGGTCAGTATGGGAACGCTGATCCGTATATTTGAGGGTCCATTGGCACCGGTTTCCTGTGTGAGCGAATCGGCATACGAAACGTGTAGTGAGTGCCGGGACGAGCAAACATGCGGCATTCGTCTCTTGATGAGGGAAGTCCGGGACGCCACAACAAAAATTTTGGATAATGAGAGCCTGGCGGACGTGCTGGAACGGGTTGCAAAAGCGCAAGCGAAAAAAGAGGGAATTTCAAACTATGTTATTTAGCAACAATTTTTTTAGGTCAATAATCTACTAAATCGATAGGATAAATCAATTGATAAAACAAACTAAAGATGGGAAAAATAGACAGCAAGATTACGGTAGAAACATTTCAGTTCAAAGATACGGATCGTGCGCCAAATCTTTTCGCGTTGCAAGAGTTCGGCAATATTTATGCTCGTCTGATAAAACCAACGAATAGCTTACTCAAAAAGAGGATTGTCCTGTTGGAGGGAGGCGTGGGGGCATTGGCAGTGGCCAGCGAACAATCTCTACGGTCGGCACCATTACAGGTGTCGGAGAGGTGCTAAAAGCACGAAAGTTTTCTGTTACAAGCGTCGGTCTGGAACCCACAGACTCTCCTGTTTTATCGGGTGGCAAACCGTCCATCATAAGGTTCAGGGAATCGGCGACGGCTTCGTTCCGGGAATCATGAACCGCCTGGCTGTTGATGAAACTATTCATGCTTCTCATGAAGTTACCGGGGATATGGCACACCGCTTGGCCCGTGAAGAAGACATCCTGCTGGGGATCTCCAGCGGCGCGGCGATGTGGGCGGCATTAGATGTGGCAAAACACCGGAGGCAGCCGGTGGTAAGACAATCGTGGCCCTCCCGTCTGATACGGGAAAGAGATACTTGTCAACCTGGGTTTTCGAAAAGTAGGAAGGAAGTGAAAAATGGTCATACATAATAAATTTCCAAATAAACTTGATGTTATAGCACGTACTCCCGATTCCGCAGTACGTGAATTACTCGTCCATCTGGAGCAGGCTGGCATCGATACTGCTTTTGATCGTTTTGATGCCCAGAAACCACACTGCGGTTTCGGATTAAACGGTACCTGCTGCAAGAACTGCCATATGGGGCCTTGCCGGATAACTCCCAAAAGTCCAAGGGGAGTCTGCGGCGCCGACGCCCATCTGATCGTGGCTCGCAACATTTTGCGCTGGACTGCCGCCGGTGCGTCAGCACATGGCGCCAGAGGTCGCGAGGTAATGTTGGCCCTCAGGGGAGCGGCGAACGGCACTCTTGATCTGCCCATTCTCGGCCCAGAGAAGGTCATTGCCACCGCCAAAGCCTTCGGAATCTTTGCCGAGGGAAAGACGATTAAGGAACTGGCTGGCCAGGTTGCCCTGATTTTGCTGGACGATATGTGCCGCATCGTGCCGGGACCTCACCGGACCTTGGAAGCCATGGCCCCGCCTGAACGCTTGAGGGTCTGGAAGGAGCTGAATATCCTGCCGATTGGCGCATATCACGAGGTATTTGAGGCATTGCACCGCACTACAACCGGTACCGACGGCGACTGGGAGAACGTGATGCGCCAAACGCTCCGCTGCGGTCTCGCTTTTGCCTGGAGCAGTGTGGTTGGCTCGGCCATCGCTATGGACTGCCTCTACGGCCTTCCCAAGCGGGGGCGGATTAGCACGAATGTGGGAGCCATAACTGAAGACACGGTAAATATCGCGGTGCATGGCCACTCACCAGTGCTGGTAGCCGCCATCGTCAAGGCCAGCCGGAGCGGCGACTTGATTGATAGGGCAAAAGAAGTCGGTGCTTCAGGCATAAGGCTCTACGGCATCTGCTGTTCCGGCCACTCGGCACTGGCCAGGTTTGGCGATATAACGCCACTAACCAACGCCATGGGTGCGGAACTGGTGCTGTCTACCGGCGCCCTTGATCTCTGGGTGGCTGACGTGCAGGATGTTTTTCCAGGAATCATGGATGTGGCTGCTTGCTTCCATACCCGGGTAGTGACCACCAGCGATTCGGCCAGACTCCCCGGTGCCGAACATATTGCCTTCGATCATCACCACAGCAATCTGGATCAGGCATACCAACTGGCAGAACAGATCGTGAAGCGAGGCATCCAGGCCTATGGTGAACGCCAAAGCGTCAAGGTCTTTATTCCCAAGGCCCGCATGGAAGCGGAAATCGGTTTTTCGGTGGAAAACATCTTGGCTACCTTCAGCGGTGCTGACGTTTTGCTGGAGCACCTGAAAAGTGGGCGCATCCGTGGCGTGGTAAACTTGGTGGGATGCAACAACCCCAAGGTGGTTTATGAAGAGGCCGTAGTGAAGGTGGCTGACGAATTGATCGCCCACGATGTACTGGTGCTTACCAACGGCTGCGCCGCCTATGCCCTCTTGAAGCTAGGCTTCTGCCTGCCGGAAGGTCTGGCTGCGGCTGGTACCGGTTTGAATGAGGCGTTTACATCCCATCAGCTCCCGCCGGTCTGGCACATGGGGGAATGCCTGGACAATGCCCGGGCCTCGGCATTTTTTAGCGTTATTGCCAATGCCTTAGGAGAGCCGCTCAAGCGTCTGCCGCTCGCCTTCTCCAGTCCTGAGTGGGCCAACGAGAAGGGGCTCGGAGCAGCAATGGGGTTCCGCCTTCTGGGGCTCAACTCATACCATTGCATTGCTCCGCCTATGTATGGCTCGGATAAGGTTTCGAAATTCATCTATGAAGATACCCGGGAACTGCTCGGCGCCGTCATGGTGGTCGATTCGGATCCGGTCGCGCTGGCTCGGCAGATCATTGCCGATTTTGATGAACGGCGGGCCGCACTTGGCTGGCAAGAAAGTGCTGCACCAGCAACAAACAGACTGTCGGCCTTGCAGCAAGAGAAAGAGCATCCCAATGCCCGTTGGCATGGACTAACGCATGCCCATGACCATCATGATACAAAGGAGCATAACCATGATTAGAAGTATTTTTGACAAAGCGAAACAATTTGTCCCCTCTGTTTTTGCGGCGACGATATTGCTCATTCAGGCTAACACCGGCTTCGCGGCATCGCCGCCAACCTTCAGGGTCGGCTACCTGCCCATCACTCATTCACTCGCCGTGGTGGTGGCGGACAGCCTCAATCGCGGCAAATATCGCAATCTGAAACCGGAGTTGGTCAAATTCAGCTCCTGGCCGGAACTGCTGGATGCCTATAATTCCGGGGAAATACAGGCGGCATCAGAGTTACTGGTACTGGCTCTGGCCGGCGCCGAACGGGGTGTTCCTGAAACGGTGGTGGCCCTTAGTCATCGTTATGGCGACATTCTGACCGTTACTAAGAATATTAATTCCGTTCGGGATCTCAAAGGAAAACGGGTAGCCATTCCTCACCGGATGTCAGTGCACAACATTCTGTTGTCACAGACCCTGAAAAAGGAAGGCTTGTCTTTGAAAGATGTGGAGTGGATCGAGATGCCGCCGCCCGATATGCCGGCAGCCTTGGCGCGGGGTGACATCAGCGGCTTCATTGTGGCAGAACCGTTCGGCACCAAGGCGATTCAGGCCGGTTTCGGCAAGAAATTAGTTAATGCCAAAGATATCTGGCCTGACTACATCTGCTGCAGCCTGGTGGTCAATCCCGCCTTCATGAAGCAGTATCCGGCCGCAGTTAAGGAATATGTGGATAGCTTTACCGCTGCCGGTCGGTTCATCGACAGTAATCGGCATAAGGCAATCAGGATAGCCCGCCAGTATATGAACATCGACGAAAAGGTACTCGAACAGTCCCTTAGCCTCGATGTTACTTACAGCGACCTCCTAATAAAACGTAATGAGGTAGAGCAGTTGCATAAATACGCTCTGGAGCTGAACCTTCTCAAGAAGCCGGTTAACCTGGTTGAAGTTATCGATTACTCTCTGGTGGCGGCGCCGACCAGAAAAAGGAATAAATAATGCGACGCTTTACTTCCCTCCTTCTGTCAGCGCTCACCTTCCTGGCACTGCTGGGGACTTGGCATATAGCTGCCGGACTGCGGATCTATCCGGAGTACCTCTTCCCATCCCCTCTATCGGTTGCGATTGGCATCCTGGAGCTATTTAGAAGCGGAGATATCTGGCAGTATGTCCTGGTCAGTATGCTCCGCTTCGGGGCAGGCTACGGAGCTGCCGTGATATTGGCATTTCCCCTGGGCTTGCTTTTTGGCCGCTGTCTGCTGCTCTGGAAGGCGTTTGATCCACTGGTTCAGGTGCTCCGCCCGGTGTCACCCATCGCCTGGTTTCCCCTGGTCAGTCTCTGGTTCGGCATCGGCAACCTCCCGGCGGTGGTGATCATCTTTCTGGCGGCATTCTATCCGATCTTGCTTTCCACGGTTGCTGCGGTCCGCAATGTACCATCGCGTTACCTCAAGGTGGCCGCTAATTTTGGTGCATCCCGCGGAAAGACCATCTGGGGTGTCATCATACCGGCGGCGTTCCCCCAAATAACGGTAGGTTTTCATATTGCTATCGGGTCTGCCTGGGTATTTCTTGTGGCAGGAGAGATGTTGGGAGTCCGCTCAGGGCTTGGCTACCTGATCATCGACAGCCGGAACAACCTGCGCACTGATCTGGTCATTGTCGGCATTATCCTGATCGGTCTGTCGGGTCTGGTTATTGATCGTGCGATGGGATTAGTAGAGCGCTCGGTAAAGCGTCAGTGGGGTGATGCGTGACAACACCGCATTCAACAAAAATATCGCTCCAGAACCTGGAGAAGTGCTTCACCACAGCTCAGGGCGTGGTGCAGACGGCATTAAGTTCTGTTGATCTGGAAATACAGACCGGAGAATTTGTCTGCCTGATCGGTCCCAGCGGCTGCGGAAAAACGACTCTTATCAACCTCATGGCCGGCTTTGAAAAACCATCTTATGGATCGATCTCAATCGACGGCAAGCCGGTTACCGGTCCTGATCGCGAACATATCATGATCTTCCAGGATTACGGGCTCTATCCTTGGCGCACGGTATTGGGGAATGTCCTCTTTGGCCTGCAGGCCAGGGGAGTGTCGGCTGGCGAGGCAAGGGCAAGGGCAATGGAGACGCTGGAACTGGTGGGGCTGAGCCAGGCATCAGAAAAACATCCTCATGAACTTTCCGGCGGCATGAAACAGCGGGTTGCGATTGCCCGCGCTCTGGCCGTGGAACCGAGCATCCTTTTAATGGACGAACCATTCGCGGCCTTGGATGCTTTCTCCCGGCTGCACCTGCAGGATGAACTGCTACGCCTCTGGCAGGAGAAAGGACCAACTATCATTTTTGTTACTCATGATTTGGATGAGGCAATTGCCCTTGGACAGCGTGTAGTGCTCATGGCTCCAGCTCCCGGAAGAATTCAGCGCATACTCGAAGTTAGTCTGTCTCACCCGCGGGAGCGTACGCGCGACGACTTCGCGATGTTTCGCCGTGAGCTTTTCAACGAATTCCGCTTGGTGCATCAACAGGCTTTGCAGGATGCCGAATACTCAATCTGACGTTTACTGAACTACTCCCCGTTGTCAAGACAAAAAAGAGGCATGTACCTTAATCCACCATCAAAAAAAATAAAAAACCTCGTTGATCCTGACAAATCAGGGTGATAGTGTATTTGCGCTGAACAAAAACCATCATCAACGAGGTGAAGGAATTATGTCACAAGGGATTCTGGGATTCAAGTACGAAGAAGAGAATCATGATACGGGCATGACGGGGTTGGCGGGATTGCCGATATACTTGGATTTGATGCACGGGATGGGCTTGCCGGAACTGATCGGGCAGCATCTTCGGGTGAAGGAGCGAGGTTGGACGGATGCACAGATCGTATCATCTTTAATATTGATGAACCTTGCAGGGGGCGACTGCGTGGAGGATTTGGGCAAGGTTGAGAAAGACGAGGGATTTTGCCGGATTCTGCGGTGGGTTGGTCACAGAGGGATAAAGCGGAGAGAACGGCGGGCTCTGGAGCGTCGTTGGCGCAAGGAGCAAAAGCGCAGCGTTCCCTCGCCGAGTTCGGCATTTCGGTATTTATCGGCGTTTCATGATGGAGAACAACAGAAGAAGCGAGTTGAGGGGAAGGCGTTTATCCCTGTTACGAATAAGCATTTGAGGGGATTGGTGAAGGTAACCCGGGGCATGGCAGCCTTCGTGTAGAAGTGAGCTCCGCAGAAGACGGCGACCGTGGATCAGGATGCGACGTTGGTGGAGACAGCCAAGCAGGACGCGTTATTCTGTTATAAGGAGTTCAAGTCATATTAGCCATTTAACACATGGTGGGCGGAGCAACAGGTGGTCTTGCATACGGAGTTTCGAGACGGGAATGTGCCTGCCGGCTATGAGCAATTGCGGGTGTTTAAGGAGTCTTTGGCGATGCTGCCCGAAGGAGTGGAGAAGGTTCGGCTCCGTTCGGACACGGCGGGTTATCAGCACGCGCTTCTGCGATATTGTGAAAAAGGTGAGAATGAGCGGTTCGGTCGGATCGAGTTTGCGATAGGGGCGGACGTGACGCAGGAATTCAAGAAAGCGGTTTTGACGGAAGTTGGCCAGAAGGATTGGAAGCGGATTTACAAGGAGTTTGACGGCATCCGGATGGAGACGAATCAGGAATGGGCGGAGGTTTGCTTTGTTCCCAACGAGATTGCCCACAGCAAGAATGCTCCAGTTTATCGATCATGAAGCGCCTGGTCTTGGGAGATTCTTGGACATCCCGGCGCATGAAGGCGATCCGGTTTTCGTTCATCAACATTCCGGGCCGAATCGTTGAGAGGTCACGAGAACTGCTCATCCGGCTGGTGAAGGGCCATCCCGCCCTTGAGCTTTACCTGGAGGCCAGGCAGCGGATCATGAGAATTGCGCTCGCGCCTGGATGAAATGGGCAAGAAGGAATTTTGTTTGATTTTTTAAGGCAAAATGCCTGCCTTCAGGCGGAAATGCACGCTGAGATCGATATCCGACGAGGAGATTGGGGAAAATTGGGATAGTCTAACCTGATCACAACTTTTTAGCGCCGACAAACCGCTCCGGGTTCGCAACTGACAGAGCCCAAAAGTACGAAAAACCGTATATCCAAAAGTTGGTGGTGGATTACGGCTGTCAAGATCACCTTGACAAAAGTTAACATGTGGGTTAACATATGGCCGTGAACCGAACGATCATCTTCTACACAACAGTGGACAGGAAATGCCCCGTTCAGGATTTTCTCGATGAGTTGCCCGACAAGGTGGCTCAAAAAGTGGTTTGGGTACTACGTCTGCTGGAGGACCTGGAAATGGTGCCGGTCATCTATTTCAAAAAGCTGATCGGCACGGAGGACATCTGGGAATGCAGAATCCAACATGCTTCCAATATTTATCGGATATTGTGTTTCTTTGACAGTCGTTCAGTGGTCATACTGACCCACGGCTTCGAGAAAAAGAGCATGAAAACACCCAGGCAGGAAATAGATAGAGCCGAATCATATCGGCGTGATTATTTGAATCGTAAAGGAGTAAAGAGATGAGTGATCTGAAAAAATATATCGCGAAACGGAAAAGAACGGATAAGGCATTTGCGGAAGGTTTCGAGGAAGGCTACGAGCAGTTCAAAATCGGGGTTGTCCTGCGTCAGGCTCGAGAATCCGAGGGATTAACTCAGGAGGAACTAGCCCTTCGTCTCAAAACCCAGAAGACAGCGATTTCAAGAATCGAAAACCACGCGGAAGACATTAAGTTGTCTACTTTGCATCGGGTTGCTAAAGCGCTCGGAAAACGGTTAGAGGTTAATATCGCATAGGTTTCATTAACCTTCCGTAAGCTGCGTACTGAATCGTAATTTCAAATGAATTACTACGGCAAAGTAACACATTTCGTTACTTTCGTCGGGTGAAACATATTGCTCCAACGTACCTCTGCCTCTTCAAAAGCAATATGCCCACAATGCTGGAGCTCGTATGGGAGCTTCCTGCTTTTCAATGCCCGGTGCGATAGGATAATATTACCTGTATTTATCATTATTTGCTGGTAATTCTATCCATGTAACAGATCTTTACGGGTTGAGTTGACATCTGGAAGCGATCTGGAGAGAATTTCACCCGTTTGTGCACAAAATGTAAACAATTTCACATCATTCCCGGGCCATCGCCTGAAACCCTGCCGCATTCACACGCATTGCGGCCGTAACCTCTCCCCCAATCGGCATATGCGTACGATCCGCTGCGCCTCAATTTCTCGATGCGTCATGCCCGAACGTAATCATCCCAGAAGTATTGAGGGTTCCCGTAGAGGTGATCGTCATGAAGGGGAACCTGCGAGACGACATCCGCGATGGATGCATAATCGATGACTTGACCCGCCGCACTGGCGCCTGCGGTGGCGCGCTACTGGAATACGTGGACTGGCCGGCGTGACCGGCGACTTCAGCCCGGTAAGGTCGGCCAGGGCTTGCACAGCAGCTAAGTACCTGAAAGCATAGAGAGAGGATTTCTTAACAACAGCCGAATTGCAATTTGAGAGGGTGCCAGCAGAGACCTCCGCCGTGGTCAAGGAGGACAGTGCCTTGTGCGAAGTGCAACCAGCAAGGAAGCGACAGGGATAGACGAACTATGCCCTGCTGAGTAAGTCGCTACGAGCCGCCACAGAGGGATAGCGGCATCGAATAAATTTTCAGGGGGTTCATCGGTAAATATCTTTTCGCTGCCCTATCTTTACTACCCAAACGGTAAATTCCTTATCTTGAATAGAATAGATTATTCTGTAATGACCCTGACGGATGCGATATCTCTCCTGCCCTGTAAGTTTTTCACAACCCGGCAGCCTCGGGTCTCTTGCGAGTGCTTCAATGCGAAGGATGATCTTCTTTAGGTCTTTTTTGGGTATTGCACGGAAATCTTTTTCAACAGATTCTTTAAAATAGATTTTATATTCGGCCATCTTTTTTCAGCCTCTGAATCATCGCGTCATAGCTAATCATCGGCTCTTTGGCTCTTTCCTCAAAGGCTGCAATATCGTCGGCGTCCTCGGAAAGTGATTCTTTGATGGCATTATTGACAAGTTTTGAGATGGACTGTGTGGTTTCTACCGCTTTTAATCGTAATGCTTTGTGCAATTCCGGATCTAAATACACTGTTGCGCGCATTGCCGCTGTTCCCATAATATCACCTCCTTTGACGTCATGTTACTCTAGCACTAAGACGTCACAACATCAAACATTTTTCTTATTAATAGCGAACTGGCGAGCTCAGCGGAGGGACCACGGGCCATGATGGAAACCACAGAGCTTGCTCCCTGGCCGCTGAAGTGATTGGTTCGTTGCCTTTCTTTTGGTTCATCCGGTTGATGAGTACTTTTGACTTGAAAAGAGTGGCCACACGACCCCATAAAGAAATTGGTAACGATTTCTTTATGGGAGGGGAAGTATGTCCACGCAGCAATGTCCGGTTAGATACTTGCATATGAGTATACAGAAACAGTTCAAGAAAGGCGAAAAAATTTCAAAAAATATGCATTCAAGTAAAGAAAAAATTTGACAAATCAAGCAGTTAGCTGGGCGATTTTTCCATAACTATATAATATTCCGGAGGAATTGCTAATGCCCTACACGTGGATGCCCGGAAAACCCAAGAATTCATTCCGGTAGTAGGTCGTCATAAAGACTCCTTTGAGCTGTAAAAATACTTGCCTTAATTTACGTTCAGCTTATCGACGATTTCTTTTTTTATGAGGACATAGGCCTCCTGGACATCATATATCG
>Ga0172371_10010612_pt1 | contig 12411 bp, 12 predicted proteins | sample Lak12m_FD_114543 | JGI IMG/M metagenome (GOLD analysis project Ga0172371, IMG submission 114543) | Freshwater microbial communities from Kabuno Bay, South-Kivu, Congo - kab_022012_12m | ecosystem: Environmental > Aquatic > Freshwater > Lake | place: Democratic Republic of the Congo: South-Kivu... | reverse complement strand
GCCATGATGTTGCCAACATATTCGTTGGTGGATGCTATACAGTAAAATATAAATGAAGTTAAAAAATAAAAAAGGATTTTCATTAATTGAAGCTATTTTTGCAGCCGCTATATTTGCCATCGTGTCTGTGTCGATCTATCAAGGATTTATGTCTGTAACTTCTCTTATATCAGCTTCGCGTGATAAAGTGGCGGCTATAAATTTGATAAACAGTGAATTTGAACTTATTCGTAATCTCTCCTATGCTGATGTTGGATTGCAGGGAGGTATTCCAGACGGAGTTTTAAATGCTACCTCGACGGTGGTTATTGATGGACGAATTTTTAATATAATCAGAACAATAAGAAATATTGATGATCCATTTGACGGGACCATTGGCGGATCGCCAAATGATCTTTCTCCGGCTGATTATAAAATGGTCCAAATAAACATCTCATGCAGTTCTTGTAAAAAGACCATTGATTTTGATGTCATTTCAAACATCGCTCCCAAAAACTTGGAGACAGCTTCAACAAATGGGGCTTTATTCATAAAAGTTTTTGATGCAAATGGGAATCCAGTTTCTCAGGCAAATGTTCATTTAGAAAATTCTGCATTGGGTATAAACATAGATGAAACAACCAACAATGATGGTTTGTTGGCGGTGGTAGATGTTCCACCCGCGGTAAATTCCTACAAAATCACTACAACCAAAAATGGTTTTACCACTGATAAAACTTATTCCTCAACAGTTGATAATCCTAATCCATTAAAACCTGATGCTACTGTTATTTTACAGCAACTCACTCAAATTTCTTTTGTTATAGATCGAACCAGTAATATTTTATTGCGTACAATGACTGACAGATGTCTGCCTGTCTCAGATGTCCCTTTTGAAATAAAGGGGACCAAACTGATTGGTGCCTCTCCAGATGTTTATAAATGGACAGGAAATTTTACTACTGATTCAGTTGGCCAAAAAAATATTTCTGGTATTGAGTGGGACGTTTTCTCTTTTTTGACATCCGGAGCATTTTATTTGGCCGGCACTAATCCTATTTCTCCCATTTCGATCTTACCAAATTCGGATCAAAATATAGATTTGATTATAACTGATAAAAATCCAGCATTCCTTTTGGTAAATGTTAAGGATTCTTCTACAAATCTTCCTATTTCTGAAGCGCTAGTTTCTCTTTCAAGTGGCGATACGATGACAACAAACAAAGGATTTTTCATTCAGTCTGATTGGCAAGGAGGAGCGGGTCAAACTAATTTTAATGATGAAACAAAATATTTTTCTTCGGATGGTAACATAGATACAGATAGTCCAGTAGGGGAATTAAAATTGGTGAATTCTTTGGGTGCATATATGGGTTTTGGAGAAATAATATCATCAATATTTGATACGGGGACCTCTTCAAATTGGAGTCGAGTTGATATTTCTCCAACTGATCAACCATCTGAAACTGGGCCAAACTCAGTAAGATTTCAAATAGCTACAGCACTTGAAAATACTGCCACTACCACCTGGGATTTTAAAGGGCCCGATGGAACCTCTGGCACTTTTTATAACATTACAAACAACAACATAAATTCTGTGCATAATGGCGATAGGTACATCAGATATAAACTTTTTTTAAGTACCAATGATACAGATTTTACTCCCAATATTTCTGATTTTGCTATTTCCTTCTCTTCTTCTTGTATTCCTCCCGGGCAAGCTTTGTTTTCAAATCTAAGCACGGGGAATTATACATTAGATGTGTCTGCTACTGGTTATTCGTCCCAAACCATACCGGTAAGTATAAACTCAAATTGGCAAAGCCAAGATGTATTGTTATCACCATGATCAATAATTTTCAAAAAAAAGGATTTAGTTTAGCTGAAATAGTTATTGTAATTGCAATAGCAACTGCGATCTTTCTTGCCGTGTTCAATTTTGGTAATAGTATTTTTTATTTCAACTCAAATGCTCAAAAAAATCTAAGTGCTCAATCAGACGCCAGAAGAGTACTCAAAACTATCGTCAAAGAACTTCGTAGCGCCTCCCCGTCAAGTTTGGGGGCTTATCCAATCATTTTAGCCAGCAGTACCGCTATCACTTTTTTTTCGAACATCGATACTGATTCATACAAAGAACAAATAAGATATTTTTTGCAGGGTAATGAATTAAAGAAAGGAGTAATAAAGCCTTCTGGCTCACCACTTACTTATAATCCGGCAAACGAAAAGTTTTTTCTTCTTATAAGAGACATTAATAATCAAGGAGCAGCTATTTTTGAGTATTTTGATTCAAATTATACCGGTACAAGTAGTCCTATTGCCGAGCCTGTACAGGCCACGAAAGTTAGATTAGTAAGAATAAATGTTTATATAGAAAAAGATCCAAATAAATCACTCGGTCCAGTTATGGTAACAAGTCAAGTTTTTTTGCGTAATCTAAAAGATAATTTTTAATCTAGTTAGAAATTCAAAATGTTAAAATATAAAATTAAAATAAAAAATAAGGGTACGCTTTTAATACCAATAATAATATTTTCTTCTGTTGCGTTAGTAATTATGGGGGGCATCATGAAATGGGCACAAATAACTATTGAATCTAACAGACAACTTATTTTTAGAGAGAAGGCGATTCAATTGGCTGAATCAGGCATTGATTATTATAGATGGCATTTGGCCCATAGCCAGACCGATTATCAAGATGGCACTGGAGCTCCTGGTCCATATGATCATCAAGTCTTTGATAAAGATGGAAATGTTGTGGGGCAGTTTAGTTTATCAATTACCCCACCCGTCACAGGCTCGACCAAGGTAAGGATAGAGTCGACGGGGACTCCAGCGAGTTCAACTATTTCAAGAAAAATAAGAGTAGAGATGGCGATTCCGTCGCTCGCCAAATATGCAGTAGCAGCAAATGATGTGATGCGCTTCGGAGAGGGCACAGAGGTTTTTGGGCCAATACATTCGAATAAAGGCATCCGTTTTGATGGTTTGATTCACAACCTTATTACTAGCGCCCTATCTTCTTATGATGACCCAGACCATACAGGTAATAATGAATTTGCTGTCCATACTCACGTGAATGTCCCTCCAAGTACTGGTGTCAACAATACTTTTAGAGCAATTGAAGCGCCGCCCACTAACCCTGTTAGAACTCGTACAGATGTTTTTGAAGTTGGCAGACAGTTTCCGGTTCCAGCAGTAGATTTTACTGGTTTAACCAACAATTTAGCCAATATAAAATCAAGTGCTCAAACAAATGGCAGATATTTTGCCGCCTCTGGTTCTCGAGGTTATCTGATTGTCCTAAAAACCGATAATACTTTTGATATATACAAAGTTAATTCACAAACTAATCCTCCAAGTCAATGTACAAATATTGCTGGTCAGACCGGTTGGAATACTTGGAGTGTAAACAACAAACAATTTATAGCAAATTATGTTATACCGGCAAATGGAGTGATTTTTGTAGAGGATAATGTTTGGGTAGAAGGTTCAATTAATAGTTCAAGAGTGACCATCGCCATTGGGCGTTTCCCAGATAACCCTTCAACAAGACCACAGCTTACTGTAAATAATGATATTACTTATTCTAATTATGATGGCAGTGAGGTGATAGCCCTCATCTCTCAGGGCAATATAAATGTCGGTTTAATTTCTGACACCAATCTGAGGATTGATGCCGCTCTAGTTTCTCAAAACGGTAGGGTAGGAAGATATTATTATAAAAACGATTGCTCCCCTTATCATATTAGGAATTCACTTACTCTTTATGGTATGATCGCCACCAATATTCGTTATGGTTTTGCCTACACAAATGGTACCGGTTATCAAGATAGAAACATAATTTATGACGCCAATCTCTTGTATGGGCCACCTCCATTTTTCCCCTTAACATCAGATAAATATGAGATTTTGTCGTGGGAAGAGATTTAGGGTATTATAAAGAAATGAAAAAACGTAATTTAGTGGTGGCCAATTGGAAAATGAGCCCAGAAACTTTAGAGGAGGCCAAAAAAATATTTAATGGCGCAAGGCTCTCAGCTAAAGGCCTCAAAAATACTGATGTAGTCGTTTGTGCCCCTTTTCCTTTTATTTTTCCTCTTGCTAAATTAAATTCTCCCAAAAATCTTTTTTGGGGTAGTCAAAATGTTTGGAGTGAAATAAAGGGGGCTTTTACCGGAGAGGTGAGTGTGGAAATGCTTAAAAGTTTGGGAATTAAATATTGTATTATAGGTCACTCCGAAAGAAGGGCAATGGGGGAGAGTAATGAAATAGTTAGAAAAAAAATGCAAATAATTTTCGATGCTGGTTTAATACCAATATTGTGTGTTGGGGAGAAAGAAAGAGATAAAGATGGAAATTATTTAGATTTTATAAAAACTCAAATCAAAGAATGCTTGACCGGTTTATCTAAAAGAGATTTAGTGGGCATCATTATTGCTTATGAACCGATTTGGGCTATAGGCAAATCATACAAAGAGGCAATGAATGCCACTGATATCCATGAGATCTCATTATTTATAAAAAAAGTGATAAGCGAACTGTTCGGTAAAGATATTGCTGATGGAGCGAAGATTCTTTATGGCGGTTCAGTTGAAGCCGAAAATGCTTATGAAATAACTCGTATTGGTAATACTCAGGGCTTTCTTGTTGGTCACGCCTCTCTTTATCCCGAACAATTTTCTGCTATCTTAAAAGCGGTAGATATGAAGAGATAAATATTAAAAATAAATAATTTTCGTTCCCACTATTTTCAGACGGTCGTCAGTAAATAGTGGGTAATAAAATGAACTATTTAGAAATATAAACAAAAAAGATATAAATACTGCCAGAAATCGTCTAAAATGGTTGAAAAATTAATAACATATATGTTATCATATTAATATGAATATAAATAAAATAAAAATAAGTAAAAAAGATAAAGAGATAGGTTATGAAATTACTCCATTTTCAAAAATAAGATCAGAATGGATGAATGACCCTGAATTTAAAAAAGCGTATCTGGCGTCTGCTTTTGAATTTGAAATACTAAAAGCAATCATTAAAGCAAGGGCTCAAAAAAATCTCACTCAAAGAGAATTGGCGGAAAAGATTGGGGTCAAACAATCAGCTTTGGCTCGGTTCGAATCAGGGCGGACTAACCCAACTCTTGGTTTTCTTAAAAAGGTTGTCTCTGGACTTGGACTCAGTGTGACTGTAAAGTAATATATATGATTAAATCAATAGAAGAGGCGGAGATAATAGAGGGAACAAGAGTGCTTGTAAGAGTGGATTGGAATTTACCTATAAAAGACGGGGTGGTTTTGGATGATTCTCGAATAGAGGCTACTGTCAAAACTATAAATTATATTTTAAATAAAGGAGGCAAGGCTATAATACTGAGCCATTTGGGAGATGGTGCTGATTCTTTGGAAGTTGTAGTTAGAGAAGCAGAAAAGTTTTTTCCAAATACTCAAGTTAAATTTGTGAGAGATCCTTGGAATGCCTCATCGGCTGATGGAAAAATAGCTTTGGAGTATTTAGGCAATGGGGAGATAGCTATTATTGAAAATGTTAGATTTTGGATGGAAAAAGAAAATGATAAATGTTTTGCTCAAAAATTAGCAGAGTTTGGTGATATTTATGTAAATGAAGCATTTTCTGTTTCTCATCGAAAACATACTTCAGTTGTAAGATTGGCGGAATTTTTGCCTGCGTTTGCGGGATTTAATTTTTTGAATGAATATAACGAGCTTTCAAAAGCATTTGAGCCAGAACACCCCTTTCTTTTTATCCTTGGAGGAGCCAAGTTTGATACCAAATTGCCATTGGTAGAAAAATTTTTAAATATTGCTGACGATATTTTTATTGGTGGCGCCAATGCCCTGCCTGCTTCTGGTGAAAGTTTTGCTGACAACCCTAAAATAATTTTCCCCGTTGGAGAAATAGACGCTCTAGATGCTAACACTGAGACATTGGAAATGCTTAGTGAAAAAATAAAAGAAGCCAAATTTATTGTTTGGAATGGGCCACTTGGAAATTATGAGAAGGGTTTTGTTGCAGGGACGGTGGCGCTAGCAAGGATGCTCGCTGATTCAAATGCCCAACTTATGATCGGCGGGGGAGATACTCTTGCCGTTTTGAAACTAGAAGTCAAAGAAAAGCTAACTTCACATGGCTTTATTTCTACTGGCGGTGGCGCAATGCTTGATTTTCTTGCGAACGGTACCCTACCAGGCATCGAAGCTTTGAAATAAAGATTTTTATCCACAGTTGCTAAGAGTAATGTTTGGATGTATTTTCATAGCAGAGAGGAGTTCTAATGCTTTCAAATGCGCCGCATCTTCCCGATGTTTTTAAGGTTGCGATGTCGGGGCGCAACAATGGCCATAATTTGGCACCTATCCAAGAGGTGAAGGAACCTTGTCAGATGATCCTTCCGCACTCATTGTTTGAGGTAAATGGCCAGATGGTTCTCTTTTCGCAAGAAGAGGAACAAGATAAAGATCCGCCCGCTCCCGCAGGGCCCTGAATCGAAAGGTTCAGGGCCCACCCTATTTTAGTTTTTCTATGATTTTCTGAGCGTTTGTTTCAAAATCTTTAGGATCGCCTTTATTTTCTGAATCTTCTCCCGCTTTGCCTGGGTAAATCCAGATGTGAGCATGATATACATCAACCCCAACAATTTTTGAAAGTATCCAATCTGTATTAAATGCTTCCTGCTGAGCTTTTGCAATTTTTTTTACTACTTCAAAATATGCCCCCGCATTTGGAACATCCCAAACCCATCGATGATGAGTTTTAGGTATGACCAAGGTGTGTCCTGGAGATTGGGGGTTTATATCAAGAAAAGCCAAAAAATCATCGTCCTCATAAACTTTATAACTTGGTACTTCACCTTTCACTATTTTGCAAAAAATACAATTTTCCATATTTAATATGGTATCATCATTTTGATGACTCGAAAATACAAAACTAGGGATAAGGTTTCAGAGGATTTGGTAGAGCAGCTACTCTATAATAGGGGACTGAAAACAAAAGAAGAAAAAGAGGTTTTTTTAGAACCTGATTTTATAAAACATCTTCACGATCCCTTTCTTTTGCCAGATATGGAGAAAGCAGTAAAAAGAATTTTAAAGGCAATAAAAAATGACGAAAGGATATGTATTTGGAGCGATTATGATGCCGATGGTATCCCGGGAGGAGCTCTTCTTCATGATTTTTTTAAGCTCATTGGTTTTAATAATTTTATAAATTATATTCCTGACAGACACATTGAAGGCTATGGTCTCAACACCGAAGGTATAGATGAACTTGCAGACGACAAAGTAAAACTTCTGATTACTATTGATTGTGGTATTAGAGATGAAAAGCAAATTGAGCATGCTAAAAAACATGGTATAGAAGTGATTATAACCGACCATCATGAACAAGCTGATGGTTTGCCAAAAGCATATGCCATAGTTAATCCAAAATTAGAAAAATCAAAATATCCAGAAAAAATTCTCTGTGGAACGGGTGTTGTCTGGAAATTAATCGAAGGTATTTTAATGACTAGGAGGGAATTTATAAAAGATGGTCAACCCTTCGAATTACCTCAGGGTAAAGAAAAATGGCTTCTTGATTTGGTTGGTATAGCTACCCTTTCTGACATGGTGCCGCTTATAGGAGAAAATAGGGTACTTGCATATTATGGTTTGAATGTTTTGAGGAAAAGTAGACGGTTGGGACTTTTGAAATTTTTCTCAATGCTCAAAATAAATAAAAATAATTTAACAGAGGATGATATTGCTTTTATGATTACGCCACGTATTAACGCCGCTTCGCGGATGGGTCATCCGCGCGACGCTTTCAAGCTCCTTGTTGCTGAGAGTGAAGCGGAAGCAGAAAGTTATGCCAAACATTTAGACAGTATAAATAATGAGAGAAAGGGGGTAGTGGCGAGTATCGTAAAAGAAGTTAAGAAAAAAGTAAAAGAAAAATTTGAAAATGAAGGAGAGAAACCACTCATCGTTTTGGGCAACCCCGATTGGCGACCTTCACTTTTAGGATTGGTGGCCAATTCAATTACCGAAGAATTTAACAGGCCGGTATTTTTATGGGGTAGGGCAACGGACGACGAATCAGGTGTGCTCAAAGGATCGTGTCGTTCAGATGGCACGACCAATTTGGTAGCAATAATGGAAGAGGCCAAAGATTCTTTTGTAGAATTTGGCGGGCATAAACTTTCTGGTGGATTTTCTGTTTTATTTGAAAAAATTCACACATTAGAAAATGTTCTCATTGATGCTTCTACTCACGTGGTAAACAATGATATTGAAATTGATGTCGATGCGCAGTTAAGATTAGAAAATATAACAGAAAATTTTGTAGATAAAATTTTGAGTCTTGCTCCGTTTGGGGTAGGAAATGATAAACCAGTTTTTATTTTTAAAGATATTATTCCAGAAAAAATAAATAGATTTGGTAAAGCCAAAGAGCATTTATCAATCAATTTTCGTGATGGCGCTTCAACTTTGAGGGGCATTTCCTTTTTTACATCACCCGATCAATTTGGTGATTTGTTAAAAGAAGGGATTAAAACAAATTTGGTTGCCAATATAGAAAAATCAGACTTTGGCGGTCGTCGCGAAATTCGTTTGCGAATCGTGGATTTCTTTTAGATTTAAATATAAAATAATTTAATGGAGAAAATAATTATTTATACTGATGGTAGTTCAAGAGGTAATCCGGGGCCGGGAGGATGGGGGGCAATCATTATTTTTAATAATGATCGCGGAATTATGAATTATGAATCAAGAATTATGGAAATAGGTGGGAAAGAAAATCAAACCACTAACAACAGGATGGAAATGAGGGCAGCGATTGAAGCCCTTCGACTCGTTGCACTCGCTCAGGGTAAACAAGATTCAATGATAGAAATCTATGCAGATTCAGAATATTTAATAAAAGGAATAACTATTTGGATTAAAAATTGGCAAAAAAATAATTGGCGCACTAAAGATAAAAGGGAAGTGATGAACCGTGATTTGTGGGAAGAACTTTTAGAGCAAACAGAAAATAAAAATATAGAGTGGAAAAAAGTATTAGGACATTCTGGTCACGAATACAATGATCGTTGCGATGAGATCGCAACGAGTTTTGCCGATGGGTTAAAGGTGAATCTATATAATGGCTCAAAGACTGGTTATTTTTTAGTTTCATAGAAACCTCATCCCATTCCACTAAAGTGGAATTGCCCTTCCCCTAGATGCAGGGGAAGGGAGAAATAAAAAGATGAGAAAGTTGTTAATATAATAAGTGATGGTCCCCCTCTCCTTAGTCAAGGAGAGGGGTAAGGGGTGAGGTATGATGTATCAATTTACAGTTTCATTTATTCTGGGAATTGTTTTTGAATTTATTTTTGGTATGGGCCCTGGCTCTGCCTTGCTCGTTGCACTCGTTTCATTATTTATATTTTTAATTTTATTTTTTCAAAATGAAGATTCCACTGAAAGCCAAAGTCGGACTTTTGGGACCGGGGCATTTCAAAGTCCGACTTTGGCTTTTTTAATAATAGGCCTCGCATTTTCAATTGGAATTTTGAGAATGAGTTTTGGATATTTTTATCCTGACCAAAATTTATACAAACAAGTTGGTCAAAAAATATCTTTTGAAGCCACAATAATTGACGAGCCTGATGTGAGAGATAGTGGAGCTCGTTACACAGTAAAACCAAATAATTCGAAAAGCCTAATACTATTAATTGCTGAAAGGTTTCCTGAATATAAATATGGGGACCAAATAAAAATTTCTGGCAAATTGGATTTACCTAAAAACTTTGCGTCAGATAATGGTGCTGAATTTGATTACATCTCTTATTTAGCAAAAGATAAAATTCACTTTTTGATTTACCGACCACAAATAGAGAAATTAGAAGGAAATAATGGGGACAAAATAATTGCTAATCTTTATTCTCTAAAAAATATTTTTATACAAAAAATATCAAATGTGGTCCCAGAACCAAATAGTTCACTTACTGCAGGTATGATTTTTGGAGTGAAGCAAAGTCTGGGAGAAGATCTTTTAAATGATTTTAAAAAAGTTGGGCTTATACACATAGTTGTTCTTTCTGGATACAATATTACAATAATCGCGATTGGCATTTTTTATCTCACTTCATTTTTGGGCAGAAGAAAATTAGGTTTTATTGTGAGTGCCGTTTTTATTTTACTTTTTGCCATTATGGTTGGTTTGGGAGCGACGGTAATTCGTGCCTGTATTATGTCGCTCATTTCGATTTTGGCTGTTTACTTGGGTCGGCCGACTGATGCATTGCGTTTTCTTTTTATTGCGGGGCTACTTATGCTTCTTTGGAATCCACTCCTTCTTTTTTACGATCCTTCATTTCAGCTTTCATTTATGGCGACACTCGGACTCATTTTATTTTCTCCCTTTATAATTTCTTTTATATCTAAAAATAAAATTGGTAAATACATACCAGAAAAATTTGGTTTAAGAGAAATAGTCGCTTCAACTCTTGCGGTTCAATTTTTTGTTTTACCGCTACTTATTAAAATGTCCGGATTTATTTCTTTAGTTTCTTTTTTGGTCAATCCTTTGGTTTTGCCACTCGTGCCATGGGCGATGGCCTTTGGCGCATTAACTGGAGCTTTTGGAATATTTTCTCAAATGCTTTCTTGGCCGTTTGGTGTCATTTCATATTTCATTTCAGAGATAATGATTTCCATTACCGAGTTTTCAGCCAACTTACCCCTCGCTACTTTTCAAACTGGTTCTATTTCTCTCTGGTTTATTTTTGTTTGGTATTTGGGTTATGGAGTTTTGTATTGGAAATTAACCTCACCCCATTTGGCTCACGCCAAATTGCCCCTCTCCTAGATGCAGGAGAGGGGAGAAATAAATTCATTAAATATTTTTGAAATTATTTTCAATCACTTCCCAGTTTAGATTTTCAAAAAAGTCTTCGACATATTGTTTTTTGCCAGAGGGCTGATAATCGCTCACAAAAGCGTGCTCCCACATATCAAGAGCAAGTATTGGGGCGCAGTTTTGGAGTTGGCCCAAGTGTTGTTCATCAATCCAAGTGTTCAAAAGTCTTCTATCTTTCTTGTCCCAATAGAGCATCGCCCAGCCGATGCCCCTTGTCATCGCTAGAGATTTAAAATAAGTGAGCCATTTTTCAAAACTACCAAATTCTTCTGTAATAACTTTTTTTAATTCGCTACTCTCTTCTAAATTTTTTGGACCACCAGATAGCAACTCAAAATATACTTCGTGATTTCTTATACCATTGTATTCAAAACCAAACCTTCTTTGGGTTTCTGAAATTGCATAGGCGTTAACTTCTTGATTCTCACCCATCTCTTCAATTTTTTCTAAAGCCAAATTGGCATTTTTTACATATCCTGCGTAAAGCTTCAGATGCTCTTCAATATTTTTCTCTGATATACCTTTTAATTTTCCTATATTAAATTTTTTTTCTTCAAATTTTTTCATATTTGTGATTGGTTAATAGTATCAAGCTATTATATCATTTAAATAATGAACAAAAATTTTAAAATAAGATTACTCATATTAATAATTTTGCTTTTTGGGGTGATTTTCGCTCTTTATGCTGCTTTTAGAGAAGAAAGAAAGGGTATTTTAACAGTAGCTTTTTTAAATATTGGTCAAGGGGATGCCATTTTTATAGAAGCGCCAAGTGGTAATCAGGTTCTTATAGATGGGGGGCCAAGTAAAGCGATATTGCGAGAACTTTCAAAAGTTATGCCTTTTTATGACCGCAGTATTGATGTGGTACTAGCCACTCACGCCGATCAAGACCATGTTGGGGGACTGCCTGATGTTTTAAATAAATATGATGTAAATATTTTTATGGAAACTGGTGTGCCGGGGGAATCTTCGTCGTATAAAGAGCTTGAGAAAATAATCGAAGAAAAATCCCAAGGTCTCCCCTTAGGAAATTTAAAAGGGGAGACCTTAAAGAAAATATTAGCAAGAAGGGGGATGGAGGTAGATTTAGGGGAGGGAGCAATCTTGCAGGTACTTTTCCCCGATAGAGACCCTTCGGGAATGGAAACCAATACTTCTTCAATCGTGGCTCGTTTAGTCTATGGCGAGAACGAATTCCTCTTTACTGGCGACTCGCCACAAGCAATAGAAAATTATTTAGTTTCTGTTTCCCAAGGGCAACCCTTGAAAGTTGTCCCAGAAGGGTTGCCCTTAACTTCCGATGTTCTGAAGGCCGGCCATCATGGTTCTAAAACATCAAGCAGTGCGGCCTTCGTTTCGGCTGTTTCTCCAGAATATGTTGTTATTTCTGCTGGCAAAGACAACAGGTATGGCCATCCAAATCAGGAAGTTTTAGATATTATCACTAATTTTGGCGCCAAAATCCTCCGCACCGACCTTTCCGGCCGGATTGTTTTCAAAAGCGATGGGGTAAAT
>Ga0172371_10010608_pt1 | contig 12413 bp, 9 predicted proteins | sample Lak12m_FD_114543 | JGI IMG/M metagenome (GOLD analysis project Ga0172371, IMG submission 114543) | Freshwater microbial communities from Kabuno Bay, South-Kivu, Congo - kab_022012_12m | ecosystem: Environmental > Aquatic > Freshwater > Lake | place: Democratic Republic of the Congo: South-Kivu... | reverse complement strand
GACCGCTTCCTCGATCAGCCGATGTACATCTTCTTCCGTGAACCATCGCGCCATGGCTCCTTCGTAACCGATTCAGCCCTTTCGCCCAATAGCATTTTTCAACGAAAACTGTGACCGGATACGCGAATTCAGACAGGGCGTCAACGGCTTGAGTTTCAGCGGCCGAACCACCGTCGTGGGGACTTTCCTCTGTCCGTCGGATCCGGCCGGCGCCAAGCTTTCCGCCATCGGCAACGGCATTGCCGGCAACTACCTGCTCTCCGGCGGCGGCCGGGCGTGGGGCAATCAGGCCACGGCCACCGATTCGACCGGCGGCGTGCCGACGGGCCTCTTCTTTCCGCAGTCCCGCGTGCGTTTCGCCGACATCACGGACGGGACCTCCGGGACCTTGATGAGCTCCGAGATCATCCTCGTTCCCGACGGCATCGCCGTAGTCTCCGGTTGCAGCGGCGGGACGGTCGACATGCGCGGCTTGTACTGGAACAACGTCCACATGGGTTCGTTGTTCGTGTCGTTTCGCGCGCCCAATACCGCGTCGGGAGACGTGGTCGGCTGGTCGTGCATCAATAACGTGCGGGCGCCTTGTAGTGCCTGCAGTTTGAATAACGACGTGGTCACTCCGCGCAGTTATCATCCCGGCGGAGTCAACGCGGGACTGGCCGACGCTTCCGTGCGGTTCTTCAGCGACACGACCGACACCACGGTTTTCCAGAACCTGGGAACGCGAAACGGCGGGGAGGTGCTGCCTTCCCTGTGATCTCGTTCGTCTCGTAGAATCCGCTTGCAGAATGCGAACGCTGGAACACGGAGAATCTCCCGGAGGTTGCACGGTGACGAATCTGCTTTATCGACGATTGTTCGCGGCCTGTCGTTCTTGGCGATGGCTGCTGGTGGCCGGGGCATGCCTCGCCGCCGCGGGATGCGGGGCCGGGGTGGTTCCACTCGAAGGGAAGGTTACGTTCCGTGGCGTCCCAGTCGACGATGGACAGATTACCCTCGAGCCGGTGGGCAAGGGAACCGCGGTGAGAAGCCCCATCTCCCAAGGAACGTACCGAGCGGGAGCCTTGCCCGGGAAGTACCGGGTGGTGTTTTTCGCCTACCGAGCGGCCAAGACACCCGGGCCCGACGGCAAACCACAAAAGGAACAGTATCTCCCGGCCAAGTTCACGGTCGATTCCCAACTCACCGTCGATGTGCCCCGCGAAGGAAACAAGAACCTGGATTTCGAACTCAAATAGCAGTGAATCCCTGATTCGTCGGTTTGCACAGTTCCACCATTCGGGAGATGCCCGCATGTCTGGCCGCTTTGCCTGCTGGCTCGTGCTTGTCGTTGTTCTGCTCTCCGGTGGCCGCTCGGAATGCGGCGCCGCGACTCGGCCCGTGCCGCTGTTCGGTGGTGAACCGGCCGACTCCTTGGCCGGGCAGGTGGAGGCCGGGTTGGGATTGTCCATCGACCTGCCGGACGCTCCGGCCGACGTGCTGGCCAAGCGGTGGAACGTCTCGACTACGGGAAGCGAGCTTACTGCCACCGATCCCGGGAGCGGACTGACGGTCGCCCAGCAGCGGAACCCGTCGGGCGAGCCGGGCGTCTGGATCGTGCGCACGACGCTGACCAACCGCGGCGCCAGGGACATTACGCTCCAAGGCGTCCGCTTCCTGGACTGGTCGTTTCCGGTCGCGGACAGCCAGGAGTCCTTGCGTTACCGCCCGCTCAGCCACCGCAACGACCTTTGGTACGGCTCCACCTATTGGAGCGGCCCCGACTGGACGCGGGTCGGCAAGGACTGGCACCACCCGGGCGAGAACACGCCCAGCGTGCGACGGTTCAACGTGGCTCGCGATGGGCGAGTGACAATCACGGGCCGGGTCTACAAGAGCCATCTCGACGGCGACGGCATCCGCGCGTGGATCGTCCACCGCGGGCGCAAGGTTTGGGAGGCCGAACTGGGGGGAAAAGACTCCAAGGGCGTCGAGCCGAGGCTGACGCTCGACGTCCGCAAGGGCGATGCGATCCGTTTCGTCGTCCACAAGCGAGGGACCATCTTCTGCGATACCACGCACTGGGACCCGGTCGTCACCTACTCCGACGCAGCAGCGTTTCAGGCTTCTCAGGGATTTGCAGCCACGCAGCGGGCCGATTCGCCGTGGTCGTACGAGATGGAAGTCGGGGGCCAAACCAACTTGGGGCTCCCAGGCGTTTACGGCTTTCGTTCGGATGGTTCGCTTCTGGAGGCGGCCCCGGCTGTGGGTCATCCCGTGGCCCTTTCCGAGCGCGACATCCTGCCGCTGGTCGTTGTGGCCGACGGGCGCGACCAGAGCGGAATGGCCCTAGCGATCGGTCCCGGCACCGCCTGGCAGTTCCAGGCCGCCCTGGAACCCCGGGGGCGGCTCCGCCTGCGACTCTCCGTGGGCGAGAAGAAGGCCGGCTGGACGCTGAAGCCGAACCAGACCGTTCCGCTGCCGGAGGTGGTGGTGGGGGCCTATCGTGGACCGTGGGTGAAAGGGATGACGCTGCTGGGGCGATGGGCGGCCGCGGGCAAGTTGCCCGATTCCTGGAGGAAGGATTTGCAGTCCGCCCTGCGTGTTCCGGAGCCGGACTACTGGGCCATGATCCAGCTCGACTGGCGGCGTCAGGACGGGCGATTGGAAACCGCCGAGGCTTGTGCGGCGGCCACGGCACGTCATCTGGAGAAAGCCCGGACGCTCTTGGCCGATTTGCGCCACCGCCGGCCCGCTGGGTTCCTTGATGCCGAGGCCGCCGCCCTGGAGTCGCTGGCCCGGGACGCCGGCCGGAACGGCTTGAGCCTGGAGCAGCGTCGCGGGCTATACCTCCGCGTTCGCAGCTTGAAGCGGCAAGTGGCCCTGGCCAATCCGCTCGTGCAGTTCGGCAGGATTCTGTTCTGCAAGCGGGCGCCGACGTCGTACAGCCACCTGGTGATGCAGTATTTCGGATGGCGGGCGAGGCCGGGCGGCGGGTTGTTTGTCCTCGAAGAGCCCGGCCGGTCGCTCGCCTGCCGCGACATCCTCCAGGGCAAACTCGCCGAGGGCAACGTGCTGGAGCCGCGGCTTTCGTGGGACGCCAAGCGGATCGTTTTTTCGTTCGTGAAGTCGAGCGGCGAGCAGCCCGATCCGGCCCGCCTCGACAACAGCGTCGACGAGGGTTTTTATCACATCTATGAAGTGAACGCCGACGGAACCGGCCTGCGCCAGCTCACCCGCGGTCCCTACGACGACCTCATGCCGACCTACCTGCCCGACGGCGGGATCGCCTTCAGTTCCACGCGGCGGCGAGGCTATGCCCGGTGTTTCGGGGCGCAGTTCAGCCGCCGATGGCACGTCTACACGCTGCACCGCATGGACTCCAGCGGGGAGAACCTCCGTGCCCTGTCGTTCCACGACACGAACGAGTGGTTCCCCACGGTCTCGCACGACGGCTCGATCCTCTACGCCCGGTGGGACTATATCGACCGCGACGCGGTGACGCACCAAACCCTATGGTCGACCCGGCCCGACGGCTCCAATCCGCAAGCTGTCTGGGGCAATGCCACGCCGGCCCCGCATTGCACATTCCAGGTGCAGCCGATTCCGGACTCCGGCAAGATCGTGTTCACGGCCTCGGCGCACCATTCGATCACGGCGGGGTCGATCGCCATCGTGGACCCGGAGGTCGCCCGGGACGGCGAGCCGGCCCTTACGCGAATCACCCCCGAAGTGCCTTTCCCGGAAGCCGAGGGGAGGAACATCCCGGAGTATTACGAAGCCCCGTGGCCGCTCTCGGAGAAGTACTTCTTGGTCGGCTACAGCCCGGCGCCGCTGGTGTGGGAGCCGGGGGCAAATCCGGCCAACGCGGTGGGGATCTACCTCTTGGACAAGTGGGGCAACCGCGAGCTGATCTACCGGGATCCGGAGATCGGCAGCACGAATCCCTGCCCGCTGAGGCCCCGACCAGCCCCGCCCGCCTTGCCCAGCAACCTGCCGCGGAAGGCCCCGCCCACGGGCGAAATGGTGCTCGCCGACGTGTATCAGGGATTGGGCGACGCGCCGCGAGGCAGCATCAAAGGGCTTCGCATCGTGCAGATCTTCCCGAAGACCACGCACGTGGCCAACAGCCCGCCGATCGGAATGGCCGCCGAGGAGAACGGCCGGGCGATCCTGGGCACGGTGCCCGTGGCGCCCGACGGTTCGGCCCGCTTCACCGTCCCCGCCCGGCGCCCTATCCTCTTCCAGGCCCTCGATGCCGACGGCATGGCCTACCAGACCATGCGCTCGGTCACCTACGTGCAGCCCGGGGAGCGGGTGGCCTGCGTGGGGTGCCACGAAGCTCGCATGTCGGCCCCGGTCCGCGCGGCAAGTGCGGCCGCGGCGATCGGGCACGGTCCCTCGCCGATCGATCCCGGCCCGCTGGGCGGAAGGCCGTTCTCGTTCGTCGAGATGGTCCAGCCGGTCCTCGACAAGCACTGCGTGCGCTGCCACGGCGGCGAGAAGACCGAAGGGAAGATCGACCTCACCAGGACCCCGGCCGGCAATTATACCAAGTCCTACGTCACGCTTTGCGGCGATCGGAACTTCTGGGGCGCGGGCACTAATCCCGTGAACGCCGCCGAGGCCCTCGTGCCGCGGTTTGGGGCGCGGAATCAGCTCCAAGTGTCTCCACCGGGCGGGATGTACGGGGCGCGGGGCAGCCGGCTGGTTAACCTTCTGCGCAAGGGGCATTACGATGTGCGTCTGGAGCCCGACGATCTTCACCGGCTGGCCGCTTGGATCGACTTGAACATTATCTTCTACGGAGTGAACAACCCGGAGGACCAGGCCCGCCAACTCCGCGGCGAGGCGGTGGCCATGCCGGAGATCCAGTAGCAAGGGATTGGGGATTAGGGATTAGGGATTAGGGGACTGTCCCGATTTTTGTGGCAGGAAGCCACAAAAATGGGACTGTCCCCTTCTGCACCGCTGGTGGGGCTCGCTGCGCTCGACCCACCCTACAGACTACAGACTGTTTAGCGGCCGACTTCACGTCGGCCCGAAAAATGCGCCCTGTGTTTCGCACCTACACGAAGGAGGAGATTGCGATGAGGAAGACCCTGACGATTGCGGTATTTGCCGGCCTCTTGGTTGCGGTTTGGGCGGGCCTTTTTAGCGCGGCGACGGCCGCCGATCCTCCGGCCTGCAAGGACCGAGTCTTCGAGCTGCGGACCTACGTGACCTTTCCGGGCAAGCTCGAAGACCTGCACAAGCGGTTCCGCGAGCACACCTGCCCGCTGTTTAAGAAGCATGGGATCGAGCTGGTGGGGTTCTGGACGCCGGCCGAGGGCCCGGAGGCCCAGAACACGCTCATCTACATGGTCGCCTTCCCGAGTAAGGAGGCCCAAGCGAAGGCATGGGCCGACTTCAAGGCCGACCCGGACTGGCAGAAGGCGTTCAAGGAATCGCACAAGAACGGCGTGATCGTCGACAAGGTCCTGAGCAAGAATCTGACGGCGACCGACTACTCGCCCCTCAAGTAGTCTCGGTGGGCTCGACGTGAATGACGACGCGGCCCACGTCGGGCAACCGCGCGCGGAGGTGTTTCTCCAGTTGCTCGGTGAGCTCGTGGGCGTCGGTGATGGCGGTTTCCGGGGCCAGCGCGCAGTGGAACGACACCGCCAGCTCGCCCTTGGTCCTTTGCACTTTTACTTCGTGCGGATGGAGGGCGAATCCTCGCTCGACAAGGAATTCGCGGATCGCCTTGCGGACCGCCGACTCGCTCACGTCCTGAGTGTGGATCGTTGCCGTGGCCTCGCCGGCCGGCTCGATGTGGCTGACGATCCGCGCCAGCCCGGGCACCCTGGCCCTCAAGTCTTCCTCAAAGAGCGTAGCCAGCCGGTGCGCCTCCTCGAGTCGCAGCGACTCGTTGACCTCGAGGTGCAACTCGATCGAGCGTTTCCCCTCTTGCTCGTAGATGCGGACGCCGTGGGCCCCCAAGCCGCGTCGCGCGGCGAGCACCCGCACAATGGTGAGCAAGTCCTCCGCAAGCCCGGCCACCGGCTCGATGTGGACCACCACGTCGGCGCCGAGGACCGCGCCGCGGATGGCCGCCTCGGCCTCGTCGGCAATCTCGTGGGCTCGCTCGAACGTGGCCGCATGGTTCACGGCGAGCGTGACGTCGGCGAAGACCTCCGCCCCGCTCCGCCGCACGCGAACCTGCCGGACCGCCACCACGTCGAGGACCCGCGCGGCCACGGCGGCCACCTCTTCGCGCAAGTGGCCGGGGACGCTATCCAACAGATCGTCGATCGACTTCCTGCCCAATTGGAGGCTCACCCAGATCACGATCGCGGCGACCCCCAGGGCGGCGACCGCGTCGGCCCGCACCAGCCACGGCACGTGGAACTGCCGGCCCGCTGCCACGGCCGCCAATCCGAACAAAACCACGGCGGAGGACCAGATGTCGGTGGAGAAATGGAGGGCGTCGGCCTCCAGGGCCTGGCTCCGGTGTTTCCGCGCAGCCCGCGCCAAGGCCCGCGACCGCGAGAGGTCCACCAAGATCGAGACCAACACGACCAGAAACGCCCAGACGTTGGCGTCGACCTCCACCTCCCCGGCAAACACGAGACGCTTGACAGCTTCGTAGACGATCCACACGCACGTGGCCAACAGCAGGCCCGTCTCCCCCAAGGCGGAGAGGTTCTCAAACTTTCCGTGCCCGTAGGTGTGCGTGCGGTCGGCCGGCTGCCCGGAGATCCGCACCGCCCAGAGGGTCATAGCGGCGGCCACCAGATCCAGCGCGGAATGGGCGGCCTCGGAAAGGACTCCCAGACTATTCGTGGCGATGCCCACGACGAGCTTCAGGAGCGTCAACAGCACGGCCGCAGCGAGCGAGGCGAGGGCGACCCGCCGTTTCTCCCGGGCGGCCTGGTCGCGATCGGTAGCGGGCTGGTCGCTGGTCATCGCAAATCACACTTCCTGCTCTGGGCCTGCCATTTATAGCTTTGCGATTTGCCCTTGTAAACCGATGGAAGATCCCCCAAGTCGGCGGGTTCGACAACATGAAGTAAACCACAATGGGTGGGGCATTGCTCTACTAGTGTAGTGATTCACGCTGATGGGGTTTTATCACCCAGAGCGTCCAGCATGGTCTTCGTCCCGTAGGGACGCTTGACAATAGCCCGGCGATTCATCGCTGGGATCCGAATCGTCGAGACAACTCCGTTCGTCCCGTAGGGACGATTGAATCGTCGCATATCGCTTTCAACCGTCCCTACGGGACGGAAGACATGATAGTAAGCCAACTGGACCCAGCAGTGAACTGCTGGGCTATTCTCAGATGCCCCTCCGGGGCAAGAACACTCGCATCAGAAGTCCCGGCAATTGTGAATCACTACACTAGCGAGTGCAATCGCTCGGCTCACCTATATTTCTAGGTGCTAGGATGGCCTTTCCAGGCCGTCTCTTCCGACGCTTCCTTGACGGCCTGGAAAGGCCGTCCTACGAAAAATGCCAACTCCCGCCCAAAGCGCCGGAATAGCCGAGCACCGGCCGTACCCCAGGGAGGGGTCGGGTTGCTTAGGGACACCCGGCAGATCCGGCCACTGACTGGAGCGCACCGATGCGCGTGCGACCTACACTCTTTGTGGGGCCAGTGCAGCGGTCGTCCGCAGCGGTCACTTGCCCTCTGGTTTGTGGGATGCGTTTCCGCCAGTAGCAGGGTCATGCCATGTCGATGCGTGCGAAAATTGTTGCCATCCTCGTCGCCAGCGCCGCCGCCATCTTTCTGGCCGACGCGGTGATCGAACGGCTCGTGATCCTTCCGAAGTTCGTCGTCTTGGAGCGCCGCGAGGCGGAATTGAACCTGGACCGCGTCACGCACGCCATCGAACGGGAGTTGGATCAACTCGCGCGGACCACGCGAAACTACGGCGTGTGGGACGACGCTTTCCAGTTCCTTCAGACTCGCAATCCTGAGTTCGTAAAATCGAACCTCGCGCCGGAAATGTTTGTGACCCTGCGGATGAACCTGGTTCACTACTACGATCTCGATGGCAAACTCGTCTGGGGCGAGACCCGCAGCGCGAGCGACGGCGCCCCGACGAGCATCCCGGACTTCAATCCTTCCGACTTCGCGCCGCAAACGCTCTTGCGCGCGACCGACGGGAAACCGGCGTCGCTGCACGGGCTCTTGCCGATGGGCGAGAACTTGATGCTGGTCGCCGCGAACCCGGTGCTGACCTCCCAAGGCAAGGGCCCTGCGCGGGGCACGGTCGTGTTCGGCCGCCTGCTGACCGCGCGAGACCAGTGGCGGTTGCGCGAGCAGACCAGCGTGTCGTTTGCGCTCTTGTCGGAGAGCGTCGCCGGCGCGACGCCGGGCGATGCCCGCGCCGTGCTCCCCGGGGACACCGCATTCGATGAAAGCCGGCACGATACGCTCCGCGCGAGCAAGTGGTTGAGCGACATCCACGGCCGGCCCGTGCGAGTGCTCCAGGTCGATTTGCCCCGCCAGATCACGGCGCAAGGGCGGGCGGTGCTGGTGGATGAAAACCTGTGGATGTTGCTCACGGTCCTCGTGTTCCTGCTCGTGGTCTCCTGGAGTTTCGGCCGGCTCGTGCTGGGGCCGGTGCAGCAGTTGATCCGGCACGTCCTCTGGATCCGGCAGAGCGGCGATCTCTCGAACCGCATCGGGATCCGCAGCAGCGACGAAGTGGGCACGTTGGCCCGCGAGTTCGACCTCTTGCTCACCCAGTTGGCCCGCTCGCAAGCGGCGCGGACCCGGTCGGAGAAGCAGCTCAAGGCGGTGCTCCACGACCACCCCGACTTGATCCGGCGATTCACCCCGGATGGGCTGACGACCTTCGTGAATCGCGCCTGCGCCCGTTACTTCGGCACCACGGAAGAATTCTTGATCGGGAAGAAGGAGGGGCTGCCCATCGTCGACGAGGATCGGGCCTGCTTCGAAGCCCACCTCGCCGCGTTGAGCACGGCCTGCCCCGTGACCGAAGTGGATCATCGTGTCCGGCTGGCGGGCGGCGAAGTGCGATGGCTGCACTGGACGACGCGGGCCATCTTCGATCCCGAGGGGAACGTGATCGAGGTGCAATCGGTGGGCCGCGACGTGACGCGGCAGAAGCAGGCCGGCTCCCCCGACGCCCCAGCCGCCGTGTCGAGCGCCGTGCCGTTGGTCCTCGACCATGGCGCGGCAGCCCACCCTCCGGTCCTCCCACCGGTTTGAAGCGGCATACCCACAAGGAGGCGACCGGTGGTCGCGCCGGAAGGACGATTGAGGCTCGCGCCGCGTGGAGCCGAAAGTGCGCCCGTGGCCCAAACCGTTGTGGCGAAAGACGAAACGTTATCGCCACGGCGCCTGTTCCCCTTTTTCCGCAGCGTCACCCCCGGGTCCGTCCCCAAAGGGGACAGGCACCGTCGCCGGAAAGCGAAGCAGGAGGGACACCGGGATCGAGGCGACGGAGCCAGTCCCCTTTGGGACTGGCGAGGTAGCGCTGTAGTCTTAGCCCCACCGGGTTCTCCCCGAGTTGACTGGCCGGCCCTGGCGGGATCAGATATCATGCTGGGCGACGGCGTGTTTGGCGCTGTCTTGGACTTGGTGTGGCCTGTCACGAGGAGAGCGCTACGATGATTCGATTGCTGACCCGGTGGTTGTTCGCTTCGATTCTGCTGCTGGCCTGGGTGGTCGCGGCAAGGTGCGCGGGGGCCGGGGAGTACGTCAGCGGCAAGGTCTGGCCCGAGCCCAAGGTGGTCGACCCGGGCTGCGCCACGAAAGCGCCGTCGGATGCGATCGTGCTGTTCGACGGCAAGGACCTGTCGAAATGGGCCGGCGGCGAGCAATGGATCATCAAGGACGGCGCGGCCACGTCGCACGGGGCCGGAATCACCACGAAGCAAGCCTTTGGGAGCTGCCAGGTTCACGTCGAGTTCGCCACGCCGGAGAAGGTCGAGGGCGCGGGGCAGGGCCGGGGCAATAGCGGCGTCTACCTGATGAATACCTACGAGCTCCAGATCCTCGATTCCTACAACAACAAGACCTACTTCGACGGCCAGTGCGGCTCGATCTACAAGGAGTACCCGCCCCTGGTCAACGTGTCGCGCAAGCCGGGCGAGTGGCAGACCTACGACATTATCTTCGAGGCGCCGAAGTTCGAGGCGAAGGGCAAGCTGCTCAAGCCCGCCTTCATGACCGTGCTCCAGAACGGCGTGCTCGTGCAGAACCATGCCGAACTGCTCGGGGCCACCGCCTGGGACAAGCCGCCGGCCTACACCGCCCACCCGCCCAAGATGCCCCTGCACCTCCAGTTCCACGGCAACCCGGTCCGTTTCCGCAACATCTGGATTCGGGAGCTGAAGGACTGAACGCGACTTGGCGACTCTTCCACACGTAGCAATCAGGTTCACGGAGACTACCGCATGAAACGCCGCGAGATGTTGGTTTCCAGCGGGGCTGCCCTGCTGGGATGGTCGGCCTTTCCCTTCGGTTTCGCCCACGCCGGAGAGGCCAAGAAACAACGAGTGCTCTACTTCACCCGCAGCGCGGGCTTCCAGCACTCGGTCGTCGCTCGCACGGGAGGCAAGCTGAGTTACTCGGAAGTGAAGTTCACCGAGATGTGCGCCAAGCACAACGTCGAGGTGGTGTGCACCAAGGACGGGGGGGTGTTCGACGGCGACCTGGACCAGTACGACGCATTCGCCTTCTACACGTCGGGGGTCCTGACCAATCCGGTGTCCGGCCGCGACGAGCCGCCCATGACCCTTGCGGGCCTGAAGCGGTTCTTCGACGCGATCGCCGCCGGCAAGGGTTTTCTCGGATTCCACGCCACCAACGATTCGTTCCATTCGGTGGGGAACAAGGTGAGCGATTTCGTCGCCATGCTCGGCGGCGAGTTCATCGTACACGGGCGCCAGCAAGCGGCCACGATGAAGGTCGTCTCGCCGAAGTTCCCCGGCGTCGAGGGGCTCGGCGACTCGTTCAAGATGATGGAAGAGTGGTACGCGATGAAGAACTTCGCCAAGGACCTCCACGTCGTCTTGGTCCAGGAGACGGCCGGCATGGTCGATGCGTGCTACCAGCGGCCGCCGTTTCCCGCCACCTGGGCCCGCATGCAAGGCAAGGGCCGCGTGTTCTACACCTCGATGGGCCACCGTGAGGATGTCTGGACCAGCCCCATCTTCCAGCAAGTCACGCTGGGCGGTCTCTCCTGGGCGCTCAAACGGGTCGACGCCGACGTCACGCCGAACATCGCCCAGGTCACGCCCAAGGCCGACCAGTTGACGAAATAGAATGAGGAATTAGCGAACCGGGAAGTCTCAAAACGCCCCTCAGAACAGGGGGACGCGTCTTGCACTTGCCCCGGGTTTCCCGTACCGTGCGAGAATCGGGGATCAAGTCAACTTCTCTGTTTGCAAAGGGGCGACCGCATGCTGGTCACGGAACGGGAACGGCTCCGCGAGGAGTTGGTGGCCCTGGCCGACAGGTTCGGCCGTGAGCGCAGCGCCTTGCTGCCCATCCTGGAAGAGGTGCAGCGCCGGCACTTTCGCATTTCCGAATATTGCATGCAGGTCATCGCCGACCTCCTGGACATCCATCCGGTCGAAGTCGACAGCGTGGTGTCGTTCTACAGCTTCCTCGACGAGGAGGCGCTGGGACAGTACGTGATTCGGCTGTGCCGCACGATCACCTGCGACATGGCCGGCAAGGACCAGGTCGCCCGGCAGTTGGAGAACGACCTTGGCATTCGTTTCGGCGAGACCACGGCCGACGGGAAATTCTCGCTCCGCTGGGCCAACTGCCTGGGGATGTGCGACCAGGGCCCGGCCATGCTCGTCAACGAGCGGATCTTCACGCGGATCACGCCCGAGAAGGTGCATGGAATCCTCCAGGAATGCCGGCAGACGTTCGGCGTGCACGCCTTTGCCGATGGAAGGGAGCACCGGCCATGAGCAGCCCCACGCGAACCGGCTCGTTGACCTTCTCGCGGGTTGAGGCGGGCGCCGGCTTGGCGGCCGCCTTGGGCCGAAATGCCGCCGACGTGCTCGGCGAGATCAGCCGCTCGGGCCTGCGGGGCCGCGGGGGCGCCGGCTTCCCGACCAGCCTCAAATGGAAACTGGCTGCGGAGACTCCGGCCGAGAAGAAATACGTCGTCTGCAACGCCGATGAAGGCGAGCCCGGCACGTTCAAAGACCGGGTCATCCTCTCCGAATACGCCGACCTGGTCTTCGAGGGAATGACGATCGGGGCGATGGTCATCGGGGCCCGGTACGGCATCGTCTACCTCCGCTCCGAGTACACCTATTTGCGGCCGCATTTGGAGCAGGTGCTCCAGCGTCGCCGCGACGAGCACCTCCTGGGGAAGGACATCTGCGGCCAGCCGGGGTTCGACTTCGATATCGAGATCCACATGGGCGCCGGGGCCTACGTGTGCGGGGAGGAG
>Ga0172371_10010605_pt1 | contig 12414 bp, 11 predicted proteins | sample Lak12m_FD_114543 | JGI IMG/M metagenome (GOLD analysis project Ga0172371, IMG submission 114543) | Freshwater microbial communities from Kabuno Bay, South-Kivu, Congo - kab_022012_12m | ecosystem: Environmental > Aquatic > Freshwater > Lake | place: Democratic Republic of the Congo: South-Kivu... | reverse complement strand
GCGGCAAAGGCGTAAAAGTCGCCTCGGTCGACGACAAGATGGGGCAAATTGCTTTTGTCCAAATCATCAATGAAGCCGATGAAACCGTCATCATTACCAGCACCCAGGGACAGGTAGTTAAAATACCTCTGCCTTCGATCCCGGCAAGATCACGAAATGCCAAAGGGGTCATTCTCATGCGCTTTTCGGATAAATCAGATAAGGTTGTGAGCGCAACCTTTGTATGATATAATAATGGCCAATGGTTATCGAAGGCAAAAAAATTGCTACCAGATTGGAAAAAGCACTCCTTAAGGAAGTAAAAGTGCTCGGGAAAAAAAAGAAGCATCTTCATTTAACCGTTTTTTTGGTCGGAGAATCGGCCGATCAAACTTCATTCGTCCGTATCAAACGCCAGATTGCCCACAGTCTTGGTATCGAATTCGAATTCGTTCATTTAAAAAATATTCCGGCTTTCATGGATTTCATAAAAAGCATCAAGGAAAAATCATGCGACAAAAAAGTAACCGGGATCATCGTCCAGCAGCCACTGCCGTCCCATCTTCAGACCGATTCGATTTACGATTTTATTAGCGATAAAAAAGAAATTGAGGGCCATAAACACAAATCACCGTTTTTACCCCCGATAGGGTTGGCAACCTTAACTATCTTTAAATATGTTTTCGGTACGCAAAAAATAAACGAAAATCTTTTTGTCGATTTTCCCAAAGACGGTTCTTTTTTTAAGCGGACTTTCAAAAACAAAAAAGTCGTTTTAATCGGCAGGGGATTAACCGGCGGGAAACCGATCGGACACGCATTGTCTTTGGCAAAAATAAATTATTTCAGCATCAATTCGACTACGCCCAATCCGGAAGAATATTACAGAAACGCCGACGTCATTATTTCCGCCGTCGGCCGGAAAATTATCACTCCGGAAATACTTAAACCTGGAGTAATCCTTATTAATGTCGGTTTGCATCATGACAACGCAAAATTAAAGGGTGACTACGAAGAAAAAGAAATCAAAAATATTGCTTCTTTTTATACTCCGGTCGTCGGCGGATTGGGACCGATCGATGTCTTATATCTCTATAAAAATCTTGTCGATGCCGCCAAAGCGCAAAAATGAAAATCGTCGTAATCACAGGCCAAACCGCAACCGGAAAAACCAAACTCGCTTTGGATACGGCCGGGAAATATGGCGGAGAATTGGTAAATTGCGACTCAAGACAAATCTATAAATGTTTGGACATTGTTACCGGCAAAGACGAACCGGTTGATACGAAAATCTGGCTTTATGACATCGTTGATCCGCGGCAATATTTTTCTTCATTCGATTACGTTCAAGCTGCCCGGCCGGTAATCGAAAACATTATCCATCGGGGGAAAACACCGATTATCGTCGGCGGCACCTATCTTTACCTGAAACACCTTCTTTACGGGATCAATATCCAAACCCCTCCCAACTGGAAATTGCGTAAAGAAATGGAAACAAAAACAGTGAGGGAGCTGCAAGAGATTGTTAAAAAATTAAGCACTCAATCGTTTAAACAAATGAACCGTAGCGACCAAAACAACCCCCACCGCTTGATAAGAAGAATGGAGATTCTCCAATCCACCCCTTCTCTTTCTTCTTCTCCCTCTCTTCCTTCTTATTCTTTTAAAATTATCGGCCTGAAATACAAAAACCGAAACGATCTCGTCAATGCCATCAAGATAAGGGTAGAGAAGAGACTGAAGCAAGGAGCGCTTGGGGAAGTAAAACGGCTTCTCGAAAAAGGCTATACGGAAAATGATCCGGGGTTAAAAACGATCGGCTACCAGCAAATCATCCGGTATCTCAAAGGCAAAATAACAATAAATGAAGCAGCTAATGAGTGGGTCGTCAAAGAAATCCAATATGCCAAACGCCAATACACTTTCATGAAAAAGGATAAAAATATTTCCTGGAAGGAGATTTAGGACTTGTTGAAGAGTTTAAGGAACGCCTCTTTGGGTATTTCTACCTGACCGATCATTTTCATTTTCTTTTTGCCTTTTTTCTGCTTTTCCAGCAGTTTTTTTTTGCGGCCGACGTCGCCGGCGCCGACGAGTTTGCTCCCTTTCATCAAAACATCTTTCCGGTAAGGCGCAATCCTTTCGGAGGCGATTATTTTCCCCTTGAATCTTGCCTGGATTTTGATCTCGAATTGCTGCCTATGGATCAGTCCGTGCAGTTTTTTGGCCAGTTCCATTCCCCGTTTATATGCCCGTTCCCGAACCACGATCTCGGAAAATTCCTCGACCGGATCGCCGTTAAGCAAAATTTCCAATTTGTCAGCCTCGACTTTTTCGTAGCGGATGAATTCCCAATCAAAGGAAGCATAACCCGAAGTGACGCTTTTTAAGCGGTCGAAAAAATCGGTAATCATTTCGCTCATCGGCATTTCATAAATGATTGACGTTTGGTTTTTATTGTCCATGGTGATAAAACGCGTCCGGTAATCCTTGCATAAAGTCATAATCGTGCCCGTATACCCGTCGGGAGCGAGAATCATGATCTTTACGTAAGGCTCAAGAAAATCATTATTTTCTTTCTGGTATTCGACCTGAGGAGGGGTTAAAACTAAACTTAAGTCGAATTCCCTTTCCAGTCTTTCGCGAATAACGTCCGCATGAAGCAGTCCAAGAAAACCGATGCGAAAACCCGCTCCGAGCGCCCGGCTGTAGATGGCGCTAAACTCAAGCGATGAATCGTTCAAATACAATTTCTCAAGTGCTTTTTTCAAATTCAAATAATCGTCGGTGTCGGTCGTAAAAACCGAGGCAAAAACCATCGGCCGGACCTTTTTATAGCCGTGGAGGGACGGTGTCCTCCCGCCCTGATCAACGATCGAATCACCGACGCGCACCTCATGAATGCTTTTTAAGTTAGTAACAACATAGCCGATATCACCACCTGATAATTTATCCAAAACAATAAGATCGGGAACGAACGTTCCCACCTCATTGATTTCGAAAATAATCCCATTGGCCGCCAACCGCACTTTCATTCCTTTTTTCAATTCGCCGTCGAAAACCCTCACAAAAGCAATCACCCCGCGGTGAGAATCGTAATAGGAATCAAAAATTAATGATTGTGTGCTGGAATTGGCAATTTCTGTTTGATTTGAAAATTGGAATTTGGGATTTGGAATTTTAAGAATTACTGCTTGCAGTAATTCTTTAACGCCTTCTCCTGTTTTCGCCGATACCGTAAAAATTTCTTCTTTCTCGATTCCCAAAAAATCAACCAGCTGTTTTTTTGTCTTTTCCACATCGGCGCTTGCCAAATCGATTTTATTGATGGTCGGAATAATCACCAAATTTTTCTCCAACGCTTTATAAGCATTGGCGATTGTCTGTGCCTGTATCCCTTGCGTCGCATCAATAAGCAATACAACCCCTTCGACACACGCCAATGTCCGGTCAACTTCATAGGAAAAATCCACATGCCCCGGCGTATCGATCAAATTCAAAATATATTTTCCATAAACCATTTTCACCGGCGCCAGCTTGATCGTGATTCCCCGTTCGCGCGAAATCGGATTCCGGTCCAAAAATTGTGCTTCATGCGCCCCGGCCTCAACTACACCGGTCAATTCCAAGAACCGATCGGCGAGCGTCGATTTCCCGTGATCCACATGGGCAATGATGGCAAAATTCCTGATATCTTGCATGGAGAAATTATAGCAGATCCAAGCTGATTAAGTTCCCTCTTGCCAGCTTGAAAGGTATTTTTTTTGCTCCGGCGTCAGCTTGTCGATTTTCACCCCTTCGCTTTTCAGCTTCAGTTCGGCGATTTGTTTATCCAAGCGATAGGGAAGCGTATGGACTTTGTTTTCCAGTTTGCCGCGGTTCTTCCATATGTATTCGGCTGCCAAAGCCTGACCGGCAAAACTCATGTCCATCACGCAGGCAGGATGGCCTTCAGCCGCTCCCAAATTCACTAACCGTCCTTCAGCCAATAGGTATATTTTTTTGAATTTCGAATCTGAAAGAAGATATTCTTCAACAAACGGACGCACGCATTTCACGGATTTAGCCAGTTTTTTCAGAGCGACTTTGTTGATTTCGACATCGAAATGCCCTGAATTGGCTAAAATCACCCCGTTTTTGGCATTTTTAAAATGGATTTCATCGATGACATGTTTATCGCCTGTCGCCGACAGGACGAGATCGGCTTCTTTAATCGCTTCTTTCAAGGGCATGACACGGTAACCGTCCATCCGCGCCTCAAGCGCCTTGACCGGATCGACTTCGCAGATAATAATTTGCGCTCCCATGCCGGCGGCCCGCATGGCAATGCCGCGGCCGCACCAGCCGTAACCGCACATGACAAAAGTTTTGCCGGCCAGAAGAATGTTGGTCGCCCGAATGACACCGTCTATGGTCGATTGTCCGGTACCGTAACGGTTATCGAACAAATGTTTCGTTAAATTATCATTAACCGCCAAAACCGGAATTTTCAAGGCTTTGTCTTTTTCCATTGCCCGCAAACGGATGACACCCGTTGTCGTTTCTTCGGTCGAGCCGACCACTTTTCCAAGAAGTTCCTTTCGTGTGCTATGGATCAAACCGACAAGATCGGCTCCGTCATCCATGGTCAAATTCGGTCCGCTATCGGCGGCGGCGTTTAAATGCTCATAATAAGTCTTATTGTTTTCTCCTTTGATGGCAAACACCGGAATATCGTAATCTTTGACTAAAGAAGCGGCCACGGCGTCATTGGTCGAAAGGGGATTGGAAGCGCAAAGCACGACCGAAGCGCCGCCTTCCTTGAGGGCAATCATCAAATTGGCGGTTTCCGATGTAACATGGAGACAAGCCGCCAGCCTGATACCTTTTAGGTTTTTCCCTTTTTTGAAATTTTCCTTGATTAATCTCAGTACCGCCATATCCCGGCCCGCCCACTCGATCAATTTTTTGCCCTCCGCCGCTAAAGAAATATCTTTTATATGTGACTTCATAATAATTTGAAATTTTTAATTTTTAATTTGCTTAATCTTTTATTAATTTGTGCCAATGTTGGTTGGTGATTAACCGTACCGTATTTCTCGATGGCAAAGCTTGCCATGACGTTTCCCAATTTTAACGACTCGACAATGCTTTTTCCATCGATAATTCCGGCAATAAATCCTCCGCGCCAGGCATCGCCGGCTCCGGTGGGATCCACCACTTTTGTTTTATAGGCGGAAATTTTTATTTTTTGTATGGGCGAATTTAAATTCGCCCCTACCTTTCCATAATATTCCACGCCTTGCTCCCCAAGCGTCGTAATAACGTTGATTCCCTTTTTTTCCAATAACGAATAACTGATTTCCAATATCTTAATTATTCTTCCCATCTCATAATCATTCCCCGCCAGCCATTTGCAATTCATTACCCCTTCGTACAGGTCTTCCTTTTTAATCCAGGTCAACGACATCCCCGGATCATAAAAATAATCCAATCCCGATTCGATCGCTTGGGATTGAAAATGAAGAAACCCCTCGGGATGATTGGCGGAAATTATCACCAGTGAGTTTTTATCCGCATACTTTTTTAAATCCAGCTGGCCCGCGTTGGCCGAAGCACCATAGTAATAACCCCAAATTTGATTATCTTTAAGATCGGTGATCACTTTTCCCGTCGCCGTAAATAATTCCTTATCGATCAAAATCCCGCCGGTGGCAATTTTATTTTTCCCGCAAAAATCCATAATCGGCTGACTGTCTTTTCCAACAGAGGCTAATAAAACAATTTTCTTGTTTACGGTTAAATGTTTTATGTTATACGTAATATTCAGCCCCGTTCCGCCCAATTGTTTTTCCAGTTTATCGACGACAAATGAGACGTTTATTTGATGAAGTTTTTCCGGCTGAAAGTAATCGATAAATTTTCCCGGAAAAACCATTATCTCGTCATAAGCCACCGAGCCGGTAACGATGACTGATGAATATTTCATAAATCGACAATTTTTTCCCACGGAAACTCTTCTCTTCCAAAATGACCGTAAGCCGCAGTCTTAAAGTAGATCGGCCGGCGTAAATTTAATCCTTTCAATATGCCTGTCACTGACGTCTCCAGAATTTTATTCATGAAATCGCCAATAATTTTGTCCGATTTTTTAGCCGTCCCGAAAGTTTTTATGCTTTGCATGATCGGTTTTTTCGCTCCGATAAAATAAGCCAACCCGATTTCGCATCGCTCAGCCATTTTATGGGCAACGATATTTTTTGCCAGATATCTGGCCGCATAAGCGGCCGATCTGTCTACTTTGGTCGGGTCTTTGCCGGAAAAACATCCGCCGCCGACTCTTGCCGTACCGCCATAGGTATCGACGACGATTTTCCTGCCGGTGACACCGGTGTCGGATGCCGGGCCGCCAATATACCAAACGCCGGTTCCGTTGACAATAACGTCTTTTACGGAAATCTTAAATCCGTATTCCGATAATACCGGTACGACGACATATTTGTACAAATCTTCTTTGACCCGGTCGACTGAAACCGACGGATGGTGAGGAACGGCCAGAACAACTGTTTTAATCGTTGTCGGTTTGCCGTTTCCGTATTCGACGGTTACCTGTGATTTACCATCGGGACGAAGGTAAAACAGACGTTTCGCTTCCCGCATGTTATCCATTTTTCTTGTCAATCCGTGGGCAATGGAAATCGGCAAAGGCATTAATGTTTTTGTTTCTTTTGTTGCATAACCAAACATCATTCCCTGATCACCGGCGCCTTCATGATCGACGCCGACGGAAATCTCTGGCGACTGGGTATGGATATGAACATTGATGGGAGATTTATCGGTAAAACAAAATTCGCGATCGGTATAACCTAATTTTTCAATCACGTCGCGGACGATCTTTTTATATGGCATTTTGCCTTTTGTCGTAACTTCACCGGCCAGGCAAACGTAATTTTTGGTAACGAGGGTTTCCACTGCAACCCGGGAATATTTATCCTGGGAAAGCGCGTGATCGACAATCGCATCGGAGATTTGATCGCAAATTTTATCCGGGTGACCGGCAGACACGGACTCCGAAGTAAAAGTATTATGCATGTTTTTTCGTTCTAACAGACTAATACTATTTTCCTTTTTTGTCAATATGAAGTATAATTTTTTCACCTCTTTATGAAGAAAAAAATCATTGCTTTGTCAAGAAATTCCTTCTTCCAGGGAGGAATTTTTTTGACCGCCAGCGGTTTTATCGCCAGCTTTTTTAATTACGTTTTCAATATTCTGGTAGCACAAGCCCTGGGGCCAAACAGTTATGGGGAAATCAGCGCTCTTTTTTCATACCTGCTTGTGACCTCCGTGCCGTTGAATGTCGTTGCCACGATCATAACCCAGAAAATAAGCTCGCACGACGAAAAAAGTTTTATTTTTGCTCAAGCGCTGGAAAAATGGTTTCTGTCGAAGTTAAAAAGAGTGATGGCATTTTCTGTTTTTCTGATTGTGATTATTCCTTTTTTACCAAGATTGACCAATTTATCCCTAATCAGTTCGGTCGCTCTTGTTTTATTATTCATTACTTCTGTAATCGGCATTTTTTACTCATCGGCCCTTCAGGCGCTGCATCTGTTTTTAGCCTCATCGATTATTTCCGTTGCGGCAACTTTAATTAAACTTTTTGGAGGAACGCTGGCGTGGTTGAAATTGGGAAATTTCAATATCGTAATTTTATTTTTAATAATATCCCAGATCGTCAGCTTTTTTGCCGGTTTGGTTATCTATAAAAAAAACGTCAACCTTGTCAATCTTCGATCGAAACCGACTTTCCTGCCGCTGATCCGAAAGCGGTTATTCCAAGTCTTCAAAAGCGAGCAGCTCATAATTACTGCTTTCTCCATCTTGGCGGTCACTCTTTTGAGCAATGCCGATATCATTATCGTCAAGAAATTTTCCTCGGCGTTCACCGCCGGTATTTACAGTTCCTGGTCGCTTTTTGCAAAAATAATTTTATATATAGTCAATCCTTTGGTTTCCTTGAGCTTGATTTTTTTCAGCAGCAAGAAAAATCTCCATCAACAAAACAATGTCTTGATAATTTCCCTTATTCTCCTGGTCTTGACCGGAATCATCGGCTTCTTTGCTTATTTATTTTTTCCCCAACTGATTACCCATGTAATATTCGGCAGCCGGTTCAACGCAGTTATTCCCTATATAACCAAAGCGGCAATTTTCGGAACCTTCTATACGGCAATCATGCTTTTAAACAATTACTTTCTTGCCAAAAAAAGCCGCGCCGCCTTAATCCTGCCTTTGTTTATTCCTTTCTACCTCGCCGGTTTATTCCTTGTCAAATCCTCGATCCAAAACGTGATGATGCTCAATATTTATTTTTCCGTTTCGATTGCATTAATTTTTCTTTTGGCTTTTTTGTATAATATTAACCAATGGAAACAAAAATCCCGACCCACTTCCTGAGCTTGATTGTTCCCGTCTACAAACAAGAAAAAACAATTGTCAATAATCTTCGCCGTATCAAACTTGTCCTTGATATCATCAGATACGATTATGAAATCATTGCGGTCGTCGACGGAATGATCGATAAAGCTTTTAATAAAATCCAACGGGCAAAAATACCTAAAGTAAAATGTCTGGCTTATGAACAAAATCACGGCAAATCATTTGCGGTTCGGCTGGGAATGCATGAAGCGAAGGGAGATTATATAATGTTTTTGGACTCGGGAATGGATATCAATCCCAATGGAATTTCCATGCTTCTTGAACATATGGAATGGTACGACGCCGATGTCATCGTCGGCTCCAAGCGCCATCTTGCTTCCAAAGTCCACTATTCCTGGCAAAGGAAAATATTGAGCCAGGGATATTATTTTTTAGTGAAATTATTATTCGGAATCAAAATTCACGATACCCAGGCCGGAATCAAAGTGTTCAAAAAAGAAGTACTTAAAAAAATCCTTCCTTGTCTTTTGGAAAAAAAATTCGCCGGCGATTTGGAAATGCTTGTTGCCGCGGAAAGCCAGGGATTTAACCGCATTTATGAGGCGCCGATCAAACTTAATTACCGCTTGAACGGCTTGAGTTCGGCCGCCACGATTCAATCGATTCTGGGAATTTTAACCGATACCCTGGCTCTTTTTTACCGGAAAAATATCATTCGTTACTATAACCGCCACCGGAGAAAACTCGTTTACCCTGCCAATTTGAAAATTTTTAAGACGGTAAACTATGTTTCATAGTGCTATGATTTCCGTAATCGTCCCTGCAAAAACCTTGACCGATTATTTGATCAAAGAAAATCTGCCCGCTTTGGATAAACAAACATATAAACCGTTCGAGGCGATCATCCTACCCGATGAAAAATCCGGACTCGACCGTGAGCTTCAGGGAAAATATTCCTGGCTCAAAATCATACCGACAGGTAAAATTACCCGGCCGGCGGAAAAAAGAGATATTGGCGTCAAAAATGCCCGTGGGAAAATTATCGCTTTTATCGACGACGATGCCTATCCGGCACCGGTATGGCTGGAAAAAGCGATGGATTTATTCGATAAAAATCAGGTTGCCGCAGTTTGCGGACCGGGAATTTTGCCGGCGAAAACGAATTTAACGGAAAAAATCTGCGACGCCGTTTTTAAAAGCCGGTTAGGAAGCGGGGGATATAGCTATCGTTTCGCACCCAAAAAAGAACGTTATGTCGACGATTATCCATCGATGAATTTCCTCATAAAAAAAGATGTCTTTGACAAGCTTGGCGGTTTCAACAACAATTACTGGCCGGGTGAAGACAGTAAATTATGCGAAGACTTGGTTTATAAGGAAAAAGGTAAAATCCTTTATCACCCCGATCTGGTTGTTTACCACCATCGAAGAAATGATTTTTTTGCCTACCTCAAACAGCATGGCAATTACGGTTATCACCGCGGCGCGTTCTTTGCCCATGGCGACAAAAACTCAAGACGGCTAAGTTATTTAATACCTTCAATATTTGTTTTGTATTTGATATTTTTGATTTTGATCAGTCTTTTTTTACCCTTGATTACCCAATTGCCTAATTACTTCATTACTCCGTTGCTGATTTACTGGATTGGGACCGTTTTTTTATTTTTTTCATCATTTTTCGCCACCCACAGCCTTCTGATTTCCTTACTGGCGCCGCCTGTTTTGATATTGACCCATCTGGTTTACGGCCTGATGTTTGTTAAAGGATATTTTATTGGTATAATCAAAAAGGAGAAAATTTATGAATAAACAGAAACTGCGTATTTCCGTTTCCTATCCGCCCCTGCCGAGCGAAAAAGGCGTACCGCTTCTTGGCCAGAATCGCCAATTTCAATGGTTCAATAACCCGACCTATATTTACCCGATGGTCCCGGCCTATGCCGCCAGCCTTTTGCAGGAAAACGGATATGAAGTCATGTGGGACGATGCCATTGCCGAACAATTGACGCCAAAAGATTGGCTGAAACGGTTAAAAAAATTCAGTCCGCATTTGATTATTTTGGAAACGAAAACTCCGGTTGTCAAACGCCACTGGAAAATCATCAGACAACTCAAAAAAGTTTTACCAGAAACAAAAATCGTATTTGTCGGCGATCACGTGACCGCGCTGCCTTTGGAATCGATGAAAAATTGTCCGGTCGATTTCATCGCCACCGGCGGCGATTACGATTTCTTGTCTTTGAATATCGCCAACCATATTTACCGTGGTGAACCGCTTGAGGCAGGAATTTTTTATCGGGAAAAAAAGCAGATCAAAACCACCGGCCATTTCCTGCTTAACCACAATCTTGATGACTTGCCTTTTATCGACCGGGATCTGACCAAATGGCAGTTGTATGCCTACAAAAACGGCAATTACAAAAATACTCCCGGCACATATGTTTACAGCAGCCGCGACTGCTGGTGGGGGAAATGCACGTTTTGTTCCTGGACCACCCTTTACCCGGGAAAAGATTACCGCCGCCATAGCGCCAAGCGCATGCTTGACGAAATAGGCATACTTGTTGAGCATCATCACGTCAAAGAAATCATGGATGATGCCGGTACATTTCCGGTAGGCGGCTGGCTCAAAGAATTCTGCGAAGGAATGATTAAGCGAGGATACCATAAAAAAATCAAATTCGACTGCAATATGCGTCTCAATGCTTTAACCCAAAAAGAGTATGACTTGATGGGCCGAGCCGGCTTCCGTTTCATTCTCTACGGATTGGAATCGGCCAACCAAAAAACTTTGGACCGCATCAATAAAAATTTGTCGGTTGATCAAATTGAAACGACGGTCAGGCGCGCCAAAAAAGCCGGTTTGGAACCGCACATTACCGTCATGATGGGCTATCCTTGGGAAACGAAACCGGAAGCGAAAAATACGGTCGGCTTGGCCAAAAAACTTTTCGATCGCGGTTATGTCGATACCTTGCAGGCAACGATCCTCATTCCCTATCCCGGCACGCCGCTTTTTGCCGAATGCAAAACCAAAAAATGGCTGCTTACCGAAAACTGGGATGAATTTGACCAGCGCATGGCCATTATGAAATCGCCTTTGACGGAAAAAGACGTCAAAGAACTAACCCAGGAACTATACAAATCGTTCATGACGCCGAAATTTATCTTGCGAAAGATTGCCGGAATCCGAAGCTACAATGATATCAAATTCATCTTTCGCGCCGGCGTCAAAGTCATCGGCCACTTGCTGGATTTCAGTTAAAATTAACTGACGAAGACGTCTGTTTTTTATGAATCTGTTTTTTCATGAATCAACTCATTTTTCCGCAAGCATATCCGCCGGAGTCATCGGTTGGTTTGTGTTTGCCAAAAACAAAAGAAGCGGAAAATATTTCTTTTTGACAATTACCGCGGCTTTGATTGGTGGATTTTTTATTGATCTTGACCATCTGTTTGATTATTTTTTGGCTTTCGGATCCGACTTTCGGATAAATTACTTTTTCAGGGGCTACCAATTTTTAAAAAGCGACAGGATCTATCTTCCGCTCCACAGCGCCGAACTCGCAATAATACTCATAACAGTCCCATTGTTCATTAAAAAATTCCGCCCTCAATTACCTGCCTTGCCGGCAGGCAGGCTTAATTACTTCATTACTTTATTACTTCTTTTTTCCTTCGGTCTTTCTCTCTTTTTTCACCTCTGCACCGACGCCATGATTAACGAATTACCGGCAAGATCCTATTTTTTGACGTATCGCATTGCCCGTAATTTCCGGCTCAAAGAGTTAGTATATCCGGAGCATTACCAAAAACATCTTAAAGAAAGAAAGTCAACCAAACTCACTGATTGATGTCTTTCAGCATTTCTTTCGCTTTTTCGTTGGCCGGGTCGATTGCCAGCACCCTGTTTAATGATTTTCTTGCTTCGGCGGTTTTGCCAAGCTGCAACTCGACCATCGCCAAATTGACAAGAACTACCGAATTGTTCGGATTGATCTCGGCCGCCTTACG
>Ga0172371_10010601_pt1 | contig 12417 bp, 7 predicted proteins | sample Lak12m_FD_114543 | JGI IMG/M metagenome (GOLD analysis project Ga0172371, IMG submission 114543) | Freshwater microbial communities from Kabuno Bay, South-Kivu, Congo - kab_022012_12m | ecosystem: Environmental > Aquatic > Freshwater > Lake | place: Democratic Republic of the Congo: South-Kivu... | reverse complement strand
TGATAACTCCCTGAAGGGAGTTCTGGATGGAGATTACCAACCATATCGGAGGTTAAAACCACCGCCTATTATGATAACTCCCTGAAGGGAGTTCTGGGCAAAGGGGTAAAAACCCAATACGGTGGTTAAAACCACCGCCTATTGTGATAACTCCCTGAAGGGAGTTCGGGACGGAGATTGCTAACAAAATAGGTGGTTAAAACCACCGCCTATTGTGATAACTCCCTGAAGGGAGTTCGGGATTTATCCGGAAAATGGATGCAGTTGCTTCGTTTTGAGATGATTTGTAGCTAAAATACCAGATATCTCTGGCATCTCCAACCAGATAAATCCGGTGAGCAAGTTTATTCGATGGTCTTTGGGAGGTAGCGGACCAAGCTCATTACTGAATACTGTCTTTCAAACTGAGTGGATAAGGATCTGGATGAGACAGAATTGGGGTGGGGACGTCCCGTCACCACAGAGTCCGCAGGACTATTCCGAAGCCGGCTTCGCCGACTCTGTAGACCCGGAGGTCAACAGCCCAATCCCTGGAGTTCCAAATATGGTGAGCATGATTTGCCCACCAAGCTTGATAGAGAGCCTTACAAAAAGATCCCCCTTTCACCGGGAAAGGGGGATCATGAGACGGCTGAAGGTTATCTGGTTATTTGAGGATTCCTTTCGATGTATAGATCCACTTCCTCACGGGTTCCCGCAAAGCCCAGAACCAGATAGAATACGCTTTTTTGGGAATAGTCGATAAAATCCGCCCACTGAGTTTGGGGAGCAACCGTCAAGCCGGCGAAATTGTAGATACCCTGTGGCGCATCGCCTTTGTAGATAAGGTAGAACTCCACCGAGGCAGGGTCGCCGTTCACGGTTTGGGTCACCGGATCCCAGGCAAGGTTCAGACTGGAGCCATTCAGCGCCAGACTTAGATTCTGCGGTGCCTTTAATGCATACAGGCTAACCACAACAAAGGCAGGATACAGCACAGTGTCGTTCAGCGAGCCGCTTTGCATGGTCAGCCGCACATTGTAGATGCCTGTGGAATTGAAAGTCCAGTTAAAGTTCCGCGCTGTGGATTCCACCGTATGGTCGTCCCCGATGTCCCAACTGACTATAGTATCCTGAAAATCGTGCCCCAGGGAAGTATTGGTGAAACTGACCGTGGAACCCACCACAATGAATCTGGGTGTGGCGATCCCCGAAGCCCTGTGCAGATAGACGAATGCACCCATGTCCGCAGTTGAGCCATCCGGATCGGGAGGTAAACTGGGGTTTCCGGTATCAATACAGGGACTGATGCGCGAAAGATTGAAATTCCATTCCGGCAACGATGCGAACTGAGGATTCTGGTTGATGTTGCTCCACCCCGGATAGGCGACATGCCCTGAATAATTGATGTCGCAGTAGTTGCAGCTTATCGAACCTCCATTGGTCTGAAAAGGCGTCCACAGGGTAAAGGATGACCAGACGATATTGGAATGGAACTGCACATTTGCCTGATTTATCCGCATTCCATGGAAATAATTGTAAATGGTGTTCTGATAGATGTCCCAGTTCCCGCTGCCATTCAGCTCGAAGGCAGTCGGATCGTAATTGGAATAATCCATCAGGTGATCGGTGTCCAGATAGATCAGGGTTTTAGAGATCGGCAGTTGATTGGTGCCCGAGGATCGGATTCCGACCACGCAGTTCTTGACAGTGTTGTTCTGTAAAACGGTCTGATTCCCTTCTGCCACCAGAATCCCTACCCAGGCAATATTGACGGTGGAATTCTTCAGATAGCCCTTCACACCGCTGCCCAGGAAAATACCGACATTCTCTTCCCGAACTGTGCTGCTCGTATTGCGGATGCGGACATTGGTGAGAGACGGCATGCTTTCATTGCGCTGATCTGCGGTCTCGATTTTTACTCCCACACTGTAATCATCCACTTCCAGATCACTCACGCTGAATTTACCCAGTCCGTGGAAAACCGCTCCCGTATTCAACTGCCGGACCGTGCTACTGGTATTGCGGATGCGGACATTGGTAAGGCTGGTATTCTGATCGGCGCGTGCCTGGATATGCATCTGATACGACAAACCATAGGCATAATCATCAATCTCCAGGTCGTTGATCCTCGCCGCCACATCTCCGTTGATCACCAGTCCCTGTCCATTATTGCGGTCGCGGACAAGCGAATTGTGAATGCTCACGCCGTTTAGGATGGGATTACTGACCATCGGACGCGTGGTATTGATCTCCAAGCCGACCGCAAAGCTATCTATATCCGCATCTTCCAGCAAGATACCGGGCACGTTGCTAAGCTTTATGCCGGTATTCAGATCGCGGACGGTGCTGGAGGTATTGCGAATCCGCACATTGGTGAGCGAAGGAGTATCCCGCACCGCGCTCAGGTCGGAAACCAGAATGGCGTTATTTACATTCTCGATCTCCACATCATCCAGATGTGGACAGGTTTTGCCGGTAATGCTCATCCCTGTTCGCACACCCCTGAACGTGCTGGACGTATTGCGAATCCGAACGTTGGTCAGGCTCGGATTGCTGGCGTTCTCAGTGATATCCGTATCTATCGACAATCCTGTGTCGTAGTTATCTATCTCCACAGAATTCAGATTTGCCGTGCTTTTAATAATCACCCCGGTGATCGGCGCTGTGTCATCGCGGACGGTGCTGCTGGTATTCCTGATCCGCACGTTGGTGAGGGACGGTGTATCCCGCAAATCGCCGGAATCGATCAACACACCATTATGGTAATCCAGTATCTCGATCCCCGCCACCTGGCTGGCACTTTGCCCCAAAATCTGCAAACCTGTTCCGTTGGCGATCCTGGTGGTATCGGACAGGGTGATGGTGATATTGGACAACAGGGGGCTGTCATCCTCGATCAGAATCGGATTCTGCGCATCCACAAGAATGCATCCGCTCAGCACACTCGGCTCACGCAGATTACCGCCTGCAAAGTGCAATCCCCCCCAATGACCACTGTCGGTTTGAGGCTGGAAGCGCACTCCGGAAGCCTGCAGTGAACCCCTGATCAGGATCGGGGTTTCGTTAAAGAGATTAACCTGCACATTGGGGTCTATGGTTACCAAATCCGTTGCGGCGATAGTTACAGCTCCGAAAATATTGTATGGCGAGCCTGTAATCGTCCATTCCTCAGGTACATAGGTAACCGTCACCGCGGTTCCGCTGAGGTTGATCATATTGGGAATAAACACCTGTCTGTCCTCTGCGGGAACCTGGCTGTTCCCCAGCGTCAGACGGACGTCATGGCTTCCGGGAATCAGATATTGATGGGTGGGATGCTGCTCGGTGGAAGTTCCGCCATCGCCAAAATCCCACAGCCAGTGATCGGGATTTCCCAAAGTGGAGTCATGGAACTCCACTGTTTCGCCGGTAAACTGATAGTTGCCACCCAGGGTCACATTGGGGCTGAAATGCTCCAGAACGTGCATGGTGAATAGCGCAGAGGCTACCAAACGTCCCATATTGTCATCCACAGACACCGTAAATTGCTGGGCTACGCTCACCTGGGATGTGGAGGAAAAATCAACCATTAGTTGCCCCACGATATTGGGGCTGTTGATAGGCAGATAAGTATGATTGATAAACACTTGGGCACCCATGGGAATGATCTCCAGGGACAATTCGCTGTCCGGATTGTCCGGATCGTCCACATAGTTGCCGAAATTCACTCTGAATACCGAGCCGTGGATAAAATAGAGATTGGCAGGAACGCTCAGCGCAGGTGGATCGTTGACGGGATTAACCGTGCAGACCAGAGCTTTTGCAACGCCCAGACCATAGGGATCTACCGCCGTTACAGTTACGGTTTCGCTTCCATTCCAGTTTAGCGTCGGCACGATGGTCAAACTTCCCCCGGTTATCGTAGCTTGCAGATGCAGAGAGCTTTTGGCACTAAGCGTTAATGGATCGCCATTGGGATCGCTGAAGATATAGGCAATGTCATAGGGACCCCAGGTGGTGTCTTCCAGCATGTCTGGGGGCGGGAAAGTGTGAATGATCACTGGTGCTGAATTGGTAGCATTTATATACGCCGTGCGCAGCTTGGTGGAGCTAACTCCGGTATTGGTGGTAACCGTTAACCGGACGGAGTAAATCCCCGGCTGAGTGTAGGTAAAGTAAGGGGACTGCTCATAGGAATCGATGCTGCCGTCATTGTTACAATCCCACTGCCAGGAATCGATGACCAGCCAGGTAGTCATGGCGTTTACATAGCTATCGTCAATAAAATGAACCCGCAGCGGTGGATGCCCGCTGGTAACATCACCATGAAAATCAGCCAGGACAGTGATCGCCTCCACCTCCACCGTGATCATATAATTGAAGGATGGGTTGTCCGGATCGTTGCATGTAACGCCCATCAGATAGCTGTAGTTTCCAGCAGCGATCGAAGTGGCATCTACCTGAACCGCTATCGAATCGACATTAGCGGGTGACACCCCGCCAAAATTTGGATTTACCGTGATCCAGGCAGGAATGCCCGTGAAATCGAAATTATAAGCCAGATCGCTATCCCCGCTGTTTCCCACCAGGAAGGAGGAAGCTTTGGTAAAACCTGAATCGACGTGGACAATTAGCGAATTTGGAGTAACGATGATCGTGGGACCATGATACTGTCCATCTCCGGTAAGATAGGTTTCATATATCACGCCGTCGTGTCCATAAAACTTGAGATAAGCATCTTTTACACCCACATCGGTGGGCTGAAACTTAACGTAAACCAGCAAGGTTCTGCCCGGATTTAGCATGAATGGAAACGTTACCGGAACCAGGGTATCGTCGGTGGTGTTAGTGATCCTGAAATCTGCACAGCCTTCCACCACACAGGAATCTATTATTCCCGCTCCGACCAGACCGCCCCATTCTGTGGTGAGGGAAGCATAGAGAGTTTCAGAGGTGAACGAACCAAGAGTTACTGCTCCGAAGTTCTGACTATCCGCAACATTCAGCATCGGCGGCATCGTAGCCAGATCACCAAATCCTGTAAGCGGAATCGATACCTGTGTCCCAGGCGAGGTCTCGATGATAAGGGTTGCCGATTTGACTCCATAAGTAGCTGGCATAAATGCGATCATCAGCGAACCCGGAGACCCAGGGGATACCTCATAGGGCAAAGAGGGTACTCCATCGATGAAAAACGAACTGTCCCCCACTATATAATTGTTGATAACCATTGCAAGAGTGTCGAAAGGAGCGATGTTGACCGTCTGATAGCCAATATCACCCACATATACTGAAGCAAAATCCACAACGGGGGGTGTAACGATCACCGTCGCGCCTTGAGCACCTAAAACTGCAATTATGGATAAAAACACGAAACCCAGACCGCATTGGATAGCGAACCTATTCATTTGATACCTCCTGCTTTTAGCAGAGTTACTTTTCTTTCTTCCAGACCACCGTAAAGTGGGCTGTTACTCGCGCTGTTCAGTTAAACCCAGAACAGCATAAAATATGGCATCTATCATTGCTTCAAGCCATGAAGCAGAACAAGTTCATGGATTAGAATATAATGCGGTTCAGAATTTAGTCAAGTTATTTTCTACTCCTCAGTTGATACAGGGCAAAGGCGTAAGAATCCGCCAGTTCTTTCAGACTGCTCTCAACGTCCGTGGTGCCTGTGTGTCCTTCGTTTTTCAGCAGACGAAACACGATGGGACTGTTTCCCAGATTATTGCTGCGCAGTTTATTAGCCCATTTCAATCCTTCCCAATAACCCACTCTGGTATCGAACCAGGCGGAGCTGATCAGCATCGCCGGATATGCCTGGGGCTTGATATTGTCGTAGGGACTGTAGCTTTTCATATATTCAAAGGCGTCCTTCTGCTCCGGGTCGCCCCATTCCTGATATTCCTGCGCTGTAAGCGGTAAACTGGTATCCAGCATGGTATTCAGCAGATCCACAAAGGGCACGTCGGCAATCACCACTTTCATTTTTTGGGGAACCTCATTCGCCACATTTCCCATCAGCAAACCGCCTGCACTGCCGCCTTCGATGATCAGGCTATCCGGAAGGGTTATCTTATTGTCAGTCAGGTAATTGATACAGGCAATGTAGTCCTTGAAGGTATTCCGTTTGTTCTGCAGTTTGCCGCCTTCATACCAGGAATTGCCATATTCCCCGCCACCCCGGATGTGAGCCACTGCATAGATCACGCCACGGTTTAACAAAGACAGCCGGGAAGTGGAGAACCAGGAGTCGTTGGCATCGCCATAAGCTCCATAACCTGACAACCACAGGGCATGCGGACTATCCAGGCTCAGCTCAGCCCGACATATCAGATCCACAGGCACTTTGGTTCCATCCCAGGATGGCACGTAGAGCGTCTGTTCCTTGTAGTCCTGACTGCGGTATTGCACGGCGGCAGGACTCTGATAAACCAGTTCTCTTTTCCCGGTTGCCAGATCATATTTATATATGCAATAGGGAGTTAAACCGCTGTCCACGCCATAGGTGAAGCTCTGCGCTCCCTGTTCAGAACGATGCCAGAAATTCAGATCCGCAAAGCCTTGGGGAATGATCTCATCCACCAGCTTGATTTCAGGCAACGAGTATATTTGCAACCGCTTTTCGCCGTTTATCCTTCTCAGCATCGCCAGATGCCGGTCAAACACCCTAAAGTCAATTATCGGTAAGCCGCTGTCCGCCTTTAACAGTTCCTTCCAGTTTGCGGTTTCAGGTTTGTCCAGCGGGCACTGGGAAATGGAGAAGTCCTTGTCCCACAGATTGGTAAGGCAATAAAGGGTATCGTGGAAGATCTCTGGATAGTATTGATGCTGGTCGTCCCGGGGCACGATCAGCCGGGGTTTTGCCTTCAAATCTCCGCTGCGCAGCCAGTAAGCTTCGTTCACATCCTTGCTGTCAGCCGTCATAATGATATAGCGCTTGTCGCCAGTAAGGTAGATACTCAGATCATAAGCCGGATCGCTCTCGCGGTATAATTCTTCTTCTTTCAGCGTATTAAGGTCTGTTCTGGTGCATCTGTCCACTTGCAGGCGGGTGTTTTGCCGGGTAATTATGGCATGCTGGCTGTCGTCCTGCCAGATGAAGTCGGAAATGCTACTGATGCCTGTGGTGCGGGTTTTTCCGCTGGTCAGGTCTTTGATCTCCAGAGAGTAGATCTCATTTCCCAGATAGTCCACCGAATAAGCCAGATAGCGGTTATCGGGGCTGATGGCATAGATTCCCAGCGCAAAATAGTCCTTGCCCTTCGCCAGTTTGTTCTCATCCAGCACCATTTCTTCTTTGGCGTCAGGGTTTTCGGCTCTGCGGTAATGGACGGGATAGGTTTTGCTTTTCTGGCTTTTACTGTAATATACATAGCCATTTTCGCTGTAGGTGGGACTGGTTTCCTGTTTGGGGATCCAGGACAGGAATTCCTTCCCCAGCCGGCGGGAAAGCTGTTTTGTAGGAGCCAGCTCAGCGCGGCAGTATTTGTCTTCCAGTTTCAGGTGTTTTTGCAGGGCGGGATCATCCCTGTCCTTCAGCCACGACCAGTTATCCACCAGCGTGGTTCCAAGGTGCCACAAAGTATCGGGACGGCTGGCTGCGATGGGGACATGCAGTCCTGGCAGGGAAATTGCCAACAGCAGCAGAGAAATCAATAAGGCGGTTCGTTTCATAGCTTTCCTATAAACAAAAAACAGCCTGCCAATGCTCGTTTCGGCAGGCTGTGGGTAAAAGTGCGGTTTATTTGGTTTTCAGCAGCTCCTGGAGATGCTTCACATAGGCGTCAGCACCGCCAGGCTGATATCCGGTGCGATTGATCTCCTTTCCGTCGGAGCTCACCAGAACGATGGTGGGAAAGCCTTCCACCTTGAATTCCTTGGCTTTCGCTTCGTTGGCGGCTTTCACCTCCGCGGTCTGGGGAAGATTCTTGGGAAAATCCACCTTCAGCAGCACGAGATTGGCTTTGGCATATTCCTTGAAGGCAACTTGCGTAAACACTTCGCTTGCCAGTTTCTTACACCAGATGCACCAGTCCGAGCCGGTGAAGTTGATCAGTACAGGACGCTTCAGTTCTTTTGCCTGCGCCAGTGCCTGGTTATAATCGGTAAGCCATTCGCCAGTGTTAGCGGTACCTGAACCCATTGCTTCATTGAAGGTTACATTTTCTGTGCTGTCTTTGTCGGCGTCCGGTTTGGGGCTTGGCGTGCAGCCTAGAACGGTAAACGCCAGCACCATGATGATGATGATTGTCCATTTCATACTATGCCACCTCAGAACCGTTGATATATATCTTTACGATTATGTTAGCCGCTTTCTTGAGCATGGCGTTCACTCCACAATACCGCTCTGTGGACAGGTTCACAGCTTTGATCACCTTATCGGCGGGCAGGTTTTCCCCGCTGAATTTGAACTTTGCAGTAATGGTGTGGTAAACCACCGGATGCTCCTGAGTGCTTTCAGCTTCCGTCTCAATTTCGAATTTATAGGCTGGGATCTGCATCTTATTCAGGATGGACACGATATCCAAACCGGAACATCCTGCCAGGGCTGCCAACAATAGCGGTTTCGGGGTGGGACCCTGGTTCGTTCCTCCCCATTGGGGATCCGCATCCATCAGGACATGATGTCCTTTGATGTCTGCGTCAAACACCATTCCGCCGTTCCAGGTTGTAGTTACCTTAGTTGCCATTACAGCTCCACATAGGTTTCTTTCAGCACTTCCTCATACTTTTCCACGTAGAGTTTCAAACCCTTGAATAGCGGTTCGATCTCTTTGGCGGGGATTTTCTTCAGAATGCGGGCTTGTTGGTCAACCACGGTCTGTTGGCTGTTTTCAGCCAGTTTGCTGCCTTTTTCGGTAATAATTGCATACCAGCAGCGACGGTCATCTTCGGAAGACTGACGCATCACCAGTTGTTTGCTCACCAGGTTGTCCATAATGCGGGTAACCCGGCTGTGGGAAACGTTCAGAACCTTGGCAAGTTCATTCATGTTGGCAGGACCTTTGATCTTGTAAAGATAGTTTAGCAGCATGCATTCCATTCTTCCTGCCTGCAGACATGCCTTTTGGGCATAGTCGATCTCGCTGAGCACCACCTGTAGCCGGGTGATGAGGTTGTGAAACTTAGCAGAATAATCACTCATTTGATAGCTCCTTTGTTTGTTCTTTCAAATTTAGCAGTTTGTTGATCTTGTCCCGGTCAAAACCCACCACCGGAACGTTGTTGATCCACAGTTGTGGAACTCCTTGTTGACCTGATTTGCGGATCATATCTTTTTGAGCCGCAAGATCCCTCGACACATCTATTTCTTTATAGTTTTGCCCGTTTTTTTTTAGATACTCCTTCACTTTTCTACACCAAGAACATGTAGGAGTAGTAAATACTATCACATTAGCTTTCATGATTATCACCTCATGCCCATATTATAGCGCAAATATTACGGAAGGCAAAAACTATTTTTACTCTGTTTAATTATTGATCTTGTGTTAAACATGATTTTAATAGTAAAGTAAGTCCTACTGAACAGAACTTATGGCGTTTGAACAAATTTCTTGCCACAAATCAAGGGTTCAGTATTGTGGAAAAAAAGCAACAAGAGGTCGATCATGGCTACCATTTTTTTCTGTGCCGACTGCGGTTTCGAAACTACCAAGTGGAGCGGCAAGTGTCCCGCCTGCGGCGCTTGGGGAACCCTGAAGGAATCCACCCGCGTTACAGGTAAAAGCGGCAAGGACGCCGATACAGGCTTGAGGGCGCGTCCGGAGAGGATTATAGACCTCAAATACAGCGAGGTTTCCAGGCTTACCACCGGCACCGGCGAATTTGACCTGGTGCTGGGCGGAGGCATCGTCCAAGGCATGGTCAGCCTGATCGGGGGTGAGCCCGGCATCGGAAAATCCACTCTGATGCTGCAACTTTCCCAATGGATGGGCGCGCAAAATCTGAAAGTCCTCTACTGCTCCGGCGAGGAAAGTGCCGAACAGCTTAGGCTGCGCAGTAAAAGGCTGAAAGTGTCCAGCGAGCACATATATCTGCTGTGCACCAACGACACCGACCAGATCATCGAAGCCATCGTGGAATCCAAGCCCGATCTGGTGATCGTAGATTCCATCCAGAGCATCAGTATCGGCAGCCTGGAATCGGTGTCAGGAAGCATCACCCAACTGCGAGAGAGTGCCAACCGGCTGTTACGCTGTGCCAAAACCCAGGGCATCCCGATGTTCATCGTGGGTCACGTTACCAAGGAAGGCTTCGTGGCTGGCCCTAAGATATTGGAACACATGGTGGATACGGTACTCTATTTCGAAGGCGAACTCCGCAATCAGTATAAGGTTCTGCGTGCGGTAAAGAACCGCTTTGGCTCCACCAACGAGATCGGGCTGTTCGAAATGACCAATCTCGGTTTGACCCAGGTCAGCGACACCAGTCTGGTTTTTCTGAGCCACGATCAGCACCAGCCGGGAACCTCCATTGGCTGCATCACCGAGGGCAGCCGCAGCTTCATTGTGGAGGTGCAGACCCTGGTAAATGCGTCCAATTACGGAACTCCCCAGCGCGTGGTGGTAGGTTTGGAGCAAAAGAAACTGGCGATCCTGCTGGCGATCCTGGAAAAAAACCTGTCCCTGTATTTGCGCAACAGCGATGTATTTGTGAATTTTACCGGTGGGATCAGGAGCTCCGACCCCAGCCTCGATCTGGCGATCCTGGCAGCGCTGATCTCCAGCCTGAAGGACAAGCCTCTGTCTGCGCAAACTGTGTTTATCGGCGAAGTGGGACTGAATGGCGAGATCCGCCCGGTGTCGCAACTTGAAGCCAGGATCAATCAAGCGCTAAAGCTTGGCTACGAGAGGATCTTCGTTTCCGGCTACGGCAAAACCAAAGCCAATCCCAAAGTTATCAAGATAAAAGATATCAAAGCCCTGTTCGCCGCCCTGGAAAGCTGAGCATCTTCCCGCTGACCTTCCTGGCAGATTGATGCTGTTCCTGTGCTATACACACTAATGTTTTGTAGAGTGGGTATAGGATGGGTAAAGGATGGGATGCCTGCAATAGGAATGCCTGCGTCTCGCAGGCAGGGTCCTGCCGGTCTCTGACCGGCTCCGGAATGCCTGTGTCTCACTGGCAGGGTCCTGCCGGCGTCTCGCCGGCAACAAAAACCGGCGTGGACGCCGGTTCCACCCTTCCCGTCAGAGACGGGAATTCCTTTACAGATAGCGTTTCACAACTTCCAGCACTTCCGGCAGATCCATTCCAATGGACTGCAAATGCTCCACAGTGGGAACTCCTTCCTTAGTCCAGCCTTTGCGCTCGTAAACTGCATCCACCAATTGCTGATACTGGTCTTCGCGGTAGGCACGCAGCTTTCCCATTTTTTCCAGGGTGCTCATGCCTTCCGGATTCAGACCCAGCTTTTCGCGCAGGTGCTTGTCATAGCGTTCCTGACGGGACAGGTATTCTTCCTCGGTAACCGGTCCCACGGCTCGGTAAGGTGGAATGTCGTCGATCCGGCGTCCCTTGCCACAGCGCAGACAAAATACCTTTTGGAAGTTATAAACCCGTTCCGACTGGCGGATCAGCTCATATTTATCCATCGGCTTGCCGGTGATGGCTTTGTAGATATCCACATAGTTTTGTACATGTTCCGGAACCTTGGCAGGTTCGTCGGTTTGAGCGTTGTTTGCCGGCTCGATGTCGTTCCAGGGCAGCTTGCACAAGCCCTGCAAGCCAAACCAGGTTCTGAACATCGGAAAATAATGCAACGCCTCGGCTTTGTCCTTGAAGGTGGGAATGTGGTTATTCACCATATCCATAAAGATCAGCCAGGCTTCGTCGTGCTGCGGACCTTTCAGCGCCAGAGTGTAGCCACCTTGCTGTGCCAGGGATTCCTTGCTCATGTACTGCGAATATTCCAGTCCCTTGGCTTCCATCCCGATGTCGTGTAAAAAGCTCGGATCAGCGGCATATTGCTCGGCAAAAATCTTCTTCATGGCGCGCACACCTTTACCAACCGTTAGGCCAAAACCTTCGCCACGAGCCATCTGATGGAGCAGTTCCAAAGCTGCGTCCGCATTGCCCCAGCTTAAGTCCAAGCCCCCAGTCCGCTCCAGATTCAGGATGCCATTTTCAAAGCACTCCATCACAAAAGCCGTGCTGGTGCCAAACGAAATGGTGTCCACTCCGTAGGTGTCGCAATAAAAATTGATCTCCACGATATCACGGGGATTGAAGATTCCAATGTTGCTGCCACAACCGGCAGCAGTTTCATATTCCGGACCGTCCACGCAAACGGGCTGACCCTTGTAGGGACCGGTGCGGGGTTTGAAATTGTCCACCGCCTTGCAGCAAGCCAGCGAACAGCCATACCAACAGCCATCTGCCATGCCCTGGGTGAATAAAGCCGTGAATTCACGCGAATGGATATTGATCGCTTCGGGCATCTGACCATAC
>Ga0172371_10010599_pt1 | contig 12419 bp, 13 predicted proteins | sample Lak12m_FD_114543 | JGI IMG/M metagenome (GOLD analysis project Ga0172371, IMG submission 114543) | Freshwater microbial communities from Kabuno Bay, South-Kivu, Congo - kab_022012_12m | ecosystem: Environmental > Aquatic > Freshwater > Lake | place: Democratic Republic of the Congo: South-Kivu... | reverse complement strand
TCACCTTGCAGAAATTTTCCGAAACTTTCGGATCTGTCGCCCGTGCGCCCGCCCACGCACGGAGCGATGCGAAGGGCTTTTTTAACTCCCCTGTAAGTTGTTTATCTTTCAAAAAGTAGTTCGAGCCGATGTTGTTAGCGAAGATTCGCAAATCTTCGCTAGGGGTATCCAGTCGCGCGACTTTTTGCGCCTGCAGGGCGCAATGTATAAATTCGGTCATGGGTTCGAGCCAAGTCGAACCCCCTGCTTCTGTTTTGGCTATCTTGCTTTCAAGATTTTGTTTGGAAGTAAACAATTCGTTTTTCTTTTGCTTATATGTTTGAGAGTCGATAGTGCCATCAAGATAGCTATCAAGAAGAAGATTGAGTTTGCCGTCAATAGTTTGAATATCAAACTTGAGTTTGATTAAAGTTGCTTCCGCAGATTGCTGCTCCACAAGTCTATCCCGCTCGAGCCATTTGAACCAATCTTTTCTCCATGCGTTTGGAAGAGTGGCAGAAGAAACAAATCCAATTAACTGATCTTTTAATTTTGTTTCTTCTAAGTACGGCTGAGAACAGGGTTCGAGTTTTTTGGTACAACGATAGTATTTGAAGATTTGTATTCCTCCGTGTTTGTAGTGTTTGGTATGAGTCTCAGCCGTAATACAAGCGCCACACTCTCCACAACGCATGAGACCGGAAAATGCGAAGTCGTGGGATTTGAATTTCGAGACACCTTTGTTTTCTAATTTCTTCTTTACTGTATTAAAGAGTTTTCTCGAAATTAATTGTTCCTGTTTGCCTTCGAAATATTCGCTGTTATAGACCATGATACCGATGTAGAACTGGTTAGTTAGCATTTTATGGACTTGGCTAATTCCGACTGGCTTGCCACTTCTTTTGAAAATGCCACCTTTGGCTAACAAAAGTGAAACATCGGTGAAGGAAACTTTTTCTTTGGCGAATATTTCGAAGGCTTTCCTGACGACTTTGGATTTTTCCGGATCTACTTCAATACCTTTGGTAATTTTATTGTTGAAGTAGCCATATGGTGCTTGAGATGGCCAGACGCCATTTCTTATTTTCTGGCGGAGACCTCTCTTTACGTTTTCTGATAAGTTGTCGACATAATACTTAGATTGACCGAAAGCGAGGTTGAGCATGAATTTTCCCTGTGGAGTGTTATCAAACCAGAAGGAAGGAAACTTGAGGTCAAGGAGTTTGCCTGTATCGAGAAGATAAATGAGGTATCCGCCATCAATACTATTTCTGGCTAACCGATCAGGGTGCCAGGAAAGAATGGCGTCGGCCTCGCCACTTTCGATTTTGTTTAGAACTTCTTTGAAGATGGGTCGTCCAGGAGATTTTGCCGTTCTTGACTCGGAGAAAGTGGCGACTATCTCGAGTCTTTCCCTTATGGCGAATTTCTCAAGCTCAGAAATCTGCGCTTCAATGGACAAGACTTGTTTGTCTTTTTCATCAGTACTCTTTCGACAATACAAAATGTATTTCACTCTATATTAATTTAACCATATATTTCCCGAAAGAGTACGGTTAAGACAAACCCAGTCTTGTTCCCCGTTTTGCGTTGGCGGTTCTTTTTCTTTTTGAAAGTACAACAACTTAAAGCCCTTCGCATCGCTCCGTGCGTGGGCGGGCGCACGGGCGACAGATCCGAAAGTTTCGGAAAATTTCTGCAAGGTGAGGTGTTATAACGAAATTCGAACTTTTTTTCGGGACCAATGTTAATTAATGGCTCACCGCTCGGCAAAATTGCCTCGCGGTTCGCCAACCCCGCTTGCTCCGCCAAAGGCGGATAGACTCCAACATCGGCTCGAACGGCACCACCGCAGTGGTGCAAAAGAACCGCCAACGCAAAACAAAAATTGCTACAGGTTACCTGCTATAGATACAAATTCTGATATTTTAGATTTCAACTGTCCAAGTCCATTGTCATCACCAACATCAATATGTGACGTTGTCCAATTACAAAACGAATATATCCCTTTGATCTTATTCAAACTCTCGTTACTAATATGTTTATTTTTCTTGATACCATCAATTGTTAAAGAAAAATTTCTATCCGCGTCCCAGTGTAGTAAAGTATTTTTTATATATCTTTCAACTTCATATCGCAAATATTGTCCATACTCAACAATTTTTAACTCAACGTCGAGGCTATCAGGTGGAATTTTAGCCAAATCAGTCTCAAAGTTTTTTAACTTTGTCAGAAACTTTTCTGGGTTGCTTTTACAAATAAAACTCCCTCCAAATTCCTTATTATTTTTAATAAGATTGTATTCTTGGCAATGTTTATCAAATCGATTTCGTAAAAACTTAAAAAAGGTTCTATGGTGAGTAAGAATAAATGTTTGTGTGAAGTTTTTTTGTTCTTCGCCAACTAAATCGACGAGACAGCTCAAATTGCTGTTATCCAAACTCGTGATTGGGTCATCAAAAACAAGCATTTTCTTTTTTTATCTTTTTGTATATCAAGAAACGCAAAGAAAAAGCAAAGGGATAAGACCTGAATTTCCCCTTCTGAAAGCCCATCTTTGAAATCCCTTTCGTTATCATCAAAATCCAAAACCTTGAATGCAAAAGGAAATTCGGTTTTGTTTCCAGTTGGATCTGTTTTTAATTCAAGCTTAAAACTAAAGTTGAAATTCTTGAAATAATCTTGGATTTTAGATAAAAGATTTAAGAAAGCTTTTGTCGAGCAATGTTCTTCATAATTTTTCAAGGCTGTTTCATATTCTGTTTTAAGCGCATTTAAAACATTTTGCATGCTTATCAGCTCTTTTTCCCATTTTTCTTTCTTTTGTTGCTCCTTTATCTTGTTCCCATTGATAAATACCAGCTCTTTTTCAATTTCGACTATTCTTTTTATATTTGAAGCAATTCGTGTTTGAAGTTTTCTGTCTGTATTGTCAGATTTGAATTTGGCTATGAGCCCGTTCTTTTGTTCAATATATTCACCAATTACCTTGAAAAAGACTTCAATTGCTTCAAATTCAGTTTTTACTTTTTCATAAAGCTCTTTGATATTCTCCTTGCTCGGCTTCACGAGATTCGTTATTTTACTGCCTAATTCTTTAATATCTTTCACTATTGGCTTCTTGTATCTTTTTTCGTCTTCAACTGAGTAGATATTGGGTATTTTATAGTCTTGATCCAATTTTTTAAGTTCAAGGAAAATGCTATTCAAATCAAAATCTGAGACAGCTTGTGTAATTTGTGAAATTTCATTGAGCAAGGTTTGCTTGTCCTTTTCAAATAGTTGTAATTGTGTTTTATATGTCGTGTCGTATATTTGCTCGTATAAATCAACAATTTTTTTAATTCCCGCTTCTTCATTTACAGATTGACAAAAAGGGCATTGGTTTTGATGTGTCTTTCTGATTTCAAAACCATTTTCAAAAAACGCCTTATGTGTTTTGACTTTATCAATCAAAGTTTGTTCGGCTTCAATTTTTGCTTGTTCCTTTAAATCCAAATCAAAAATTGTCTGATAGGTTAACTTTTCAGAAAGAGAAATTACAAATACTTCTGTCGGCAAGCTTTTTATGTCGCTCTGAATGCTAGCAACTTTCTTTTGTAATCCCTGATCGGTATCAAGTTTTCTATCCATTTCCTTCTTTTTTTCGCCTAGTTCTTGTTTTACTTTTATGATTTCTTTTTCTTTTTTGTACTTATATCTTTGATATAGTGATTTATCATCATCAGCCAAAGTAAATGCCAAGGAATCCCTATTTGCATAATTAAAATCTTTAATTTTCTGATCTTGTTCTTCTTTCGCTTTTTTTGCCAGGTCTCTTACGACGCGCAAATTTATAGCGTCGCTATCAAACTCAATAATCATTTTGCCCGATTCCTGTTCCTGTCCGTTTTGCGTTGTATCTCGTCTGTGTCCTAAATGAATATTTTTATCAACAAATTCACGATCAAAAAATAAGATAGAACCTTTTGGGATTTTATTATCCCAGTCGTTGTTTACTGGATATTTTTTCTCACCATCATCAAAGACTAAACATTATTCGGTTGGCTTGTATTTACCAAAATCTTTATTTTCCGAAACATTTTTCAACAGATTGGTTATTGAGCTTTTGCCACTTCCGTTTTCTCCATAGATAATATTTACTTCATCATGAAAAGATTCATTGTTCATAAACGGTTGCCAAGAAAAATCTTGGAACGATTTATAGGTTTTAATTTTATTGATTTTCTTCAGTTTCACTTATCATGATTATAATCCGCCACACAACGAACGAATCCTATCTGTTTGTCAATAAAATTCTCACCTTAAATTTATTGAGTTGATAGGAATTTTTCTATACACTGGAACAGAAACAGATAATAAACAATCACAAAGAATAGCCACAGACAGGCGCTTTTTGCACACACCCAACCTCCAATACTTAGAAAATTTTTAGAATAATTCCAGTATTTTTTCTTGGTTATTTTGTAGGAGATTATCCCTGCGAAATATTCCCAGGCGCTGACATTGAACCAAGACAAGGCTATTACTATATAACTAGGATAACTTTCAAAATATTTGATTGAAAAATGCAATAGCAGTCCTCCGATTGAGTATATAGGAAGGAAGGGAATATTCCAGAAAAACTTATCTCCTTTATATGTAAGCTGTTTATTCTCTATTGATGCCCCAACGGATTCGATTAGGAAACCGGAAAAGCCAAAAGCAAGCCCGATAAAGAAAATTCCTTTCATTAATTTGATGATATCAAAATGATTGACAAGTAATATTTCTTACACTATACTGAAGGCAAGTAGGTTAAATTCTGTTCTTTTTTCAAATTATTATTTAATTTGTTTGAATATGAACAATAGAGCCGCAGTGATTGGTGTGGGATGTACGAGGTTTGGGAGTGTATTAGAAACGCCTGAGTTGAAGGATAAGACCTTTCAGGAACTGGCCGCCGAGGCAGCCTTTGAGGCGATGGACGATGCCGGAATCGACCCTGACAAGATCGATGCCTTTATCGTGGGAAATATGCTGACACATACTTCCCAGATCTATAGTCACTCCACGGTACTTTCGGAGTGGCTGGGGATGAGACTCAAGGGAGGCTTCCATTTTGATACGGCCTGTTCCACCACCAATACAGGTCTTGGAATCGCTTGGGAGATGATCATGTCTGGGAAATGTAAAAATGTCTTGCTGGTAGCCGGAGAAATATTATCTTCTAAACCTAAAAAATATTTTCCGCTAGATCGAGAGGCGGTTGATGCATCCACCCTATGGGAGTGGACTGACTTCGGTGTGGACCATGTGTACGCTTACCACCATTTTTACGATATTGGTTCCGCTTATGGAGCGTTCCCCACCCTTGGATATATGCGGAAAAACAAGCTGAGTTTTGAACAGATGGATAAGGCAATGATGGAAGTGAATAAAACCGTGAGGAAACACTCTTCCATGAACCCTAAAGCACTATTATATGAAAAGGGAACTTTGGAAGAGCAGGCAAAAAAAGATGGTTTTGCTAGTGTCGATGACTATTGGAAATCTGAAAAGAATCCATTCTTTGCTTGGCCGACTAGACTATTTAGCGCCCTAAATACAGCCGACGGCTTTTCAGCTTCGGTCATATCGGCAGAGCCTGAAAAATATGCTAAAAAGACGCCGGTAGACATCTTGGGTTTCCATTGGACGACGGCAAACTACCCATGGTACGGTGAGGACACGACTGACTGGCCGCAAGACAGTTTGGCTTTTAAAGAAGCTTACAAAATGGCCAACATCAAACCGGAAGATGTTGATTATCTCTATGTCCATGATTGCATGCAGATATACCAGCTAATATTGCCCGAGGTTTGCGGTTATGTACCGTCAGGGCAAGCATGGCAATATGCAACAGATGGCAGGTATATGTTTAATGGTGATAAGCCATTGAACGTGTCTGGAGGTAGACATGGCGGAGGACATGCCTTTGAAGCATCCGGCGGGTTTGAGACCTATGAAATCGTCAAACAGATGAGAGGTGAAGCCGGAGCTAGACAAATTACCAAGAAACTGGATATTGCCGTACAACACAATCACGGATACGGAATGCATACGGCCGTGACAGTATTTAAGAAAGGGCAATAATTATTAAAAATACAAAACAAAGAATATGGAACCAATAGTAAAAAAATGGTATGACGGTCTAGAAAACGAAAAAATAATGGGGGCCAAGTGCTCTGACTGTAACAATGTTACGTTTCCGCCGATGACCGTTTGCAGGGAGTGTAGAAGCCGTCGCTTAAACCCGATCGAAATGAGCGGTAAAGGAACAATTGTAATGTTTAGCGCGACAATTCTGCCAGCTAAGCCTTTTGCCGATATGGCGCCAATCCCTTACGGAATTGTGAAAACTGAAGAAGGTCCGTGTTTGTTTACTAAGATCTCGGGAGTCGATTGCTCTTCCCCCGAGGCAATTAGAAGAGAGAATGAACTACTGCCCGCACCTGGGGAAGCGACCATTGAAAAAGTGAAAGGGGTTAATATCGTGACTTTTAAAAAAGCATGAGCGATACCCAAGAAAGGGTCCTTGGAGTAGTAGCTTCTGTATTTAAAGTTCCAAAAGACCAAGTCAGCAGAGACACAAAGTTTACCGATGACTTACACGCCAAGTCTATTGATATTGTGGCTCTGCTGGCAGCCTTGGGAGGAGAATTTGGATTTAGAATATCTTCTCAGGAAGTACAAAGCAACCAAACTGTGGGCCAGGCGATCGACTATATAGAAAGCAAACTCAAGAAAAGCTAAAGCTTTTCAAGAACGACAACGGCAGAAGCCAGATTATCTGTAAAACTGAGGGAAAGAAAAATATTGTGTCCAACATATTTTTCTTTTAATGGACCATGTAGTTCAACGTATGGCTGGCCAGAGGACATTCTCAGAATTTCGATAGCTTTCATTCCAAAATCCGGATACCTGATTCCTCCCACAGCTTTGATAAAGGCTTCTTTGCCGGTGAAGGCTGTGGCTAGGTTATGAATCCCTTGGTGTTCTTGCGAATATTTAATTTCTTTTTGGGTGAAGACTGAACCGGAAAATTTCTTTCCCTGCGTGCCAAGTAGATGTTCAAGTTTGCTAACGGCGAGAATGTCGATACCAACACCGACAATCATTGTTTTTTTGTTTTTATAATCCAAGCAGATAGTAGTAGAGCAATATTTTTGATATCTTCCGCTCTGGCTCCGCGGGAAAGATCACTGAGGGGTAAATTAAAACCCTGAAGAATGGGTCCTAAAGCAGTAGCCTTGCCGATGATACTAACAAGTTTGTAAGCAATATTGCCGGAGTTTAGATCAGGAAAAATGAGGACGTTTGCCCTGCCGGCAACATCACCGATTTCTTTCATTTTTCTTTTGGCGGTTTCCATGATGAGAGCTGTATCTCCCTGCATTTCGCCATCGATGAAGAACTCGGGAGCTTTTTGGTTGGCTCTTTTAACTGCTTCAGCAACTTTGGCGGAAAAGACATTGATAGAGCTACCTTTGGTAGAAAAAGAAAGAAAGGCGACTCTGGGTGTCCAATCAAATAACAATTTGGCCGTACTGGCTGTGGCGATAGCAATATCGGAAAGTTCATCCGGATTTGGATTGGGGTTTACAGAGGCATCAGCGAAAAGCAGATTGCCGTTTTCTCCAAGACTGAGGTCAGGGGTCATCATCAAGAAAAAACTGGATGGTGTACGAATACCCGGCTTCAGACCGATGATTTCTTTGGCGACTGTTTCAAAATCTCCTGAGGTGTAGACTGCACCACCAATCATACCGTCAACATCGCCCTCTTTAAGAGCGATAGCGGCGAAGAATAAGGGGTCAGAAAGAATTTTGTAGGCTAGATCTATATCTGTTTTTGATAGAGCAGTATATACTTCCGAATATTTTGGACGAAGATTAGAAATTGACGGATTGGTAACAGTAACCCCTTCAAGTGAAATACCCTCGCTCTTGGCTAAATTTTGAATAGTTTCTGTCTTACCCAAAATCGTGGGAATAATTAGGTTTTGACTGGCTAAATCTGAAACTGCCTCAATAATTCGCAGGTCCTCACCTTCGGGGAAAATTATTTTGGCCTTGGGATTGGCCGTAACCAACTTTTTGATGTTTTCGATTATTTCCATACTAGTTAATTTTGCCCACCGCCCTGGCGATCATGAGATCTTCATCGGTAGAAATTCTCAGGATTTTAATTTTTGAACCAAGGCCAGAGATATCAATTTCCTGACGTCGGTTTTTCTCCGGGTCGATTGATAATGGCAGATAAGAAAAATGTCTGACCACATCAGCTCGTAGAACTTCACTTCCCTCCCCTATACCCGCCGTAAAAACCAGAACATCCAGACCGCCGAGAAGTGAAATATAGCCTCCAATGTGTTTTACGATACTTCTAACAAAAATATCGTAGGCAAGTTTGGCTAGTTTATCTGTATCTTTCTTCCGAATTACTTCCCGAAAATCTTTTTCCTTAGAAATGCCATAAAAACCGGATTCGAAATTTAACAAACGTTCAACCTCATCCATAGAATAACCCAGTTCTGAACAGAGGTAAAAAGATATACCGGGGTCAATACTGCCACACCTGGTGGTCATGACCAACCCTTCCATCGGAGAGAAACCCATGGAAGTATCTACCGGCTTCCCCTTATAAATGGCAGTGATGGAACTACCCGCGCCGAGATGACAGGTGATCAGGCGGTCTATTTTGTGTCCGATAATTTTTACAGTTTCTTCCGCAACGTACTCATGAGATATGCCATGAAAGCCGTAACGGCGTATCCCGTGCGCTTTGTAGAACCGGAATGGAATGGGGTAGACGATAGCCTCTTCTGGCAAATCAGCATAAAACTCGGTATCGAAAACAGCAATATTTTTTATTTTGGGTAAGAGCTCCATACAAGCTTCAATTCCTAGAATATTTGGCGGATTATGAAGTGGCGCAAGGTTGGAATATTGGCGGAGAACCTTGAGGACTTTTGAATCCACAATCGTGGGGTGAATAAACTCACTGCCACCATGAACAACCCGATGTCCAATAATATTAATGTCATCCAGGCTAGCTAAAATCTTTTGATCCATAATCAAACTGAAAATCTTGTGAATGGCTTGCTTGTGATCTTTGGAGGCACCTTTTAGTCCGATCCGATCTTCAATGCCACGACTGAGCAGTTTTGAATCTCTAAAAAGAGAATATTTAACAGAAGATGAACCACAGTTTAAAACAAAGATTGTTCTGCTCATACCTATGCCATTTCAGTATGACATTCTGATCCAGCAATAGCAATATTTATTACACTAATTGTTATTTGAAGTTTACTGGATGGTGTTTGTGTGTTTTATTGCATACCATGCTTTAATTAACACAGATCAACCATATGATAGTTATCAACACTCAGAAGATCCCAATAAAGATATGGCTGGATAAGATTGACGACATAACTATGGATCAGGCGAAAAATCTGGCTAATTTACCTCACGCATTTAAATGGGTTGCTATTATGCCCGATGCACAGCCTGGATATGGCATGCCAATAGGAGGAGTATTGGCTACAGAAGGGACGATTGTTCCTAACGCTGTTGGAGTTGATATTGGATGTGGAATGGAAGCCGTAAGAACGACACTTGAGAATCTGGATTTGGATGTCCTAAAAAAAATTACAGGCGACATACGTAAGTCAATCCCTGTTGGTTTTAACCACCACGAGAGCAAGCAAGACTGGATAGGTTACAAGGACGCGCCAGACTTGGAGGCGATTACTAGGTAGCTGGAAAATTCTAAGTTTCAGATAGGCACTTTAGGAGGAGGAAATCATTTTATGGAAATTTTACGTGGAGATGACAACTTTATTTGGTTTGTAGTTCACTCCGGAAGCCGTAACTTTGGATTTAAAACGGCAACTTATTATCATAAGCAAGCTATTTCTTATTGCAAGGAAAATGGGATTAAGCTTCCAACAGAGGAACTTGCTTTTTTACCACTGAGTTCAGGGTTAGGGCGGGAGTATTTTATGGCAATGAGTTATTGCCAAAGATTTGCTCAGGCCAGCCGAGATCATATGGCTGGAAAAATTAAATTAATTTTCCAGAAATATACTGATTGTGATTTTGATATACCTATAAACATCCATCACAATTTTGCACAAATTGAGACACATTTTGGAAAAGGAGTGGTTGTTCACCGCAAAGGTGCCGTCCAAGCATTCAAAGGCCTTAAGGGAATAATTCCGGGGTCAATGGGTACTTCTACATATATTACTGAAGGTCTAGGGAATGAAGAAAGCTTCTCTTCATGTTCACATGGAGCCGGAAGGATATTAGGGAGAAACGAAGCAATTCGAACTTTAAGTCTTGAGTCAGAACAGAAGAAAATGGGAAGTATTTTGGGTGGACCAAGAACCAAAAAGGAGCTCCAAGAAGCGCCAGGCGCCTACAAGAATATTGACGAAGTGATGGAAAGTCAAAAGGATTTAGTAAAGATTTTGGTGAAGCTGACTCCCCTATCGGTGGTTATTGGAGAATGAAGAATTTCTTTTTCTAATTATTGTGGAGATTATGAAGGCTCCCAGGAAAAACATGGATCCAATAAAACATGGAGTTACAAAGACGCTTTTTGCAGGAACTCCCGAACACGATATCAGGCCAGAAGATTTAATAAAATAGAAGTTGTAAATTTCTATGAACAGATTGGTAAACGCAAAGATAGTTGAACCGATCAAAAGAATATGGAGTTTGTTTTGATTAGCAATTTTTTTGGTTTTTGTAGTCAGGTATATATAGCGCGACCAAACGAAGGCGGCTAAAAAAGCAAAAGCTCCATAAAAACAAGGTGTGGTTACCGGATTTGGAATGATACAGTCACTAATTCTCGTAATATTTCCATAGACAGAATAAAAGCGGTTGAAATCGGAGGTGACAGTGAACCAGGCAAAGACTGTTCCAAGTAAAAGCCAAACAGATTGGATAGCATACAACTTTCTCATATGTTTTTGTATTTTGGTGCAAATTTTCTTGCTTTGTAATTAGTATAGCAATCTTGACAATTGTTGTAATATCGCTTACAGTAATATTTAGCTTAATGAGCAATCATTAAGTTAGAGTTTTACGAAAGTAAGATTCCGAAGAGATCTCAGCAATGAGGTCTTTTTCGTTTGAGTGGTATTTCTAATTATTTTGTTTTTTTACATCATGTCCAATGATCACCTCTACAGGGTGCCTGCGAAGCAGGCACTTGTCCGAAAGGACAAATGCTGTCTCAATTCTGGAATATCAGATAGTAAAATCGTTTCCTAATTAGCTGATATTTTATGGCGAGGAAGATTTATTTGTATAGATTCCGGGTCAAGCCCGGAATGACAAAAATCTGACGAGCCATATTTGAGAACAGCTTCGCCACAATCACTGGATGTGAAGTTGTGGCGAACATATAAATGCGACAGCGATAGCTGGCGCTTGCTCGCAAGAGTAATCATCCCGACCGAATCCGAATGGAGTGAGATTGCCACGACCCGCGAAGACGGGCCTCGCAATGACGATGAGGGCGGGATACTGAATTTGTATGGTCTCACCGACAACCGCAGTTGGAGGTGAGGTGTCGCGCGACCGGTGTACCCCGACGGCAGGCGGGGTTGGAGAACCGCGAGGCATTTTTGCCGAGCGGTGAGCCATTAATTAACATTGGTCCCGAAAAAAAGTTCGAATTTCGTTATAACACCTCACATTTGTCAAAAACAAACGTATGGCCGAGATTTGCTTGTTTGGATGTGGAGATGAAGAAGTTGGGAATGGGAATTTATTTTTGAGATTTGACGGAGGGTAATAATTTTTTTGGCCGAAGTCGGGCCGATTCCCGGGATTTTTAGTAAACTCCAATAATCGGCACGGTTGATGTTTATCGGGAAACAATTCGGATTATTTTGGGCCCAAACGAGTTTTGGGTCCGAATTTTCGGATAATAAACCGTTGCCGTCAAGCGGAAGGTCAGCGGGTGTAAAGCGGTAGAATCTCATCAGAAAATCGGATTGGTAAAGCCGGTGTTGGCGGGTTTCCGAAGCGGCTGGTCTGTGGCTTAGGGGTGTTTGTAAAATCGGACGGAAAGCAGAATAAAAGACACGTTTTAAACCAAAATTGGTATAGAGGAAATGAGTCATTTTGATAAAATCAGAGTCTGTCTCTTCTCCGGCGCCGACAACAAATTGAGTAGTCAGGCTGGGAGTTTTAATTCCATAGTATTTGTTGGAATTAATTTGTTTTTTGATTTCAAAAAGGGTATTAAAAAAACCGATTTTGAGACTTTTGTCCGGGGAAAGATTGGCAAGACCTGACTCTGTGGGTGACTCAATGTTTAGGGAAATACGATTGGCACATTTTAAGGCTTGAGTGATTATGGAAGTGGAGCTACCAGGCATAATTTTTAGATGAACATAT
>Ga0172371_10010596_pt1 | contig 12423 bp, 10 predicted proteins | sample Lak12m_FD_114543 | JGI IMG/M metagenome (GOLD analysis project Ga0172371, IMG submission 114543) | Freshwater microbial communities from Kabuno Bay, South-Kivu, Congo - kab_022012_12m | ecosystem: Environmental > Aquatic > Freshwater > Lake | place: Democratic Republic of the Congo: South-Kivu... | reverse complement strand
GGGGGGGTAGGGGGGATTTGGCTGCTAGGCGCCTGGTCATATCGGAAAGAACTTTTGGCAAAAGCTATAAGCGGGTTTGTAGCGGGGAAACCCCGCCCCTACGACAAAATGAAATGCCAGCGCTTAAGTGAACAGTATTGGCCCTCCATGGTTGGTCTTTTTCTCATGCGAACATGAGATGAGACCCGGTCATCTTTGGGTAATTTGTCAATAAGATTTAGTTTCTGATAATTATTACTTCCCCCTTGCAATTTCCCCATTTGATCTCACCTTTAGATTAATTGACAATGTACCCGGCAACGGCCTGGGCGGGCGGCGTAGCCCCGGCTCCGGACCGGCCTGGGGGCGTTCCCTGGAGGTCTGTAAGCAATGGAAGCGAACAAGCTTTTTTCTCCGGTCAATTCCCTGGAGGCCGAGGCGGCCAAGGCCTACATGGCCCGGCATCGGGAAGGCGAGTACACCCTGCTGGACGTGCGCCAGGCTGGGGAATATGAAGAGGAACACCTGCCCGGGGCCCGGCTCCTGCCCCTCCCTCAACTGGCCGACTCTTACCGGGAATTGGACTCGGGAAAACCGGTTATCGTCCACTGCGCCCGGGGGAGCCGCAGCCGGGTGGCGGCCCAGATGCTGAGCGGCTGGGGTTTCAAGGAAGTGTATGACCTGGCGGGCGGGATCAAGGCCTTTCAGGGCCACAAGGCCGCGGGCCCCCAGGAGCTCAACCTGGACCTGGTCCGGGGCGATGAAACCCCGGCGGAAATCATCACCCTGGCCTACGGCATGGAAAAGGCCTTGCAGTTCTTCTATGAATCCCTGCAAACCCAATCTTCGGATCAAGGGCTCCAGGAGCTTTTCGGCCGACTGGCTCGGGTGGAGGTAGAGCACGCCCGGCGGCTCCAGGAGGTGTACGAGCAGGTGGCGTCCGGCAGCCGGGACCTGAAAACTTTGGCACCCGGAGAAATTCCCCGGACCCTGGAGGGCGGCTTTGACGCCCAGGGATTTCTCAGAACCAATCAGTCGCACCTGCAAACCGCGCCCGAGGTGCTGGAGATGGCCATGATGCTGGAAACCCAGGCCCTGGACCTCTACCTCAGGTTTGCGGGCCGCTGCTCCCAGGCTGAAACCAGGGAGGTGCTGTTCACCCTGGCGGAGGAGGAGAAGGCGCACCTGGCCAGCCTGGGGCGGCTGTTGGAAGAGAAGCTGGAGAAGCAAGGCTGAGGAATATGGCGATTACCGTCATGGAAGTGTTGAAAAAGCTGCCCCGGACCAATTGCGGGGAATGCGGCCAGAGGACCTGCCTGGCCTTCGCCACCCAGGTGATCAAGGAAGGGGAGGACCTCACCAAATGCCCGTATCTGGACGGGGCGGCCGCGGCGATGGTGGACGCGGTGCGGGCCCAGCAGGCCGCGGGGGTCGGCCGGCGCCGGGAATCCGTGGCCATTTCCCTGGAGGTCCTCCAGGCCAAGGTGGCCCCCCTGGATTTCGCCGCCCTGGCCGAGGGGCTGGGGGCCGCTTACGGGGAAGAGGCCGGGCGGCCCTATCTGACCCTCTCGTACTTCGGCCACCGGATTCAGGTCTTCAAAGACGAACTGCGCTATCCGCCGGAGGCCCCGGCCGACCCCTGGGACGCCATCTTGCTGTATAATTACATTGCCTCCCAGGGGCGAGAGCCGGTGGCGGAGCGCTGGATCGCTTATAACAGCCTCCCTAATTCGGTGTCCAAGGCCAAGACCCTGGCCCGCCTGGAGCAGAAACTGGCGGACCACTTCGCCGGCCAGGCGGCCCAACTGAAGGAAAGGGCGGCGCAACTGGGGGGTGAAACGGTGGCGGTGGGCGGCGAGGACGCAGACGTCCAGGCGACCTTCCGGCCCTTGCCCCGGGTGCCGGCGCTACTGCTGTTCTGGGACGCTGAGGCCCAGGAGGGCTTTGCCCCCCAGGCCCGCTTCCTGTTCGACGCCAGCGTCACCGCCTACCTGGACCTGGAATCCATGCTGTTTTTGGTGGAACACCTGATGGAGCGGCTGATGGACTGATACTGAGCCGCCATCATGAAGGTGATGCCTGGTTGGGACCTCTAGAGAAATTTCTTCATCCGTTATTCTGAGACAGCGACACAACCTAAGAATCTGAGATATCGCGTTTGCCAGAAATTGTTCCGATTGCTGGTTGTTAAATCCCCCTAAATCCGATGTCGTTCATTTAAGCGCGTTTGTGGGGGCGGGAAACCCCGCCCCTACGAGGACCTTTTCGGGACAGCTCCTCATGGGCCTTAGGCCCACCCGCAAAGCATGAAAAGTATTGGCGGCACAGGTTTTCAACCTGTGCTTGGACAGCCGAGGGCGGCTGTCCCACATTTACATAAGGGACTTTTCAGGAACAGGGGTCCTGATGAAAAGCCCCTGGCCGGTTCCGCCCATCTCATTTTTTCTCCACTCTCTCCGGGCCGGCGAGGACGGGTTTGCCGGTAGCCGCGGCGATGCCCTGGAGCAGGCCCGGATAAATCTTTTTATGGAAGGGGTCAAGGGTATACCAGTACAGGATGCCCAGGAGGCCCCGGGGGAGGAAGCGGGCCGTTTGGGCGAGTTCGGTGGTCCCGTCGGGCCGGGGCGAGAGGCGGAATTCCAGGGTGGCCTCCCCCGGCATCTTCATTTCGGCCAGGAGCAGCAGGCGTCTGTGCGATTCGATTTCCAGGACCCGGAAGAAATCCAGGGCGTCGCCGACTCTAAGGTTGGTGGGATGGCGCCGGCCCCTTCTGAGCCCGGCGCCGCCCAGGAGGCGGTCGGCGACGCCTCGGAGGGCCCAGAAGGAGTCGCCGTAGTACCAGCCCGTTTTGCCGCCGATGCGGCTGAGGGGCTGCCAGACTTCTTCCGGGGCGGCCTTAAGGATAATCCGGTAGCCCAGGCTCAGGACGGCGCCGCCGGCGAAGTCCGCGTCCCCGCAGGCGGCCCATTCCGGGGGGACCAGGGCGCCGGCGTCGGTCCAGCAGGTTTCCACCCGCTGCTGGTCGATGCGCTGTAAGGCCAACCGGATGGTCTGGCGGCAATCCAATAATTCCTGGGGAATGAGGTTCCGGATGCGGTTATCCAGGCAGATGACCGGGTTGGCCAGGCCTTCGGCCAGGGGCTTCGCCAGGGAGGCGGGGACCGGGGTCACCAGGTGAATCCAGTAGGAACTCAGCCGGGGGGTGAGCACCGGCAGGGGGATGACCAGACGCCGGGGGAGGTGGGCTTCTTCGGCATAGATATCCATCAGTTGGCGGTAGGTCACCACTTCCGGGCCCCCGATATCGAAGGTTTGCCCCCGGGTGTCGTCGCCTTCCAGGCAGCCCATGAGGTAGGTGAGGACATTGCGGATGGCGATGGGCTGCACCGGGGTGCGGACCCAGCGGGGGGTGGTCATCACCGGCAGGCGGTCCACCAGGTAGCGCAGGATTTCGAAGGCGGCCCCGCCGGACCCGAGGATCATGGCGGCCCGGAGGAAGGTGGTGGGCACGGGCCCGGCCTGGAGAATCCGGGCCACTTCGTGCCGGGACCGGAGGTGCTCGCTCAGGTTGGGGTCGTCGGGGCCTCCCAACCCCCCCAGGTAAATGATCCGGTCCAGGCCGGCGGCCGCCGCGGCCTCCACCATGTTGCGGGCGGCCTGGCGGTCGGCGGCGGCGAAATCTTTGGCGGCCGCAGTCATGGAGTGCACCAGGTAAAAGGCGGCCCAGCAGCCTTGGGCCGCCTGGCGCAGGGATTGGGCGTCCATGACGTCGCCTCGGGCCAGCTCAATCAGGGGGTGGCCGCCCCAGGGACGGCTGCGCAGTTTGCCCAGGGACCGCCCCAGGGCCCGAACCCGATAACCCGCCTCCAAGAGCCGGGGCACCAGGCGCCCGCCCACATAGCCGGTGGCGCCGGTGACCAGAACCGGTTTGGTCTGCATCTTCATGAGGAGTAACCTCCGAACCGAATGAACGTTAAGGGAACCTGCCGTCAGGCGCCATAAAAATGCCGGGACAAGAACCTGCCGGGCCAGAGTTGTCATTGGCGCGCCGCGCCAGGTCGCCGGGATCACGGGGGTATGGAAAATAAGTTGGATTATAGAGCCGATAGCGTTAATATTACTATCAGGCAAGCAGTTTCAAGGTTGCCCTGAAATGGAACCCCTATGAGGGTGGGCCAAAATAATGCTAATCGGTAATCCCTGGTTAATTGAAAAATGGAACAATTCCGCCACAATCTGTCACCGGTTGAAGTAAAGATTTTTTTAAAAACAATAACAGAACACACTGACAATCTTTTTATCCGGTATTGTAATAAGATGCCGTTTCCCTGTCCGAAATGCGGGCATTATACGCAATGTCGAAGCGGCGCGGTCAGTCTGTTAAGCAGCAGTTTTGATAAAATAACCCACGAAATTATCGTTTGCCTGAATTGTGGGGGTATAAAGATCTCCACCCTTTTAACCTGCGAGAGATTGTAAAGAAACCTCCAGGAAGGTTTCAAGGGGGTCATCTCTCCCGCCACACCACGACCATCCCCAGGGAGAGCCAGAAGGCCTCCCGGATGCGGCGCAGGATGCTGAAGGCCGCGCCCAGATCAAACCCCAGTTTGAAGCCCAGGGCCAGGAGAATATTGCCGCCTTCCTGGATCCCCATGGCCGCGGGGATAAAAAACCCCAGGGCGGTGAAGAGCATGGCCAGGGCATCCAGGCAGACCGCCAGGCCCGGGCTGATGGGGTGGCCCAGGAGCCAGAAGATCAGGTAAACCTCCACCGCATGGAGCAGCCAGCTCAGGAAAAACAGGGTAAAGGCCAGGGCCGCCCGGGCCGGATATTGCCGGTAAAACTGGGACATGGCCGTATCCAGGTCTTCTAAAAAGCCTTCCTGATCCCGAAGAAAATGAGGCAGCCAACCCCGCCGGGAGAGAAACCGGAAGCTGTTGCCGCAGGGTTCCCGGCCCTGGACGACGATGAACAGGACCCCGGCGGCGGCCAGCCCCAGGGCCGCCAGGCACAGGAGCACCATATGGGTGGCCGCCTCCGGGAGAAACACGGGGGCCAGGGCCACCCCGGTGATAATGTACAGGGTCAGGCTCAGGAAGAGGATGCCCTTATGGATCACCACCGAGGCGCTGGCCGTCTCCAGGGGCACCCCGGCGGCCTGGAGGCGGGAGGCCTTAAAGGGCTCTCCCCCCAGGCAAGCGGTGGGAGTGAGCTGGTTCAGGGATTCTCCCCCGAGACGCAGCCAGAAAAGACGCCTCACCGTAATCTTCGCCGGCGGCTGGACGAGGATGTATTTCCAGGACCAGGCTTCCACCCAGTTGACCACCCCATAGGGCAAGAGCAGGAGCGGCCAGTACCAGCCAACCCGCAAGAGATAATGCTCCAGCGTATCCCACCCAAGCTCATGGAGGATCCAGATGAAAAAAACCGCGGCGATCAGCAGGAGTATGAGATTAATGACGCGCACTTACCTGTCCTTCTAACCCGGGGCCCCAGGAGATCATCAGCCGGCCGGATAACAGCCCTAAACAGATGCATCATATCAGAGTGGAGCCAATCAAGAAAGGGCTTGTCGGGAGGGCGCCCCGATTGGGTCGGGTTTGGGGCTGCGGCGCATGAGAAAGACCAGGGGCAGCAGGCAGAGAAAAACGATGGTGAAGAACCAGTAGTCGTCGCAGAAGGCCAGCATCCGGGCCTGGCGCAGGGCTTCCCCGTAGAGCCCGCCCATGGCCTCGGGGGCGCTCCACCATTGCCAGTTAAACCCCAGCTCGGGCAGGGCCTGGGACATCTGCCGCTGCCAGTCGTTAAAGGGCTGGGACAGGGGGGTCAGGTGCTCCACCAGCCGGCTCTGGTGAAACTGGGTCCGCCGGGACAGGAGGGTGGTGGCGGTGGCGATGCCGAAGGAGCCTCCCAGGTTCCGCATCAAATTGAAAATGCCGGTGGCATTGCCCATTTTTTCCTGGGAGATGCGGGACATGGTCAGGGTGGTGAGGGACACGAAGGTGGCCCCCAGCCCGAACCCCTGGATGAACCGGGGCCACCAGGCGTGATAAAAATCTATGGTGGTGTTGTACAGGCCCATGAGGTAAACGGCATAGGCGTTGATGAGCAGACCGACAAACACGATCTTGCGGCTGTCCATCACCATGGTCAGCCGGCCCACCACCGGCATGATCATCAGGGAGCCGACCCCCCCGAAGGCCAGGGCCCAGCCAGCCAGGGTGGCGTCATACCCCATGAGGGTCTGGAGAAAAAGGGGCAGGAGCATGACGGTGCCATAGAGGACAAACCCGAAAAAGAACATGATGGTCACCCCGGAGGCGTAGTTCCGCTCCTTGAAGAGCCGGAGGTCCACCACCGGATGCCTGGTCTTGAGCTCATGATAGATCAGGACGCCCAGGGCCACCAGCGCGACAATGACCAGGCGGGTGATAAAGGCGGAGGAGAACCAGTCCTCCCGCTCCCCTTTGTCCAGGACCACCTGGAGGGCCCCCAGGCCCACGATCAACAATCCCAGACCCCAGTAGTCGATGCTGCCGGCCCGTTGCCGTTTAAGGTATTCCGGGTCGAAGATGAACAGATAGGTGAGAATCAGGGAAAACAGACCCACGGGCAGATTGATATAGAAGGCCCAGCGCCAGGTGAGGTTGTCGGTCACCCAGCCCCCCATGACCGGCCCGACAATGGGGGCGATGACCACCCCGATGCCCCACAGGGCCATGGCCATGCCCCGCTCCTCCACCGGAAAGGTTTCCAGGAGAATGGCCTGGGAGATGGGCTGGAGGGCCCCGCCGCCCACCCCCTGGAAGATGCGGAAGACGATGAGGATCCCGAGAGAGGTGGCCGCGCCGCACAACATGGAACTGCAGGTGAACAGGGTCAGACAGAGGAGGAGGAAGCGCTTGCGGCCGAACAGGACCGAGAGCCAGCCGGTGATGGGCAGGATGATGGCGTTGGAGACCAGGTAGGCCGTCAGGATCCAGGTGGTCTCGTCCTCCGAGGAGGCCAGACTGCCGGCGATATGGGGCAGGGCCACGTTGACCACGGTGGTGTCCACGATCTCCATGAAGGTGCCGGCCATCACCGCAATGGTGATCAGCCATTTGTTGACGGCTATGGGGGAGCCGTTGTCGGCAGTTGACATAACCTAATCTCAAGGGCGAGAGACTATTGATTGCCTGAAACTGTTGCAATCCTAACTGTCCTTAAGCCCCAATAATTACTTGAGATAAAGCTGCTCCAGCAGCTCCGCCCAGGCATGGCACCATATTGCTATCTGCTTATGGACTTTTTCGCTGCAATCCGCTTCTTCACGAAAGTAATGACTGACCATCAAAGCCTTGTTCGGGAGTAGTCCATTAAAGTAAACCCCAGTCGATTGCTCTAATAATGTGATAGCAACATCAAAACCACTGGCAATACCAAATACCAAAGCTGACTGGGGATCAAGACCTGCTTGCTCGTTCATGGCTTTTGAAATGTCACCGGCCATTTTAGACAGATCGATGATTGTGAAAGCAGTATCCTTCATAAATCCCTTCCTAGTTTAACTCAAACTAGTGTGGTTTCCTTAAATAGCATGGCAATAAATCAAAAAAAATCTAAGCTCTAAGAGTATTAAAGTCCCCCTTTGAAAAGGGGGATTTAGGGGGATTTCAGGTGGTTAGTTAAAATCCCCCCTACCTCCCTTTAGAAAAGGGGGGTTAAAAACCCCGGGGGTTAAATATCATAGCAATTAAGAAATAACACCCTAGAGTTCATATAGGGCGGCCTATGGCCGCCAAAATCGGCGTGCACAGCCCCCCTATGACTTAAGGTTGCGCCCTGGGAGTTTCCATGAGGTCGGAGGTGGTCGGGAGACTGCCAGGGGGCCTCATGGTTTACTTATAAGACAGCCGCCCCTCCGGGCCCAACAACCGTTTGCCGGTGCGTTCCCGGGTGTCCACCGTCACCACGGTGGACATCCCCAGGCGCAGGGGGCGGTTCTCGGGGTAGGGCGGTATCAGGGTGATTTTGACCGGGACCCGCTGGACCACCTTCACCCAGTTGCCGGTGGCGTTCTCCGGGGGCAAGAGGGAGAAGGCCGAACCGGTGCCGGCCATGATGGAATCCACCCGGCCTTGAAAATCGACCCCGGGGTAGGAGTCCACCCGGATTCGGGCAGGCTGGCCGATATACATATGGGTGAGTTCCGTTTCTTTGTAGTTGGCCTGAATCCACAGTTGGGAGGTGGTGAGCGGCACCAGCATCATCAGGGGCTGCCCCGGTTGGACCCAGTTGCCCACCTGCACCTGGCGCTTGGTGATATAGCCCTCGATCTGGGCGGTGATCTTGGTATAGCCCAGGTTGAGGCGGGCCTGCTCCAGTTTGGCCTTGGCCTCCTTAATGGCCGGCTGCTCTTCCAGGGGGATGTCGGTGGACCCGCCGATGACGGCCAGGGATTCCCTGAGTTCCCCTTGGGCCTTGAGCAACAAGGCCTGGGTGATCTCAAACCGGGTTTCCACCTGGTCCAGGGTCTGTCGGGAGATGGTGCGGCGCTCAAATAAATTAGTATAGCGCTTTTTTTCCAGGCGGGCCAGACGGAAGTTGGCTTCGGCCTCGGGCAGCCGGGTCCGGGCGGTGGCCACCCGGACGTAGGCCTGGGCCATTTCCTGGCGCAGGTGGCCCAGGTTCCCTTCCGCCTGGGCCACCGCAGTCTCGTAGTCCTGGGGCTCCAAGGTCGCCAGGACCTGGCCGGGGGTGACGTGCTGGTTGTTATCCACCTGAATCTTGTCCACCCGGCCCGGCACCCGGGCGGCAATCACTCCCATATAGCCGGTTACATAGGCGTCGTCGGTGCTGACGAAGATATGAATGTAGATCCAGTAGCCAATCCCGGTTCCCACCATGAGGAGGGCCAGGAGACCGATGCCGAGGCGGATGAGATGTTTACGGGACATGGGGCGGCTGGTTTTCCTGGGGGAGCAATTCGGTGATGCCGCCGATAGCCCACAGTATCTGGGCCTTGGCCATTTGGTGGTCGTACACCGCGGTCCAGTAATTGACCCGGGTTTTGGTTAAGAGGGTTTCGGCGTCGATGACGTCGGTGGCGGTTCCCACACTTTCCTTGTAGCGCTCTTCATTGAGACGGAGATTTTCTTCGCCCTGGGTTACCGCGACCTGGGTGGTCTTGATGCGGTCCGCAGTCTCTTTGATCTTCAGGTAGGCGGTCTGGACATCCAGTTGGACCTGCTCATTCAAATCTTTATGCTGCTCCTGCAACTGGCCCACCTTGAGCTTGGCCTGGGAGACCGCCGCCTTGGTGTCCAACCCGGAAAAGATGTTCCAGTTCATGGCAAAGATGGCGAACCACTGGTTGTCGTGCAGGGTGAGGTCGTTCACCTGGTAAGTATGCCCCGCCTGCACGGAAAACTTGGGGAAGTATTGGGCCCGGGTTTCCACCACCACTTTTTCCTGCTGCCGGATGCGGTCCTGGGAGGCCTTGAGGTCACTCCGTTTTTTCAAGGCCGTTTCGGTGGCCTCACCCAGCCCCCAGGACTTGACCACGATATTTTCGTCCTTCAACAGGGTGGGGGCGGTCACCGGCAGCATCAGGACTTTGTTGAACGCCGACCGGATGTCGATGTAATCGGTCTCGGCCACGATCAGGTTCTGCTCGGCGTCGGCCAGGGAGACCTTGGCCTGGAGCACGTCGTTAAAGGTCACCACCCCGAATTCATACTGATCCTCGGCAATCTTGAGATGGGCCTTCAGGTCGACGACGGTCTGCTTGGCCACCTCCACCAATTTTTTGGCCCGGAGGGTCTTGAAGTAGCCCTGGGCCACCGTCAGGAAGACGTTGTCCCGGGTCTGGGCGTTGTCCAGGAGACTGGCCTGATGTCCCTTGATGGCGGCCAGATATTTGGCCGGGGTGCCCCAGAAGTCGAAAATTAACTGGTTGACGCTGGTCTGGCTGCTCCAGAAGTTGCGGTTGGTCTGAGGCACCACCATGCCGCCGGTCGTGCCCGACATGCCCCCGCCGAACTTCATCTTGACGGGGTCATCATAAATGGTCTGGCCCACCTGGCTGTTGAGCTGGGGGAGCAGTCCCGACCGGGCCCGGACCACCTCCTCGCCGGCGATGAGGGCCTGGAGGCGGCTGATTTGCAAACTGGGGTTGGCCTTCCAGGCCAGGCGCAGGGCTTCCTGCAAATCCAGGCGGGGCGGCGTCTCTGAGGCCCCGCCGGGAAAGATGAGGGCGCCCCAGATCGCCATTCCCAATACCAGCACTCGCCAAAAGTTCCTGGCCGTCATCGCGCCGCTTCCTCTTCTGAAGGTGGTTGTTCCCGGATCAAACCCGAGGAAAGTAAGGTGAGGATAACCGGTAAGGCCTCCTGGGCCGCGGCCTCCTGCCCTTCGGCCCGCTGATAGTAGCCGGTGGCCCGGACCAATCCCCGGATCAGGAAGGTGAGCAGTCGGGGATTGGCGGCAATAAACTGACCCGCGGCGATTCCTTCGGCAAACAGGCTCGTCACCAGCGTCACGAATCTTTCTTCCAAGTCCTGGTAGTTGCGCCAGAAGCCCTCCCGGGATTCCATCTTGCCCCGGAGCAGTTCCCGGGCATAAATGGGAAATAACAGCCGCTCCCGGTTGAGATACTCCAGGAGGATGGATACCACCCGGGCCAACTTCTCCGCGGGCATCCCGGGGGCCTGGAGAGCGGCCTCCATATCCTGCAGGATATTTTCGCCCACCAGGGTGAGGAGGGCCTGGATCAAATCGTCTTTGCTCTGGAAATAGAGGTATAAGGTGCCCTTGGCCACCCCGGCGGCCGCGGCGATCTCCTCCATGGTCATGGCTTCCAAGCCGCGCTGCTCCAGCAACCGGCGGGCTGCGCCTAAAATTTCCTGGGTGCGAAACTGGGTGACGATTTCTTTCTTGGTGGTTTTGCGGGGGAGATTCATGATTCAGATTTTGCCGGATTGACAACCTGCGCCATCACCTGACCCGACTCAGCCGGGTGATCGGGGCCGGTGGCACCCCGCGCCAGCCTTTGACGACACAGGCGAGACGCCCGTCTCCCTGGTTCATGGAAATGCGCCGGCCGCCAGACTCCAACCCGAAATAATGACTGCCGGGTCATTCTAATGACCATTTAGCCAATATAAGGTTTTCCCCCTCTTGTCAAGAAAAACTTGCAAATCCACATGACTGTGTTTAGATTTAAAAATATCTATAGGTTATTCCAGGAGGCGATGATGCACCGTCGTGATTTCCTTAAGTATATGACCGCGTTAGGCCTGGCAGCCGGGACCGGGGGCCTGGTGTTGCCGGAAGAGGTGTGGGCCATGGCCCCCCAGGAAAAGCCTCAACCCCTCGTGGCCCGGGTCCAGGGCGACAATTACGCCCAACTGGCCGGTGACGCCATTCAGGCCCTGGGCGGCATGAAAAAGTTCGTCCAGCCCGGCGAGGTGGTGGTGGTCAAGCCCAACATGGCCTGGGACCGGCCGCCGGAGATGGCGGCCAACGCCAACCCGGCGGTGGTGCGCCAGGTGGTGGAACTGTGCCTGGAAGCCGGGGCCAAGCAGGTCAAGGTGCTGGACAACACCTGCCACGACGCCCGCAAGTCTTACGTCAACTCGGGCATCAAGGGCGCGGTGGAAGCCATCAAAGACCCCCGGGCGGTGGTGGAGTTCGTGGATGACCGGCGGTTCGCGGAACTCAAGATCGAGAAGGCCAGGGCTTTAAAAAAATGGTATTTTTATAAGGATATTATAGAAGCCGACCGATTTATCAACATACCGGTGGCCAAGAATCACTCCGAAGCCATCCTCACCATGTGTCTGAAGAACATGATGGGGGCCATCGGCGGCTGGCGGGGCCGCATTCATGTGGGCCTGCACCAGAACATCGCCGACATGAACCTGGTGCTCCGCCCCGATTTGCACGTCCTGGACGCCACCCGTATCCTGGTGAAAAACGGGCCTTCCGGGGGGCGCCGGGAGGACGTGCAGGTCAAGAACCTGGTGTTCGCCGGCGCCGATCCGGTGGCCCTGGACGCCCTGGGCACGGGGCTGTTCGGCATGAAACCCTCAGACATCGGCTATATCGTCAAAGCCCACCAGGCCGGCCGGGGGGAAATGGACCTGAGCAAGATCAAGGTGCTCTAAATCGGCGCCTCCGTGGCCGGGAATCCGGCCGGGGGTCTTTGGGCCTGTGGATAACATGATGTAGGGGCGGTGACCTCGCCGCCCCTACGGAATTTTTCGGATAAGTGAATCTCTATGGCTGATAACGGTTTTTCTCTCTCCGGCCGGGCCTGGGTCCGCCTTCGCCGGGCCGTCCAAATCCTTTTCCTGACCCTGTTTTTCTGGCTGTTCTTAAAAGCCGCCTACACGGGCCAGGAAACCCTGGCCTGGCCGGTGGACCTGTTCTTCCGCTTCGATCCCCTGATCCTGGCGGCCC
>Ga0172371_10010594_pt1 | contig 12426 bp, 11 predicted proteins | sample Lak12m_FD_114543 | JGI IMG/M metagenome (GOLD analysis project Ga0172371, IMG submission 114543) | Freshwater microbial communities from Kabuno Bay, South-Kivu, Congo - kab_022012_12m | ecosystem: Environmental > Aquatic > Freshwater > Lake | place: Democratic Republic of the Congo: South-Kivu... | reverse complement strand
GAACGTATTTTTGAAAGATTTTATAAATCCGACCGGTCGCGTTCCGAACGCGGTACGGGTTTGGGCCTTTCCATCTCAAAGCATCTGGTCGAAGCGCATGGCGGCCAAATCAGGGCGGAAAGCCAGGTGGACCGCGGAAGCACCTTTAGCTTCAGTATTCCCTTATCCTGATTATTAAACAATCTTTAACCTGCCATTAACATCCTTTCCCCTGTTCGTTAATTTTCGCTTGATAGTATTCGTGGTGAATCTAAACGATATAGGAGAAAAAAGATGAAAAGCAAAGTTTTAGTTTTAATCGCTGTCATGCTTGCGGCCGCCCTGTTCTTCGCCGCCTGCCAGCCTGCAGCACCCGCGGCCGAAGAAGCAGCTCCTGCTGAAGAAGCCGCTCCCGCCGAGGAAGCAGCCCCCGCAGAGGAAGCTGCTGCGCTCTCTGGCCAGCTCCAGCTCGCCGGTTCCACCACCGTTCAACCTTTGGCCGAGGAATTAGCGGCCGAATTCATGGCTGCCAATCCCGAAGTCTCCATCGATATCCAGGGTGGCGGTTCCAGCGTTGGTGTTACCTCCGCTGGCGAAGGCACTGTCGATATCGGCAACGCTTCCCGCGAGATCAAGGATTCCGAATTGGAGCAATTCCCCAACCTGCAGATCTTCACCATCGCTTATGACGGCATCGCTGTCATTGTGAATCCCGGCGTTGAATTGGCTGCTGGTTTGACCAAAGACCAGGTCCAGGCCATTTTCGCTGGCGAAATCACCAACTTCTCTGAAGTTGGCGGTTCGGATGCTCCCATCACCGTTGTCTCCCGCGAAGAAGGTTCCGGCACCCGCGGCGCATTTGAAGAATTGGTCATGGAATACAAAGACGAAGCTGGTGAAAAACAGATCAAACCGATCGTCGAATCCGCTCTGCTGCAACAGTCCAATGGCCAGGTGATGACCGTGGTTTCCACCACCCCCAACACCATCGCCTACGTTTCCTTCGGTTTCCTGGATGATTCCGTCACGGCAGTCGCCATCGACGGCATCGAACCCACTGTTGAGAACGTCAAGAACGGCACTTACGCCATCTTCCGCCCGTTGAACATGCTCATCAACGGTGCTCCCTCAGAATTGGCCCAGGCTTTCCTGGATTACATCCTGAGTGACGGACAGACCTTGGTCGCAGAAGATTACATCACTGTAGAATAATAACCCGTAATATGCTAAAAAAAGGGGCACGCCTCCCTGGGTTGTGCCCCTTACTATTAAATCAGGGGTAAAGCAAGGTTGAATGACCATGAAAGAGATTAAGAAGAATTCCATCCGTGTCCTGGCTGTCCTTTTCGCAGCAGTTTCTTTCTATCTGCTCTATTCAGGATTCGAGAAAATAATCAGTGTCGATTTACCTGTGTCATTGGCTCTCAGCCAACCACAAGCCATTTTCGCAATTATCCTGTCGCTCTTTTCAGGCGCTCTGGCTGTTGGATTATGGCGGTTAAAGAACTGGACCAAAACAGCCATCAGTCTGTTATCTATCCTTTTAATTATCATATTTGCGGTATCCGAAATTTTTAATTTTTCCACCATCGTGTTTGCCGGTGAGTCGATCACGCCATTATCAGTGATTGTCAGCACGTTTGGAAAATCGATTGTTAATCTGCTGCTCAATTGCGGGATTCCGCTACTTTTGATAATTGGCTTGAAATTTGTTGATGAAATCTTCCTGGAAAGTGAAACCCAACGCTTTATTGTGGATAAATTTATCCAGCGCGCCCTGGTATTTGTGGGTTCCTCCTCGATCCTGGTGGTCTTCCTGATTTTTATCTTTACCTTTATTGAATCGAGCGATGCCATACTTAACATCGGTTTGGGAGAATTACTCACGGGAACAGTCTGGCGGCCAGGTTACATCATCGGCGATCAATCCGGCCAATTCGGTTTGGTGCCGATGCTGCTGGGTTCAATCTATAGTACGATCGGCGCGGTCATCCTGGGAGTTCCGCTTGCCATTCTTACCGCAATTCTCCTTGCTGAAATCGCGCCCCCAGCTGTGAGAGAAGTCTTCCGTCCTGCCATCGAGCTGCTTGCCGGCATCCCTTCAGTGATTTTTGGCCTCTTTGGCATGGTCGTTCTTGCCCCGCTGATTCGTAATTTTGAGATCGCCGGCAACAGTGGTTTTGGCATTCTGAACGCTTCCATTATCCTGGCTATTATGATCCTGCCAACCATCACCAATGTTACAGAAGATGCCATCCGTTCTGTGCCCGATTCTTACCGCCACGCCTCCCTTGCCATGGGTGCAACACGCTGGCAAACCATCGTATCCGTCGTTCTTCCCGCTGCCCGCTCTGGTATCATTGCCGCCATTATCCTGGGTATCGGTCGTGCTTTGGGTGAAACCATGGCGCTCATAATGGTGATTGGAAACTCCATTGCCATTCCAGTGCCATTGGATAACAATCCGCTGACGATTCTGTTGGCCACCACTCGCACCCTGACTGGCAATATCGCCGTGGAAATTAACTATGCTGCCGGCGTCCATCGCAGCGCCTTGTTCTTCACGGGTGTCCTTCTATTCCTTCTCTTGCTGGTGATCAATCGTTTGGCACATTTCATCTTGCGGGAAAAGCAGCCCTCATAAGAGGTTAAAATGATAAAAGATATTGCCATGATTGGAAAGAAATCTACCGTGATTGACCCAACCCGTAACCTGCGCCAGCGCAAGCTGACCCAGAATATTGCCTTTACTTTTATATGGTTGGCTGGATTGCTGGCTGTTGCGGCTTTGCTTTTTATTATTTATTACGTGATTAAAAACGGCATGCAAGTGATCGACCTGGAATTTCTGACCACCCGTCCGGCGGGGGGCGTATCCGGAAAAGGCGGCATCTCCACAACCATTGTAACGACCATCTACCTGGTTATCCTCACCATCACGATTGCCGCACCGCTTGGCATCGGCACAGCGATTTATATGGTCGAGTACACCTCTGACCTGAGCGGGAAGAAAGGGTTTTTGGGTTGGTTGGTGAATACCATTCGCACCAGCGTGGAAGTTTTGGCTGGCGTTCCATCCATCATTTTTGGTTTGTTCGGGTTTGCTGTTTTTGTCTCCTACCTGAAATTGAAATTCTCGCTGCTTTCCGCCGGTCTTAGCGGTGCCTGTTTGGTTCTGCCGCTCATTATTCGCACCACCGAAGAAGCGCTGCTCACCGTCCCAAAATCTTATCGCGAGGGCAGCCTGGCGCTCGGCACCACCAAGTGGCAGATGATTTTCGATGTCGTACTGCCCTCCGCCATTCCCGGCATCATCACCGGCATTGTGCTCAGCGTCGGGCGCGTGATTGCTGAGACGGCTATCTTCTGGGTTACCTTGGGTGGCAGTTACCGCCTGCCGCAGAACTTGCTCTCTTCTGGACGCACGATGGCGCTGCATGTTTATATGCTGGCCAGCGAGACGCGCGCCTTTGAAAAAGCCCTGGGCACCTCTGCCATTCTGATTGTGGTGATTATCGCTTTGAACCTGGCGATTAATATCTCTTCGCGCCAATTCGCGAAAAAATTCTCGGGAAAATAAGGTATTAGAAAATGATTGAAAATAACACTGAAAACGGAAAAATAAAAATCAGCGTTAGCGATTTCAACTTGTTTTATGGGAAATTCCAGGCACTGGATAATATCACCATTGATATCCCCGCCAATCGGATCACATCCATTATCGGCCCGTCTGGATGCGGTAAGAGCACTTTCATCCGCTCGTTCAATCGCATGAATGAATTGATCCCTTCGGTTCACACCGAGGGAAAAATCTTCCTGGATGGCAGGAATATATTCGACATCGATGCGGTTGAGCTGCGCAAACAGGTTGGCATGGTTTTCCAGCGCCCCAATCCCTTCCCGAAAACGATTTTCGAAAATATCGCGTTTGGCCCGCGCGCTCACGGCATCCGCGATCATCGGATTCTTGAAGAGATCGTTGAAAAGAGCTTGCGCCAGGCGGTGCTTTGGGATGAAGTCAAAGATTCTTTGACCAAGTCCGGTCTGGCCCTCTCCGGCGGGCAACAGCAGCGTTTATGCATCGCCCGCGCTTTGGCGGTTGAACCGGAGGTGATTCTCATGGATGAACCTGCCTCTGCCCTGGACCCGATTGCAACTTTAAAAATTGAGGAATTAATCCAGCAGTTAAAAGAAAAATATACTATAGTTATAGTCACACATAACATGCAGCAGGCTGCCAGGGCTTCAGATTACACGCTCTTCTTTAATATGGCAGAGAATCGCGCTGGATATCTGGTAGAATCCGGTAAAACGACCGATATTTTTACTAATCCAAAAAATGAGCTGACTGAGCAGTATATCTCTGGCAGATTTGGTTAACATAAAAAGGTGATGCATGGCACGCGAATTATTTGAAAAGAAAATCAAGCAAATTCAGGATGAAATCCTGCTTTTGGGAAGCATGGTGGAACAAGCCGCACTGGATTCCGTCACAGCCTTTAAGAATCGCGATATTGAGAGCGCAAAGGTGGTAATTGAGGATGATCAGAACATCAACGACAAGCGTTTTGCCATTGAGAATGCCATTCTGATCTTGCTGGCTACCCAGCAGCCGCTTGCCCACGATTTGAGGCTGCTGGCAGCCATGTTGCTGGTTGCCAATGAATTGGAACGCATGGGCGATTACGCCAAGGGCATCGCCAATAATACGATTCGCCTGGGTATCGTTGACCTTCCTATTCCCTATCGCGATATTGAAAAAATGAGTGAGTTGGCCGTCAGCATGCTGCATCGCTCGCTGTCGGCATTCATGAAAGAAGATATCAAACAAGCTGTTGCGATTCCAGCGGAAGACGACCAGGTGGACGAGTTGTTCAATAAATGCTACCGCACCATTGTCAGCGGCATGATCGCCAATCCCGCCACTATTGATGACGCCAGCCTGTTGCTGTGGGTGGTGCACAACCTCGAACGCCTGGCGGACAGGGTTGTGAATATTTGCGAGCGCACTGTCTTTATCAAATCCGGCGAAATGCTGGAAATGAGCGGCAGCGACGATGAGATTGATCTCGAGATGTAGCCTGGAGCAATCGGGTTACATTTCAAAATGAGCTTGATATAATCTATTTATCAAGCTCATTTTGTATTTTTTGAAAAAGGATAAGCCATGTTGCAGAAGAATCCTTGCAAGGGAAAACTGATCGTTGTGGAAGGCATTGATGGCAGTGGAAAATCCACGCAGATTGATCTGCTCTATAAATGGCTGCTGGAGCGTGGCAAATCAGTTTATTTCAGCGAGTGGAATTCCTCGCCGCTGGTGAAAAGCACCACGCGCATGGGCAAGAAAGATAAATCATTCACCCCTACCTCGTTCAGCCTCATTCAAGGTACTGACTTCGCCAATCGTTGGGAGAACCAGTTTCTGCCCATGTTGAAAGCTGGCGTCATCGTCCTGGCGGATCGCTACGCGTTCACCGGTTTTGCCCGTGACGTGGCCCGCGGCGTCGATCCCATCTGGGTGCGCAATTTGTATTCATTTGCGTACCAGCCTGATCTGGTTTTGTATTTCCGCGTTCCGCTGGACGACGCGGTGGAACGCATCACCTTCGGGCGCGCGAAATTGAAATATTACGAAGCCGGCATGGATTTGAACCTTTCAGATAACAAAGTCACCAGTTTTCGCCTGTTCCAAAGCAGAATTCTGGAAGAATACGAAAAAATGGTGGATGAGTTCAGTTTCCAGGTGATCGATGCCACCCAACCTGTTCAAAAACAACAGAAGCAGATCCGCCGCCTGGTTAACACGGTTCTGAGAGATTGGGAGGGGTTGCCCAACCCGGTCGAATCTGCCCGGAATTACAGCCGAATGGATAGCAAAAATATTGCGGGAGGTACCCGTGACTAAACTGCAATTTTATGGCGCTGGCCTTCCGTACAAAATGATAGAGAACCTGCCAGGCAAATTGATTGTCCTGGAAGGCACGGATGGCGTCGGGCGTTCCACCCAGATTGAACTGCTCAGAAACTGGTTGGAAAAATCCGGCTACGCGGTTTCCGATACGGGCCTGCGCCGCTCTCCCCTGACCCAGCCAGGCTTGGATGAAGCCAAACGCGGCACCAACTTGACCCCGCTGACCATCAGTCTATTCTATGCCACCGATTTTGCCGATCGCCTGGAAAACCAGATCATTCCCGCCTTGAAGGCCGGATTTTTTGTGCTGTCGGACCGCTATTTTTACTCCATCGTGGCGCGCGACGTCGTGCGCGGTATCGATGCGCAATGGGCGCGGGCCATCTATGGTTTTGCGCTGGTTCCGGATATCGTGGTTTATCTAAAAGCCGATGTAAATACCCTGGTCACCAGAATTGTGCATGGCCGTGGATTCAACTACTGGGAAGCTGGCATGGATATCATGAAAATGGATAATCTTTATGACAGCTTCTGCGCTTATCAGGAATGCATGATCGCGCAATTCGACCAAATGGCGCGCGAGTATGATTTTAAAATAATCGACGCCAACCGCTCCACCAAAGACGTCAACGATGACATCAAAGCCTGCCTCCAGCCGGTTTTGGAACAGAAGCAGTCACTTCCCAATGGCCGCTAAAAACACCGACCCGGCTGTCCGGCTCTATTGCGCGCAATCCATGCAGCCCGCTTTGGAGACGCTCAGAAAAAAAGCGCAAAACATCCGGCGCCGCCATAATATTGAAGACATCCACGATCTGCGCGTCTCCTCGCGCCGCGTCCGCGCTTGTTTGAACATCTTTTCGGCTGCATTCCCATTAAAAAAGATCAAAATCTGGCAGCGGGATATCAAAAACATCACCAACGCTTATGGCAAGGTGCGCGATCTGGACGTTCAACTGGATTGGATTTCGGCCATCGCCGCCAACGTACAGGATAAAAGCCTCCTTCCCGGCATCCGCCGCGTGCGCCTGCGTTTGAGGCAGAAACGCCAGCTGCGCCAAAACCAAACACAGCAAATGACCAAAAGCGTTCTCGATAGCGCCACCCTGGTTGAAATGCAGGCCTGGGCCGAAGCCGCCCTGAGCGCCGCCCAGCCCGAAGCACTTCCCGGGAATCAACTGTTCCAATTAGGTTATGAACACATCCAGAAACGGTTGGATGAATTCCTGTTTTTTGAGGTGTTTATATTCGATCCCTCGCGCGTGGAAGAATTGCATCAGATGCGTATTGCTGCCAAGCGCTTGCGCTATGCCTTGGAAGTGTTTTCCAATTTATATGAAGGCAAGTCCGATTTCGCCCTTGAAATCGCGCGCCAATCACAGCAATTACTGGGCGAGATCCATGATGCGGATGTATGGACCGCGTTTCTCCCTGCTTTCATGGAAAAAGAACAAAAGCGAATCCAGGAATTTTATGGTTCCCGCAGCCCGTATAATCGCCTGAAGCCGGGCATGGAATTTCTGCTTGAAAACCGCCACCAGAAACGCGCCCGTTTATACAATCATTTCCTCGAGGAATGGAAAAATTGGAAAATGAAGGAAACCTGGTTAAACCTGCGTAAAGTAATCTTCCTGACCAATCTCTCCAGCCAGAACCAAACCGCTTCGACCGGTCCCGGCCCCAATCCGGAAACGACCGGAACATAATCCCTCACAGGTAGCGCTGCGACGATGAAAAATAAAACACTGTTTCACGGATTTGATTCCACCCAAAAAACCGAATTGAAATCGGTGCTGAAAGTTGCCAAGCAGTGCCATTATGAAGCCAAACATACCAGGCAAGTGACCAAATTGGCGCTGGAAATATTCGATGATTTAATCGGCCTGCATAAAATGGGCTGGCAGGAACGCTATTACCTGTTATGCGCCGCGCTACTGCATGATATCGGCGTACACACTGAAGGCGCCCGCGCCCATCATAAAGCCGCCTTGAAAATCATCCTGAACACACCGCTGCTCAGCCTTAACCAAAAAGAACGCCTGATCATCGGCTCCATCGCCCGCTATCACCGCCGCGCGCTCCCTTCATTAAAACACGACCATTTCAAAGCCCTATCAAAAGAAAATCGCGCCATGGTTTCAATTCTGGCCGGCATATTGCGCGTGGCGGATGGCCTGGAATATTCGCATGGTTTACGCATTCACAATACCCAGACCACATTTGATAAGGACAAGATCGAAATCCGTTGTTTCGTACGAAAGGAACCGGCAAAGAAAGAAGTCAAGTCCGCTATCAAGAAAAGCGATCTGCTCGCCCAGGTCTTTCAGCGCGCTGTAAGCTTCAAGCTTCAAAAAGGCGAAGAATTCATCGGCTGGAGTTAGCCAGCTTTGTGATTACAAAGTTGCCCAAAGAACCCGCTCCCGCCATTATTGTCATCCTGAGCGCAGCGCCTGCCCTTAGCCGGCTTGGTGATTCAAAGGGCCATCCACAGAACCCGCTCCCGCTATTATTGTCATCCTGAGCGCAGCGAAGGATCTTCGCAGCCCTCTGCAAGAGCAGAGGGCGGAGATACCGCGCCGTCCGAGGCATCCCGCCGAGGGATGGCGGGGTACAACATTTCTTGTAGAGCAAAATTGGAATTCAGTAGCAAATCACGCTATCCCCTCGAACAAATCTCTCTCCACCTGCCCCTTCACCGGCTCCGGCAGCGCCCGCATATAACTCTCATACGAACTGATCTGCCGTAGCAGCCAGGTCACCAGGTAGCCGCTGGTGCGGTCGCCGCCCTGGCTGGCGTGGCAGGCCGAAGCGCGGTCGCGGATTTCGGCCACCTTCTTGTAATTGATGCGCGCGTGGGTGGGGAACTCCGTCGCCAGGATGGCGGTCAGATCGATGTCGCCGTTCTTTCCGAATTTGCGCGGATCTTTGCCCAATAGCGGCATGAATTTGACCACCAGCTTGAGGAAGCCAAGTGGCATGATGTGGTAATACAGTTTGCGCGGTGTAAATGGCGCTGAGGAATCTTCTTTATAACTCACATCGCCGGCCAGTTGAAAAGCCCGCACGGTGGCTTTGTGTATGGCGATATGGTCCGGGTGCATGTAGCCGCCAAGCGGGTCGAAGGTCAGTACCACCTGCGGGCGGATCGCGCGCATCAGGCTGGCGATCCTGGTAGCCACTACCTCCTCCGGCGCCTGGATGAGCGCCTGCGGGTGCTGGTTATCCGGGCTGCCCGGCATGCCGGAATCGCGGAAATCCAAGAAATGCACCTTGCGAATCCCCAGAACGTCCGCCGCGCAGCACAGTTCGTGCTCGCGCAATTCACCGATTGAGCCATATCCCTCCAGGTGTTCCGCTTCCACTTCCCCTGCTTCGCCGCGCGTGGCGCAAATCAGGTGCACTTCCACCCCCGCGCACGCGTAATGCGCCAGCGTTCCGCCCATCCCGAAGGTCTCGTCATCCGGGTGCGCGACCACGGCCAGCAGCCGTTTGGATTCTGTGATGTTCATTTATATCGTTCCCTTCATCTTTAACGTTTGCCGCACACCGGGCAGGCTGGGTCTTTCTCCGCGCGCACATCCTGCAGAGACTGGGTCAATCCGTCGAACAGCAGCAGCCGCCCGATGGCCGCTTCGCCGATGCCCAGTATCTGTTTGATCACTTCCAGCGCCTGCATGCATCCGATCACGCCCGGCAGCGCCCCCACCACGCCCAGCCCGCGATTGGCTTGCATGAATGCCTGGCTGGGCATCTTGCGGAAGACGCACTGGAAACACGGCCCGCGCCGCGCGTCGAACACGCTCATCTGGCCATAGAACTGGTAAACAGCCCCATAGATAAAAGTTTTGCCCGTCTCCACGCAAACCCGGTTGAGCAGGTAGCGCGTTTCGAAGTTATCGCTGGCATCCACCACGATCGGGTAATTGCCCAAAACCTCCAGCGCGTTGCCCTCCTCCACCCGCGCCTGGCGGGTTTCAATGCAGATTTCCGGGTTGATGTCCCCCAACCGCTGCCGCGCGGAATCCACTTTTGGATGCCCCAGCATTGAAGTGCCGTGCAATATCTGTCTTTGCAGGTTGCTCAGTTCGACCACGTCCGAGTCCACAATCCCCAGCCGCCCGATGCCGGCCGCCGCCAGGTAAGCCGCCGAAGCCGAACCCAGCCCGCCCGTGCCGACCACCATGACCGCGGCGGCTTTCAGTTTCGCTTGCCCTTCCTCCCCGATTTCGGGGATGTTCAAATGCCGCGCGTAACGTATCTTTTCAGAATCGGATAAACTCATCGCCATATCGATCATCTCGCCTTTTCAATAATCATAGCACCGCTATCCAGCTGCTGAATCATTTTCAGGTAGAATGGAATCATGCAGGTTATTCTAACGCACGAACAGGCTGATTTCGACGCGCTCGCTTCTATGCTGGGCGCCTATTTGCTGCAGAAGGACGCTTATGTCGTCCTGCCGGCTGTGATGAACCGTAACGTGCAGTCCTTCATCCACCTGTACGGCGCGGACCTGCCATTCGTGAAAAGCGATGACCTGCCCAACGAGCCCATCAACAGCCTGACCCTGGTGGATACGCAGTCCATGGTCACGCTCAAGGGTATGCGGAAGAACACCCAGGTATTCGTGATCGACCATCATCAAAAAAAAGCCGATTTCCCGGAAAACTGGCATTTCGAGGCGGTCGATACCATCGCCTGCACCACCCGTTTCGTCGAGAGCCTGCAGGAAAATAACGGGCATCTCAGTCTGATCCACGCCACGCTGCTTTTGTTGGGTATCTACGAGGATAGCGGTTCGCTCAGCTACGCCCATACCACCGCGCGCGATGTTTCCGCCGTGGCTTACCTGCTGGAAAACGGCGCCAGCCTGAAGATCGCGGCGGAATTCCTCAATCCGCCGCTCTCGCCCGATCAGCACAAAGTTTTCGATGATCTGCTGGCGCGCGCTGAATCGCTGACCCTGCAGAACTGCAAAGTGCTGGTTTCTTCGGCGGAAGCGGTCGATTTGGAAGATGAGGTTTCTTCCATCGCGCACAAGATCTGCAATTTACTCGACCCTGACGCGCTCTTCATCTTCGTGCGCACGCGCGAAGGCATCCGCCTGGTGGCGCGCTCGCTGACCGACCAGGTCAACGTGGCTGCCGTTGCCCGCACCTTCAAGGGCGGCGGGCATGCGCGCGCTTCATCAGCGCTCATCAAGGTCGATAAGGAAGATACCGGCCAGATGGCCGCCATCCTGGAGCGCTTCAAACAGGATTTGCCCTCCTTCGTGCAGTCGGCGGTCACGGTCAGCCAGATCATGTCCAAAAAACCGCTCACCATCAGCCCACAGACCACCGCGCGCCAGGCTTACCAGCTCATGCAGCGCTTCGGTTACGAAGGCTACCCGGTGGTTGAGGATAACCAGGTCAAAGGCCTGCTCACCCGCCGCGCGGTCGACCGCGCTCTCTCTCACAACCTCGAGCGCAGTGCCGCCAGCCTGATGGAAGCCGGCAGCGTGAGCGTCGCGCCCGGGGATTCGCTGGAAAAACTGCAGCAGGTCATGGCCGACTCCGGCTGGGGCCAGGTGCCGGTGGTGCATCCGGAAACGGGCGAGGTGATCGGCATTACCACCCGCACCGACTTGCTCAAGGTGCTGGCTGGCCGCATTCAGGGCGGCATCCAGCATCAAAACCTCTCCGAGCGCATCGCCGCTGTCCTGCCGCCGGCGCATCTCGGCCTGCTGCAGCTCATCAGCGCGGCTGCCCGCGACCTGCAGCTGCCCATCTTCCTGGTGGGTGGTTTCGCCCGCGATCTGCTGCTGAAAACGCCCAGCATCGACCTGGATTTCGTGGTCGAAGGCGACGCGCTCCTGCTGGCTGAAAAACTCTCCACTCTATATGGCGGGCGCATCACCAGCCACAAGAAATTCGGCACCGCCAAGTGGCAGATCGATCCCGCCAATCCCGCGCTGGCTGCCGGCTTGCGCGCGGAAGTGACCGCTGCCGAGCCGACCGGCTTGCCCGCCAGCATCGACCTGATCAGCTCGCGCACCGAATTCTATGAAAAACCCAGTGCGCTGCCCGTTGTCAAGAACAGCAGCATCAAACTCGACCTGCACCGCCGCGATTTCACCATCAACACCATGGCCGTGCGCCTGGACGGCAAACACTTCGGCGAACTGTATGATTACTGGGGCGGACTGACCGACCTTAACCACAAACTCATCCGCGTACTGCATTCATTGTCTTTCGTGGACGATCCCACCCGCATGCTGCGCGCCGTGCGCTTCGAGCAGCGCTTCGGCTTTGCCATCGAGCCGCGCACGCTGGAGCAGCTGGCCGAGGCCAAATACCTGCTCGCGGATGTTTCCGGCGAGCGCATCCGTCACGAACTGGATTTGATGCTGCGCGAAAAGCAGGCCGTGCGCATGTTCGCCCGCCTGGACCAACTGGGTCTGCTGACTGAGATCCATCCTGCCCTCAAGTGGAACGATGATCTCGCCGCGCAGATCATGGAACTGTTCCGCGCGCCCTTCCCCAAGGGTTGGGGCT
>Ga0172371_10010593_pt1 | contig 12426 bp, 13 predicted proteins | sample Lak12m_FD_114543 | JGI IMG/M metagenome (GOLD analysis project Ga0172371, IMG submission 114543) | Freshwater microbial communities from Kabuno Bay, South-Kivu, Congo - kab_022012_12m | ecosystem: Environmental > Aquatic > Freshwater > Lake | place: Democratic Republic of the Congo: South-Kivu... | reverse complement strand
CATGCCCAGGAACTCGGACTCACATTGTACAAGGCTAAAAATAGCCAATGGGATGACTATCTCACGGAACAACTACGCCAACCGGGCATCCCAGCGGTTGGCTGTTGAGCGAAAGTCCTGTAAATAAAGCAATAGGTAAGAACTATAATAAAGAAGAGATTGAGAAATTCTTACCTCAAATCAAAGGTGCATTAGAAAATTGGTCTTGTTGTACGAATGAAACAATGGTTGCTGCTATTGCTACGGCAGCATTTGAGAGTAGTTTTAATCCTAAAGCAACAAATACAGAAAAGAAAACAGGTAAAGTACATTATGGATATGTACAAATCAGTCAGGATTTTTTTCCTTTTTTAAGTAAATATGAAAATAGTGCTAGAAGTTATTATAAATACAAGGGAAATACCGCATGGCTTAATGTGTATCAATTAAACAATTATACAACAATGGTTAGTGCAGACATAATGGCATGGTATTTCACACATGTACCTGGTAAGCTTCGAGATAAAGGAAAAAATGAAGAAATCAGAACATATAGATATAGTCAAACAGATGCTGGCGACAACAAAGACCATAGCTTTCTACATGCAGTAGATTGGGCGAAAAGACAGGACTGGCTTGAAGTGAGGACTATTGTATATGGAAGTGATGGAAAGGATGCTAGAGTACCAGAATTTGAAAAAGTCTGCGAAGCACTGATGGACTTATGTCTGCCACCACCAAAAGAGTCTATTAAGTATAATAATGATGATGTATTTTGGGTTTGGATTTTTGTTTTATTTGGACATCGTGAATAAAATCGAATGGAGAGAAGTAATTGTACAATATATGTGGGTATTGTAGACTAATATCTTTTATAAAAAATTATTGGCATAAACACTGGTTGATTATGCTGGTTATTATATTGGTGATCGCCTCACTTGGTCTACTGAGTTGGTGGCGCCTGTGCCGACCCATTCCACTAATCCTGAAAAAGCGATATCGATTGGCCAGGTTAACATCATCATTCCATTACCGTCGAGCATTAGAGGCTGGAATACTTTGGGATGATGATCAAGGTTTTATCCATGCCAATCGCTGGGATGGGACGCCATTATGGATAATGAATATGCGAGAAATGGATAAAGAAGACGTTCAGATTATTATTCGTCAAAGTATTATCTCCCCTGACTTGCATACTGTTGCACTGTTAGGTTGGAGGAATCGGTATTCAGGACCCTGCCTTCGTATCTGGCATGATGGACGATTTCGTGGCTTCATTTCGCTACCACCTCTCCCGGAGGATACATGTGATGGTGGTTTCATATCAATGATCGACAATGCCAGGGGAATATGGTATATTTCAGCAAAACAACTCCTGCGCATTGAAGATACCCGAGTTATCGCTCGCAAAACACTTCCTCGCACCCATAATGAAGACGTTTTTAAAATTTCGCCGGACGGCAAATATCTGATTGCTTTCACTGAAACTGGGTGGACATACTATTCTATAAAGATCACCGGGTCGACCATACATCTGTATCTTGCCTACACTACACGGCTACCGCTTTCTTCTGATGACAGGCAGATTACTTTGTTGCCACGCGGTATGATAATATCTGACAACGGAACATGTTTTGATAGGAGAGGAAAGATAGCCTGTCCGGATGGCTGGCAATATGTACAAATATCTGATGAGAAAAGTTTAACACTTCCTGATTCAGTGGTGCAGTCGTCTAACGCGAAATCGCGCATTCTTACCCCGAAGACGGGGAAGTATTGGATACTACCAGAAATAAATGCAGATATAAGAGGAATAACACCTGATGGTCGTTACGCTTTAACAGTTCGCTATTCATCACCGAACAATAAGAATGTGCTGATATCTTTAGTCAATCGTTTCTCTGATCGCTCTTTAGGACGCAGGACTTTTTCTATTTACGAACGTCCTGGCCGACTTCGTGCACGTGCAACATCTTCTTATAACTTTACCGATCATCTCCCTGGAACTCAGCTATCGCCTGTAGAACTTTTTACAGAAGATTTTATTTTCTCTTCTAATGGACGCACATTACACATCATTGCGCCATGCAAAAATGGTAAGGAGACATATCTTGAATTATTTAACTACCATTGGTGAAATGTGCTCTTTTTCCCACCTTAACAGGCTCATTCAGGAAAAGGTTTGCTAATAGTTATAAGCGGGACAGTGTGCGCCAAGCGAAGCTTGGCGATTCTTGCCGGTGCAAGTCCGGCCTGGGTAGCGCCTAACCAGCGGCCCAGCACCGAGCCTGCGCGTCGTGCGGTAACAATCGGCGTGAAGCCAGGGGGAGGGAGTCAGATTGGAGACGCCGCGTTGCTGTTTTGCCACGGTTCAACCCGGGGTTCCGCCCAAAATAACAGGAATAACAGGGACAGCCACCATTCGCGCGCTTCACGCGCGTTATCCAGGGGTGAAACTTGTGTCTAATCGTGGTATGCTTCACTCGCTCGCTGGCGCTACGCCAACCGCCGTCGGCACTGGTTGGGGCGCCTGTGGGCCGATTGCTTTTACTTGACGCCGCTGTGCTAGACGTGCGAGATCCACCTTAAGATAGGCTAAAAAACGAAATGAACGGCATAATGTTGCATATTTAGCGAGGAATGCGAGGTTGGGAGATGTCTACTCTAAAAATGCTTGTTCTTCTGATATGTCTTTTCCTGTATTCGATCGCTCTCCCCTCCCTCGCGCAGCGGCAGCTCTCGCCCGCGCAGCAAGCATTCGTGGCGAAGGATTACGCGGTATATCTGGCGGCGGCGCCCGGTGAATTGGCCGGGGTGGCGGCGCGGCCACAGGCGGTATTCGAGGCCATGCTGCCGGCGGCGATTGCGCTGGAGAAGACACAGGGATGGGATGGCGAGAGCGGAAAGCAGCTCGCCGCGCTCTTTGGCGCCGCCCCGGATGCGGCGCGCTGGTGGGAGGAGTGCAAACTGCTGGTGCAGGGGGATGCGAATGGGCTGAGCAAACTCTTCGACGGCCCGGCGCCTTCTCCCTATGATATAACCGCCGGAGCACGACTGGTGCGGGAGCACGGGTTTGCGCTGGCGGCGGATTGCCTAACCGCGGTATCTCCCGACATGCACGGCCTGCGCGTGAAGGCGTGGCTGAGCATTCCCAACGAGCAGCGCGCGGCGATAGACGCGGTCATGGAGCAGCAGGTAGCGCCCATCAACCTGCGCATACTGGCGGAGGCGGCGCTCAACTTCTATATCGATCCGCCGAAGGACCTGGGGCCGATCTCGCCGGAGGAGCTGCTCGCCTTCGCCCGGAAATACGCCAACGGCCTGGACGTGGTCTCCTTCAAAACCGCCGAGCGGTTGGTGCAGGTGAGAAAGATCGACGCCGGGCTGGCGATGGCCGGCGAAGTGGCTTCCCTGGCGCCTGCGGACCTGGAGACGCAGCGCTATACCGCCCGCCTCTTCTGGGGCAACCAGCGCTTCGACGACACAGCCCGCCTCTTCTGGACGGCCACCGAAAACGTCCCCGCCCCCAACAGCCGCGGCGCGCGCCTCTGCTACCTGGACTTCCTCAACTGGATGGAACGGGCGAAGAAGCCGGTAGAGAAGACCCCCGACCTGCCAGCCTTACTCACCAGCCCCGACCCGCTTATCGCCGCCGCCAACATGCTCGCCGGCCGGCCGGAGCAGGCGGCGGCAGCAGGCAGCGAAGCTGAAACAGCCTGCATAACCAGAGTTCAAGCCCCCATTGTGCTAAATCCACGCCAATTGATGCAATGATAGGATTCCCGGTTTCGCCATCAAAAAGCGATGGCCGCAGGGCGTGCCTGCGGCCAAAAATGAAATCTGGCTGGGCGGCGAATCGTCGAGGCTGCACCTGCCTGACTCTCCCCCCCAAGCTGTTGACTGAGCATATCATAGTTCGAGGCTTCGAAGGGGTGGACGGCGGATCCTCGAGGCCGCACCTGCCTGACTCTCCCTTCAAGCTGTTGACTGAGCATATCATAGTTCGAGGCTTCGAAGGGTTGGACGGCGAATCGTCGAGGCTGCACTTGCTGACTCTCCCCCCCAAGCTGTTGACTGAGGATACCAGAGTTCGAGGCTTCCAAGCTGGCGATCAGCCCGCTCTGGCGGCACGAGAACAGATGGGAACTGGACATTGCCGTGCTGCAGGATGGGATGGGGCAGATGCTGCAGGGTCTGGGAGCACATGGCCCGGATATGCAACTGGGGCGTGACACCTACCATCTGCAGGGTGTGCGCCTGGGAGAGGCGGTCAGTATCGACGAACTCGAGCAGCACGTCGACGTTGTTGCTGCTCCGCCGCCATTTATGTTTGTAGTGTTCGCATCATCCTGATTAATCTTCATAATGAATCCTTCAAAATTATGTCATTTTGACTGCAAGTAGTTTGATCGGCTGATATTGCCACGAGGATACCATGCCGACAGATGGGAATCTCCAGCTTCTACGCTACGGTTATCGAGTATCATCCTTTCAGTTCTACCATTAAATAGAATGGCATTACGGCGATAAGACCGCCGCTTCCCGCCGTCGGACTGCCTGCAGTAACAGGCGGGTGGCCAGCGCCGCGGGGGCGACGAGCAGGCTGTCGGGGTCGGCAACCTCAACCAGGCGTCCGGCGTCCAGCACGCCGATACGATCGCACAGGCGCACCGCCAACGCCAGGTCGTGCGTGATGAAGAGCATGGCAGCGAGGTAGTTTACACACAGCGACCGCAGCACATCCGCCACCTCCAGGGCGACAGTGGGGTCCAGCATGGAGGTGGCTTCATCGGCTACGACCAGCGCCGGCCGGGCGATGAGCGCGCGGGCGATTGCCACCCGCTGCCGCTGCCCGCCGGAGAGCGCGTGGGGATAGCGCATCGCGAGATCAGGCGCCAGGCGCACCGCCGCCATCATTTGCCGCACGCGCTGCTCGCGTTCGGCAGGGGGCACGCGCTGCAGCACCAGCGGCTCGGCGATCGTGTCCCCCACGCGCATGCGCGGGTTCAGGCTGTCGCGCGGGTCCTGTGGGATCAACTGCACCCTGATGCCCGCATCCACCGGTGCCCAGCGGAGGGTTCCCCCGGTGGGCTGGAGGACGCCGCAGAGCAGGGCGCCGAGGGTGCTTTTCCCGCTGCCGCTTTCGCCCACCAGGCCGAAAATTTCTCCGGCATGCAGCGCCAGGCTGATCTCGCGCACGGCATGTACCGGCGCCCGCGCGGAACGGCCCGCTCCCGGCGGCGCGTAACATTTCGACAGGCGGTCAAGGGTGACAAGCGGCGGCATCGGCTTCCTTTCGCGCGGGGAGGGTGGGAAAGGCCTCGATCAACTGCCGGGTGACGCGGTGGGCGGGCGCGCGCAGGATCGCCGACACGCCGCCGGACTCGCACACTTGCCCCCGCTCCAGCACCATCATTTGCGCGCAGGTCCGCGCGATGACGGAGAGATCGTGCGAGATCACCAGGCAGGCGGCGCCGGTGTCCCGCCGCAACGCCCGCAGCATGTCGATCATCCTGCCGGCAGACAGGACATCCAGCGCCGAGGTCGGCTCGTCCACGATGACGAGGGCGGGTGACAACGCAAGGGCCATGGCGATGGCCACGCGCTGGCGCATGCCGCCGGACAACTCATGCGGATAGTGGTGAACGCACGCCTCTTCCAGCCCGACGCGCGCGACCGCCGCCGCGGCCCGCTGCAGGGCCGCCCGCCAGGAGAGCCCGGCGTGGACCACCCAGACCTCCGCGAGCTGTTCACCGATGGTCAGCACCGGATTCAGCGCATTGATTGCCTCCTGCAGCACCAGGGAGACGCATCGCCAGCGCAGGGCACGCGCGCGCTCGGGATGCCCGAGCAGCTCTTCGCCGCGGAAGCAGATACTGCCCTCGCAGCGCGTGCCCGCGGGCAGCAGGCCCATGATGGCCAGCGCCAGCGTGCTCTTGCCCACCCCAGATTCGCCCACCACGCCGAGCGTGCCGTCCGGCGGGAGCGCCAGGCTGACCCGGCGCAGCACCGGCGCGGGCGCCGCGGGGTAGTGCACCGACAGGCGATCGATCTCCAGTAATGGGACGGCAGCTTCACTCAACGCGCGTTCCTCTCTGTAATCGGGGATCGAGCCGATGCTCCAGCGCCATATTGAGCAGTGCCAGGCTTAACAGAAGGACTGCCAGACATAGGCCGGGCGGCACCGCCCACCAGAGCCAGGCCTTTGTGAGGAAGAGGGCGGAATACCGGAAGGCATGATGCAGCATGGCGCCCCAACTGACAACGGTGGGATCGCCCAATCCGAGAAAGCTCAGTCCCGCTTCGACCATGATCGCCTGGCCGACCTCCATCAGCACGATGGCCAGCAGGATGGGCGCCAGCCCCGGCAGCAGGTGGCGCCGCAGGAGATACGGCAGGCGCGCGCCGGCCAGTCGCGCGGTGATCACATAGGCGCGGGTGCGTTCCAGGCGCACCTGGGCGCACACCATGCGCACGGGCACCGCCCAGCCCAGGCAGACGAAGGCGAGGACCACGATGGCCGGCCCGCCGCCCAGGTAGGCGGCCAGCAACAGCAGCAGCGGCAAGCGGGGCAGCGCCAGGAAGATATCGACCAGGCGCATCACGGCGGTCTGCCACAGTCCGCCATAATAGCCGGCCACCACGCCGATCACTCCGCCGATCAGCGTGACGGCCACCCCCGCGATGACGCCGACCAGCAGCGACACGCGGGCGCCGGCCAGCAACTGGCTGAACAGGTCGCGCCCCACGTCATCGGTGCCCAGCAGGCATGCCGACGACGGCGATTGCAGCGCCTCGCCCACCGGGGCCAGCGGCGGGTGCGGCGACACCCACGACGCGATGATCGCCGTCACCGCCATGATGGCCAGGATTCCGACGGCCGTTTTAATCATGACTTTCCTTCACCCGCGGGTCCACCAGGTGGGCGGTCGCGTCAACCAGCAGATTCGCCCCGACAATGGCGGTGGTGGTGAGCAGGAAGACGCCCTGCAGCACCGGATAATCGTGCACCAGCACCGCTTCGTAGGCCAGCCGGCCCATGCCGGGATAGTTGAAGACGCTCTCCACGAAGATGGCGCCGGCCACCAGGCTGCCCAGGTAGATGCCCAGACGGTGGTGCAGGGGCAACAGCGCATTGCGCATGCCGTGGCGGAACAGCAGCCGCCGGAACGGCAATCCCTTCGCGGCGGCCAGCGTCATGAAGGCTTCGCCGCGCACGCCCACCATGGTGGCGCGCATCAGCGTGAAGATCCGCGCCGCGTGTTCGAGGCTGAGCACCAGGGCGGGCAGCGCGAGGTGGCGCAGCAGGTCGCCGGCCGCGGCCAGCGCGGAGGGATACCGGGCCATCGGCGACAGGGCGCCGCCCAGCGGACACCAGCCCAGCGTGACGCTGAAGAGCAGGATAGCGAGCATGCCCAGCAGGTATGACGGCGCCGCTTTCCAGCCGATCACCCCCACGATCAGCCAGCGGTCGATCCACGTGCCCTGCCAGTAAGCGGCGACGGTGCCCAGCACCATACCGAGCAGCGTGGCCAGCACCAGGCTGCTGCCGGCGAGGAGCAGAGTCCACGGCAATCGTTCGGCAATCAGGCGCGACACGTCGCACTGAAAATAGTAGGCATATCCCAGGTCGCCCCGGCACAGGTTGCCCAGGTAGGAGACGAACTGCCGGGGCAGCGATTCGTCGAGCCCGTAGTAGGCGAGCATGCGCGCCCGCGCCGTTTCGTCCAGCGTATATGGCAGGTCGAGGTTGGTGCCGGTGAGCGTTTGCGTGGGATCGCCCGGCATCACCCGCGGCAGCAGGAAATTGATGACCAGCATCACCAGGATGACGGCGACGGATTGTCCGATGCGCAGTTGCATGCCGTTATCTGATTCTCCCGCCGGGCAGACTGCGGATGCCGCGCCCCAGCACCACGGACACATCCATCTCGGCGCAGGCGGCGCAGATCGGCTGTCCCTCGCGCAGCGTGCCGTGGCTTTCCATGAAGGACTCGCCGCAGGCCCGGCAGGTGGCCGAGGCGTGAATGGGCGCGTATTCCGGGAAGACGGCCGGCACCGGCGTGATGGCGAATAATTCCTCCTCCGGCAATACGACCATTTCGAAGCAGAGCTCGGTCCACAATGCGCGCAGGCGCGCCGACCCCGCCGGATCGTCCTGCCGTTCCTTCACGATGCGGCGAAACAGGTCCGTTGCTTCGCGGTCGCGCTCGCTGGCCCCGTCGCCCTGCCAGCGCTGCGGCTTCGCCACCAGGCGCACGGCGGTCCGCGTCTTGCGCGAGGCGATGGTGACCGCCGTTTTACCGAGGTCGCGATAGATCAGCGCGTTATTTCCGAACGAGCAGCCGGTGGTCAATTGAATGCCGTCCACGAAGCAGTTGTTGCCTTCGACGATCGCGATCAATTCTTCCATGCCGGTATTCTCGAACCCCAGCCGCCGCATGCCGGCCGTACCCGTCGCGACCCCGGAGGCCAGCCCCGGGCAGTAGTGCCCGTGAATCAGCGCCGCCCGCCGCAGGAGGGTGAGACGGTCATCCTGCTGCAGCAGGTTTTTGATTTCAGCACGCGGATCCGTGTTTGGCATCGTCATGGCGTCGGTGCGTTCCTTTCGAGATAGATGAGCTTGTTCTCCGCCAGCGGGATGCCCTGGGCGATCCCGCCGGGGGTGAAATACCAGCCGTCCAGCGCGGACGGGCGGTAGACGAAATGCATGTGCGGATACCAGAGGGCGACCGTGGGCACATCGCGGGCGATGAGCTCCTGCAGGCGATACACGAGGGCACGGCGGCATTCCGGGTCCGTTTCATGCTGCTGTTGCCGCGCCAGCCGGGCGAATTCTTCATCGTGATAGCCGTACGCGGTGCCGGGCAGGCCGCGCGCGGGATCACAGAAGTTGCGCCGCAGCAGATCGGCATCGCCGCCAAGGCCGCCGTGTCCGTCCAGCGCCAGATCGAATTTGCCTTCGCGCAGCAGGGCGTCCCGGGTGGGGCCGGGCAGCGTTTTGATGGTGACCGGGATACCGAGGCGCGCCAACTGGTTGCGAATATATTCCGCCTCGCGGATATGATCGGCCACGGTGAGCAGCGCCATCGGTTTTTGAGGGAGATCGATGTGCTGCAGCAGGGCGCGCGCGGCCTGCAGGTCGAAGGCATACGGTGGCAAGTCGGGATGCGCCCAGGGTGACGAGGCAGGCAGGAACCCCGGATTGCCGATGTCCACGTGATCATGCCGAATGCGGTGGGCAATCTCGTGCAGGTCCAGCGCCTGCGCGATGGCCTGCCGGACCGTCCGCTGTGCGAAGAGCGGATGTGTATGATTGAACACGAGCCGCAGCACCCAGTCGCCCGGCCCGCGGATCACGCGGAAGCGCGGGTCATCTTTGAAGACGTCAACGGCCTCGGCCGACTGCGCCTGGAGCATGAGCCCGTCGATCTGTTCCTGACGGAGTGCCAGCACGGGATCGGCCACCGCGATATACTGCAGCTCGTCAATGCGCGGACGGCCGAGGAAGTAATGCGCGTTGGCGGAAAAGGTGTAGGTGCCGTGCGTCTTGCTGTAGTGCTGCAACCGGAAAGGGCCGGTGCCGATGACGGCCTGCTCGCCGGTGAAGGCGCGCGGATCGTTGATCGCCTGCCAGATATGCGCCGGAAGGATGGGCACCGTGCCGGCGATGTCGGTGAGAAACGCGGGCATGGGCTGCTTCAGGCGAATGCGCACCTGCCGGGCATCGATCGCGGTCACCTCCTCGATGGCGCTCATATCCGTCCAGGTGAAGGGGTGCGCCAGGTAATAGCGGTAGGAGAAGGCGACGTCCTCCCCTGTGCAAGCCGTGCCGTCATGCCAGCGCACGCCGGGGCGGAGCGTCAGCCGATACGTCGTGCCATCCTCCGAACAGGTCCAGGATTCCGCCAGCAGGCCGACCAGTCCCGCGCGGTCTTTCCAGACCAGTGTGTCGAAGACGAGCGACATCAGCAGGTAGCCGGGGCCGCGGGGGTAAAACTGGAACGGCGTGGGATATCCGTAGTCTTGTCCAAAGAAACGTAACACGCGCGCGGCGTTATCCTGCTGCTGACTGTCGCGATACGAACGGCGGGTCAACAGGAGAAACGGCACAGCAATGAGCAGAATAGCGAGTCCGGCGAGCGTCCAGGCGCGGCGTGACATAACACCCTTCAAGGTAACACGATTTGTAAAATCGTAGCACACAAGGGGCGGCACGTCAACCGGTATCGCCGTACGCCGTGGGCACGCTTACGAGAAAACCGTTGTGCTCTCTCTATTGCCCCCTATTGAAATTTCCGGCAGCATGAAGGCGTTGACGACAGCGAGTTTGTGGACGTTACGTTGTTTTCGCGATCTCTTCCTCGACTTCCTTCGCTCCTTCGGCATAGAAGCGCTCCTCATCCGGAGCAAGGGCGTAAAGCAGGCGCAGGAACTCGCCGGCATGTACCCGTTCTTCGTCCGCGATATCCTTGAGCACTTCCGCAGCGAGCTGGTTGTCCGTCGATTCGGCAAGCTGCATGTACAATTGAATCGCTTCATACTCCGTTTTTGCCGCCACGCAGGATAAGGATGCCGTCGTCATTCCCCGCGGTCGTGGCGACGCAGCAATGGCCTTCATGGTCGATGCCCAGGAAACTTTGTGGAGAGCGCGCCGCGATCATAGCGTCAATCGCGACCTGGATGTTTCCATCGGTCCCGTTCTTGAAGCCGACGGGCATCGACAGGCCGCTGGCCATCGCCCGGTGCGGTTGGGATTCGGTCGTGCGCGCGCCAATCGCGCCGAAGCTGACCAGGTCGGCGAAGTAATGCGGAGTCACGGTGTCCAGCATCTCCACCGCGGTGGGGAGTCCCAACGCATTGATCCGCAACAGCAAATCGCGCGCGGCATGCAGTCCCGCTTCCATATCGTAGGTGCCGTCGAGACGCGGGTCATTGATCAATCCGCGCCAGCCGATGGTCGTGCGGGGCTTTTCGAAATACGTGCGCATGATAATATAGAACGTATCGGCATACTGCCGGTGGAGCTCGCTCAACCGCTCTGCATATTCATAGGCGGCCGACACGTCGTGAATTGAGCATGGGCCGACGAGAATGAGCAAGCGGGGATCACGGCGCGCCATAATCTGATGGATGGTGCCTCGCGCAGAAAGAACCGTCTGACGGATTGCCGAGGTGAGCGGCAACATGGCCTTCAGTGCCCCTGGCGCTATGAGCGGCGTCATGACGGTAATGCGGAGATTTTCGGTTTGCTGGCCCGGTTCAGGCGCCTTGTGAATATACAGACCATCGGTTGCGTTGTGGTCGGACATGTGTCGCCTCGATGTGTTATTGATCCGCTGGATTCGGTGCAATATCTCGCTCAACCCACCACCGATATGATATCCGATATGATCCCACCTGGATATGCTCCGGTGCGAAACATCGCTGCAGGACCGGCACCGCCAGATTCGGGTCCGTCTGCTGGCCGCAGGTGAAGATATCCACCGCCGTATAGTGCCGTGACGGCCAGGTTTGAATCATGGCATGCGACTCGGCCAGGATGGCGACGCCGTTGATGCCGTCGGATGCCATGGGATAGACGCGCATATCGAGCAGCGTGGCGCCGCACGCGGCGATGGCCCGGGTCATGGCGTCTGAGATTATAGCCTGGGAGCGCATGGCGGCAACATCACAGCCCAAGAGCTCGATAATCAAATGGCGTCCTAACCGTTGCATATTTCATCCCCTTTGTGTGCTAACGCCTCGCTCACTGTTGGTGCGCCTGGCACGATCGCGAACAGGCCCCAGGCATGGCAGCGCTCCTCGCCGGCCAGGGTGCACAGTGTTGCCTCGAGCCGCAGCAACCGTCCGCGATGCGAGACGACCCATCCGTTGATCCGCAGCGGCTCGCCCGGCGGGACCGGATGGCGAAACCGCACGCGCAGGTCTCCGGTCAGCGCCTCCAGACCCAGCGAGACGACGGCTTTCGCCATGGCCTCATCCATCACGGTCGCCAGCAGGCCGCCGTGCACCATCCCTTTGAAACCTTCGTAGCGGTGCGTCGGCGTCCAGTGCGCCGACACTCTACCTGCCTTCTCCGTGGCATATGTGATCTGCAGGCCGGTCTCATTCTCCAGGCCGCAGACAATACATCCGGCATGTTCGACAACGCGGAGGCGGTCTTTCACGATGCTCATCTGTCCTCCTGTTCCGTGGCCAGCGGCGGCAACTCGGTGCGATACCCGGTTCCTGCCCACTCTACGCGCCGACTGAGCCGCTGGCGCAGGATGGCATAGGCCGCCTCGCCGGTGCAGTGGTTGATCAGCAGCCGCTGGACATTCATATGCCGTAAGCTGTCCGCCAGGGCGGTGACGGCATCCTCGGAAGCGGCATGCAGATGCAAGCCGCCGATCAGGGCGTAGATGGTAGGAACCCCGGTGATCAACTGTGCTGCCATCACGGTAT
>Ga0172371_10010590_pt1 | contig 12428 bp, 16 predicted proteins | sample Lak12m_FD_114543 | JGI IMG/M metagenome (GOLD analysis project Ga0172371, IMG submission 114543) | Freshwater microbial communities from Kabuno Bay, South-Kivu, Congo - kab_022012_12m | ecosystem: Environmental > Aquatic > Freshwater > Lake | place: Democratic Republic of the Congo: South-Kivu... | reverse complement strand
CTAACTGGTTCTAGACCTTCGAGGACGGTAATATCTTTGGCTGTATATGTTTGTTCCGACATTTTTAAGTTTTTAGCGTTGCGCGTTCATTTTAACGGTTAAGCACTAACACATCAAGTACATCTCCCAGTACAATAAGATAATGTTACCAAAGATTATTGTGGTTGGCACGTACGAGAGGGAGGCTCTCTTGTCTTCTTTGGGACTTACGACTGCAAAGACTTTAGGATATGAAGGTGGTGAAGGTAAGATAGATGATTTGAGGCGATTTATCAACTTTGGGATGAATGTGACTGATGGAAGTGACGCAATGAGTATGGTTGTGTGGGATGCGGACAAGCTTTCTTCTGAGTGCCAGACTGTGTTACTTAAACCTTTGGAAGGTGTGTCTGATTCTATGAGTATTTATCTTGTGGCATCAAATGAAAATGGATTATTACCGACAATTATTTCAAGATGTTTGGTTGAGTATCATAACAAACTTGATACAAATAATAGTGGTTATTGGAAAGACATATTGGAGTGTTTTTCAAAAGGTCCTTCCCGATGTTTAGCCTTGGCGGATGAAATGGAAAAAGTAGATATGGAGATGGCACTCGAAGAAATGATTGGAAAATTAAAACTTGGTCTTGAGTCTTCGGTAAACAAAAACCGATTAAAAGTGCTTAAGTTGGCCATTGATTGTTTGGCAAATCTGAAACATACAAATGTAAATGCCAAATTGGCGTTTGGAAATTTTTTAATAAGTGCTTGGAGACTCGTAAAGTCGTAGATATATTTGGTATATTTAAAGTATGGATTATCAGGAAACTGCCCTACTGGATTATCTTGTCTCGTCGGGAAAGCTGACTCAAGAAAAGGTAAACGATTTAAAGATTGAGGCGGTTACATCGGGGAAAAGTTTAACTGAACTACTTATCGAGAAAAGACTGGTGGATGAGCGTGGTTTGGCTGAGGCAAAAGCAAAGGTGTTGGGTATCCCCTATTTTTCAGAGAGCAAGATATCTGTTGACCCTGATCTAATTACCTTAATTTCTGTTGATTTGGCTCGCAATTATCAAGTGGTTCCATACAATCTTGATAAACAGAACAAGATCTTGAGTCTTATTATGGTTAAGCCTGAGGATCTTTCAACTGTTGATTTTTTCCAAAAAAGGACTGGCTTTGCCATAAAATCGTTACTTACTTCCAAGGAAAACTTGGATACATTGATTGCTAATGTTTATAGTCAGAGTTTGTCTGGTGAGATTTCGGGAGTGTTGAAAAGAGGAAAAGAAGTGGCTGAAGAAGAAGGTGTGCGCTTGGTGACTTCGGACACTATTTCTCAAATAATAAAAGAGCCAAAGATTGTTGAGATTGTACGTAAAATTCTCGAACATGCCATTCGCTTGCGCGCTTCTGATATTCATATTGAACCAATGCAAAATATCACTCGTGTGCGATACAGGATTGATGGTATCTTGGAAGAAAAACTTACACTGGACAAAGATTACCACGCCTCTTTGATCTCTCGTATAAAGATTTTGTCCGGAATGAAGATTGATGAGAAGCGTATTCCTCAGGATGGCCGTTTTAATTTTCAGTCTGAGTGGGGTGAGGTAGATTTGCGTATTTCTTCCCTGCCAACGGTTAATGGAGAAAAGATTGTTATGCGTCTTTTGAAAAAAACAGATAAGGTACCAACTCTTTCCGAGCTTGGACTACGAGGGAAAGCACTTACTACTTTGGAAGAAGCAATTCGAATCCCTCATGGAATTATCTTGGCTACGGGTCCTACGGGTTCTGGTAAAACAACAACTCTTTACTCAATTCTCACTATGGTCAACTCGCCAAAAGTAAATATTGTGGCTTTGGAAGACCCAGTAGAGTATCAAATCGGTGGCGTAAACCAAGTACAGATTAACCCACAAGCTGGGCTTACATTTGCTTCAGGACTACGCTCTTTCCTTCGTCAGGATCCAAATATAATTATGGTTGGTGAAATTCGTGATGAAGAAACGGCACAGCTGGCTGTACAAGCTTCTCTTACAGGTCACTTGGTATTTTCGACAGTTCATACAAACTCTGCGGCAGGAGCCCTCCCCCGCCTTTTGGATATGGGAGCGGAACCATTTTTACTTTCTTCGTCAATGACAGCTGTGGTTGGTCAGCGTGTGTTGCGTACTATTTGTGATAAGTGTAAAACAGCATATGTCCCCGAGGAGGGTGTTGCTGAGGATATCGAGAAAGTTCTCGGAAATCTCTTGCCTGGCTGGCTGAAGTCGAACCCAATAAAGGCGGCTGAAGCAGCAAAAAACAATGTACCGTTTATGCTTTATAAAGGCGCTGGTTGTGATAAATGCGGTGGTTCTGGGTATTATGGTCGTATAGGTATTTATGAGGTGTTGAAGGTGACAGAGAAAATTGCTCGTCTTATTATGGAGCGAGCTGACGCGACGATGGTAGAAAAAGCGGCCACAGATGATGGGATGATTATTATGAAACAAGATGGTTACTTGAAGGTATTAGATGGAGTGACAACTCTTGAAGAAGTTATTAGAGTGGCTCAAGTTTAATGGAAAAATCAAATTTAATTACACAGCTTCTGACACTTGCTTCCGAGAAAAATGCATCTGATCTGCATCTTGTGGCTGAGTCTTTTCCTATCTTTAGAATCATGGGAAAACTCGTTCCCTATCAAGAAGCGGGTGTAATAAGCTCTAGTGCTTTAATGGGACTTATCACTGGAATGATGTCTCCCTTTCAGAAAGAAAAGTTTTTAAATGATTTGGAAATTGATTTTTCGGTGACTGTTTCTGGGAAACTTCGTTTTAGAGCCAACGCCTATTATCAGCGTGGACTGCCCGCTATTTCACTCCGTTATATTCCCAACATTATCCCTAGTATTGATGCACTGGGACTGCCCGCTATTTGTCATGCTTTTGCCAAGCTTAAGCAAGGTTTTGTGATTGTAACTGGCCCTACAGGATCGGGAAAATCTACTACTGTAGCTGCTGTAATTGACGAGATAAATAGCCTTAGGTCTGAGCATATTGTGTCTATTGAAGACCCTGTAGAGTTTATTCATGAAAATAAAAAGTCTATTGTTAGTCAGCGCGAGTTAGGTACTGATACAAAATCTTGGGACAATGCACTTAAGTCTGTTTTGCGACAGGATCCTAATGTCGTATATATTGGCGAAATGAGAGATGCGGAGACAATGGAAGCGGCAATGACTGTAGCCGAGACTGGTCACTTGGTATTTGCAACTCTCCACACAAACTCTGCTTCACAGACAATTGAACGTATTGTGGATAGCTTCCCTGAAGATCAGCAGCCTCAGATTGTGTTGCAACTATCAATGGTCCTTGAGGCAGTGTTATCTCAAAGACTAATACCTACTGTTGATGGAAAAAGAGTTGCGGCGACTGAAATATTGATAGCTACCCCTGCTGTCCGAAATAATATTCGTGAAGGAAAAACTTTCCAGATTGATAATGTTATCCAGACAAGTGGAAACTTGGGAATGAGCTTGTTGGAGCAAAGTTTGGCTAGTTTGATAAATACTAATGTGATAGATCGATCAGTGGCTCTAGAGTACGCAATACGCCCAGCTGTATTAGACAAAATGGTAGTTAAAAAATGAAAAACTTTCGTTATAAAGTTCGAGATATGGATGGAGTTTTGTCTAGTGGCACTATGGAGGCTACTGATGAAAAACAAGTTGTATCCGTGTTGAGAGGAAAAGGTTTATTGATTACTTCTATTTCAGAAGAAGATCAGCTGGGGCTGGACCAGGTATTTGGCAAGTTTTCAAAGCCTAAGGCAGATGAGATAACCAACTTTACAAGACAACTTTCGACGATGGTTGGAGCAGGATTACCACTTGTTAGTGCTTTACGTATTTTAGAAGAGCAGTCTTCAAAAAGTCTTAATTTGGTTGTTGAAAAAGTATTGACGGAGGTTGAGGGAGGATCTACGCTGGCTGATGCTTTGGAGATCTCAGGAGGCGGATTTTCTTCTGTTTACTTGGCTATGGTTCGAGCTGGTGAGTCTGCGGGTGTTTTGGATCAGGTACTGCGAAAACTGGCCGATGCATTGGATAAGCAAAGAGAGTTTAAGAGTAAGACAAAAGGAGCCATGGTTTATCCTTTGATTATCTTAATTGGAATGGTGATTATTACCATTATTATGATGGTGGTGGTTGTTCCAAAACTGACTGCCATGTATAAAGACTTTGGGGCAGATCTGCCAGCGCCGACGAAAATATTGATGGGACTGAGCGGGTTTTTTGTAAATTTTTGGTATATCTTGGTGGTGATTTTTGGGGTTGGGGCTTTGGTGATCTCAAACTGGGCAAAGACTGAGGTTGGGTCTTTGATTGTTGAACAACTTACTTTTAGAATTCCTATTTGGGGAAAACTTCGAAAAGACCTAATTATGACTGAGTTTGCTAGAACTGTAAGTGTATTGCTTGGTGCGGGTATTCCTATCTTGGACACTTTGCAGATTGTGTCTGAGACAATTGGATCCAAGGTGTATGGAGCAGAGATTAGACAAGCTGCGGTGATGGTAGAGAAAGGAGTAAGTTTGGCTGAGGCCATGCAACAGCTTAATATATTCCCTCCTATATTGAGCCAGATGATCTCTGTAGGTGAAGAAACAGGAAAACTAGATGAGGTGCTGGCGAAGCTGGCTACTTTTTACGAAGGCGAGTCTGAGGTAAAGGTAAAAGCTCTGACTACAGCGATTGAGCCAATGATTATGGTGATTATGGGTGTTGGGGTTGGTTTCTTGGTTGTCGCAGTGATTATGCCTATATATAACTTGACAAGCCAGTTTTAATCGTTCATATTGATACTAGTTATAGAAATTATAAAAAATATAAAAAAATGAATAGACCAAATAAAGGTTTCACACTGATGGAACTTTTGATTGTCATCGGTGTTTTGGGAATCCTTGCTGCCGGACTATTGGCTGCTATTGACCCATTTGAACAGCTTAGAAAAGCTCGCGATACAAATACACGTAATGCCACTATTGAACTGATGTCTTCTTTGACTCGTTATTATGCTAACCATGGTGCATTCCCTTGGAACATGACTGCTCCTGTAACTGCTTGTAGTAGAGGTGCGGGTGGAGGTCTGGAAAATCTAGATTCAATAGCAAATAATGCTTTTTCAATTCAAGATGGTGCTATGAGTGCTTGTTTAGTTGCTACGGTTGTTGAAGATGGAGAGTTGAAAGACACATTTATGGACGGTATTGGCTCGACACATATTTATATTGGCTCGAGTGATACTGACCTGACTGATTTGTCTGTGTGTTTTGCCCCTGAAGGAAAATCGGCAAGATCTGATCCTTCGACAAAATATCTACTTGGAGGTACTGATGAAGACTATACTGTAACTGATCAAACTAACGTAGATCCACCAGCATGTCCTGCTAATACTGGACTATGTCTTCAGTGTTTTGAATAGAAGATTAAATTAATCAAAAGAGGGGCGAGTCCCCTCTTTTTTGTAGAGTGGGAATGATACCATTAGATATGATTCTAATTATCTTGTTTATTTTTGTAATGGGTCTTGTATGGGGATCGTTTTTGAACGTTGTAATTTTTCGTATGTCTCACGGGAGCTCTCCCCTATCTGGGAGATCTAAGTGCCCCAAGTGTAAGCATAAATTGGCCTGGTTTTACAATATTCCTCTATTTTCATTTTTGTGGCTTCGTGGAAAATGCGCTTATTGTAAGAAAAAGATTTCTATTAGATATCCATTGATTGAGTCTTTGACTGGAGTGTTGTTTGTCTGGTGGTTTTTGGTGGGTTTTAATTTTTTTCAGTTAGTTGGTTCTCCTTGGAGTGTTATCCAACCTGTATTTTGGCTCTTGGTTGGGATGGTAATGCTATCTATTTTTATGACGGACTTACTGTATATGGTTATCCCTTTTAGTTTGAATCTATTATTGTTTTCTTTAGCTTTGTTTTATAGAGTCGGATTGACTGGTTTTGGAATTATGCAGCCTGTTGATCTGTTTAGAGCTTTTTTGTCTGGAGTAGGGCTATGTCTTTTGTTTGTAACACTACAATTTCTAACCAAAAAAATAAAAAAGGTTGATGGCTTTGGTTTGGGAGATATTTTTCTAGCACCGTCTTTGGGACTTCTTCTGGGTTGGCCAAAGATTTTACCGGCAGTGTTTATCTCTTTTTCACTGGGAGCTGTTGTTGGTATCGTCCTCATTATCGTTGGTAATAAGAAATTGAGCCAGTATTTGCCTTTTGGTCCATTCCTCATTGTTGGAACACTGATTGCTTTGCTCTGGGGAGGACAGATTTGGAACTGGTATATGGGGCTTCTTGTTTGACATTTGGTTTGAATTAAAGCAAAATGAACTTGTGAAAAGAATTAATCATGGTTTTACATTAATTGAGCTAATTTTGGTAATCGCTATTATTGGTATTTTGGCTGTTGTAGGTATCGGATCTTATACTCAGGCATCAGTAAAGTCACGTGATACTCAGAGAAAAGGTGACTTGAACCAAATTGTTAAGGGTTTGGAGTCATTTAACATTGAAGTGGGTAGATATCCAGCTGATGATGAAAATGGAAATATACTATGCCCTACATATAATGAGTCTACGTCTCAGGTTAGTGATACAAACTGTTTTAAAGCCCTGACTGCTTCTATTGGAGATTCAAATATCAACGTTTCAAGTAAAAGATACACGACTTCAGTGTTTATCTCAAAGCTACCAACAGACCCTGATCACAATCGAAAATATTATTATGAGAGGACGGCAACAGGATTTTCTTTGTACACTTCTTTAGAAAATCCTGAAGATCGTGATATTGTGGCCGATGAAGATGGCCAACCAACAGTGTGGGATATAAACTGCGGATCCGGAACGAGCACTTTTTCTTGTAACTATAAATTATCTGATTCGGGATTAGTAAGAGTAAAACAATGATGAAACAAAAAGGATTTACCTTAATTGAGCTTTTAGTAACGATGGGGATTATCGCGGTTCTTACTGGTATGGCGGTTTTTAACTTTAATCAATCTAGAATGAGAGCTCGTGATGTTCAGCGAAAAAGTGATTTGAGTCAGCTGGTGAAGGCCTTGGAGTTATATAAAAATGATAATCGTACCTTCCCTGAAAATCCTAGCTACCCAGTTCCTGACGAGACTGTAGTTCAGACTGAACTTCTTAATGGTGAGTATATACAAGCCTACTTTGTGGATCCAAAAGGAGCCGATTGGCAAAATTATCGATACAATACCTTAGAAGGAAGTACAAGGCAGTATTGGCTGATGGCTTGCTTGGAGAATACATCTGACAGCACTAGAGCTACAGCTGATCAGTGTGTTCGTTTTTACAATGGTAGAGGCGATCCAGATCAATGCCAATGCGGTGGAAATGATAATTTTAATTATACAGGAGCTATGTATGTAATTAGTAATCCATAATATGAAAAAAAACGCTTTTACACTTTTGGAACTTTTGGTAGTTATCGGAATCATCGGGATATTAGTTGCTTTGGCAACTGTGTCATATTCAAAGACTCAGTCTGCGGGACGTGACTCAAGACGAAAACAAGACATGATTTCAATTCAAAATGCCTTGGAGCAGTATTACTCGGCTGAAGGATATAGATATCCTGCGGCTACCTGTAATGAAGCGGAAACAGATTACTTAAGAAGCACTTGGCCAACAGACCCTGATGGTACTGGAGATTATGTATATACAGAAAGATGTTCGACTGATGCATACTGTGTGTGTGCTTTGCTTGAGCGTGAAGGGACGGGAAATGCTGATAGTGCAGGTAGTGTGATTTGTGATTTTGGTGGGGAAAATAATTATTATTGTGTAGGTAATCTTCAGTGATATGAAACAAAAAGGGTTTACATTTATTGAGCTTTTGGTCGTCATTACTATTATTGCCGTCGTCTTTGCTTCGGGCGTGGTGTCTTATACAGCTATTAGTAAGAACTCTCGTAATGCGAGAAGGGGGGCCGATTTGGAGGCAATTCGTCAGGCTTTGGAAATGTGTAGATCGATTGATGGTGAGTACCCAACAAACATTACGACTTCGGTTACTTGTCCCCTATCTGATCCAACTATAGTAACTCTGACTAGTACTCCATTGGACCCTCGTCCTTGTGAAGGATTTGAAGATGGTGTTTATAGCTATGTTTCCGATGGAAGTACCTATACACTGAGAGCCGACTGCTATGAAGAAACTCCGAAAACTGTTACCAATCCATGAGATTTATGAAACACAACGGCTTTACATTTGTTGAGCTAATTGTTGTGATTACAATAATAATTTTATTATCTGGAATGGGACTGGCTGCCTATTTTCGATTTAGTCAGAGACAGGCAGCCATGAATGATGCAAGAAATTTTGCAACAACTCTACGACGTGTTCAAGCTATGGCAAAAAACTTAGTTTATCCTGAAAGCTGTGTGAGTGAGCTTACTGACTATCAAGTATTTGTGGATTGTACAGATTATGACGAGAACTGCCATGAAATTAGTGCTCTGGCCTCTTGTAAGGACTCTGGAGGGGTACCCATTACGGTGTCTGTGATAGATAAAGAGAGAGTTTTATCAAAAGCATCATTTTCTGATTATTTTAATATCATTTTTTCTGCTGGCACTGGAAGTATTGATCCGATCGGTGAGTTTCCGATTAACAATACAAATGACCCATACACTGTTGTGATGAAAACTGATGTGAATGGCAATATTAGTACTAAAGAGTATGAAGAGTATCCATAGTCCCCTATCTGGTCAGTCTTTGATAGAAATTGTTGTTGCTGTTGGAATTATGGCAGTTGTCCTTGTTGGCGTGTCGGATCTTATCTCAAGATCGTTGGGATTGGCAAGCTTCCAAAAAAACAAGAACATCGCAGTAAATATCGCTCAGAATCAAATTAATCATTATCGACTGTTAAAAGATCAAGAGCCGACGAGTTTTTTTACGACAAACGTTCAAGCTCTTTATGGAGATTGTGTAGGAGATGATTATGATTCTTCAAAATTTGAGTGTACTATTTTGTATAGTATTGAGACAAACGATATTGATGGATTACCGAGCTCGATAAGAATTAATGTAAATATTAAGTGGCTCGATGGTGAAAAAGAGATTAATACTAAACTATCTCAATTACTAGCAAAGCCTACAAAATGAATAATCATTCATCAGGATATACATTAATTGAGTTAATAATGGCTGTATCACTCTTGCTTTTGGTATTGGTTGGCGGAACTATGATTTTTTATCGTAGTTTTCGATCAAGCGGAGTGAGTGATGTCCAAGCCTCACTTAATACAAGCCTTAAGACCTTAGATGAGATGATAGAGAGAAGTCTGCGCTTTGGTGAAGTTATCTGCGTTGGAGATAATAATTTTCGGGAAGAGTGTCTCGCGGCATCTTCTGCTGTCGGAATTTCAGGTAGTGTTCTAGTAGTTCGAGATCCGTCTGGAAGTGTGGCCACCTATTCCTTTATTGATGGAAAGGTGTCATCTACTTCAGGAGTTATTATTAGTAACCCTGAGATAGAGATTACAAGATTACAGTTTACTTGGTATTGTAGGTCCGGAGTTAATGATAAGATGAATATACTTATAGAAGCTCGATCTAGAAATAGTTCTGTAGAAGGTTCAGAAGCGAGCTTTGTTAAGGATATTAATTTACTTAATAGTGGAATAAACTAAACGAAAATGAGTAAACACAAAGGTCAAGCTGCCTTAGTTTTGGTTTTGATTATGACTGTAGTGTCTGCTCTGGCCGTTTCCTTGGCATCTAGATCGACTGTTGACACAAGAATCCAGCAAACAGAGTCCGAGAGTGTTCAGGCCCTATTATTTGCACAGACTGGATTGGAGCAAATGATTGTTAATCCTGATATTACGAGTACGGAACCTGACGATAATTATTTAGCTGTAAAAACAGACGTAGGAATGGAAGGATTGTCGACTGAAAGCGTTGGTCAAGGAACTTCAATTGAGCTGAATTTGGAAGGGGCGAGTGCGAGTCTAACTGGATTTAGAGTTTATTGGAAGCCAGACTTGGATAATGCCGGTCAGCAGCCATCAATTGTGGTATCTCTAATTAATGATTCTGGAGAAATAACAGACTACGCATATGCCTATGTGGCGGGAAATGGTTTCTTAGTAGCCGAAGATGGTGTTTCAGAGGGGTATGAAAAAAGAACGCCGGTAGTAAATATATCAAGTAGTGTTGCTAAGGTTAGAATTACAGTATTAAAGACTCCGTCTCTATTAAAAATTGTTCCTGTTGGAGCCATAGGAGCTGCGTTCCCATCACAGATAAAAAGCATAAAGTCAGTTGGTACTGTAAGCTCAGGTGATAATACTGTTAAGTATGGTTTGCAGTATGATGAGTCTACGGCTGATTCGGTCCCTGCTGTTTTTGATTACGCATTGTTTTCTGGTGGAAGTATTATTCAGTAAGGTATACTAAATATAGTATGTCTGCCCACTTTGGTTTAGATATTGGTTCAACTAGTATAAAGATTGTTAAGTCTGACGGAAAAAAGATTTCCAGTATTGTTGTGGCAACTAATTCTTCGGGAAAAAATCTGATGGGCATGTCAAATGCAGAAAAAATTGCTTTAGCAGATCAGATAAAAGATCTTGTAAAGACGACAGGGTTGAGAGGCAAAAAAGTGGTCGCATCGATTCCTGAGTCATTGGTTTACTCAAGAGTGATGAAGTTTCCAGTAATGTCTTCTCCAGAACTGGCAACTGCAATTAAGTGGGAACTTGATCAGTCTGTCCCCTTTCCCCCTAATGAAGTTGAAACATCATGGGCAATCTTGGAAAAACCTGACAAGTTAAGAGGAGACGAAAAAATTTCTGTATATGTGGTGGCTGTACCGACTCCTGTATCCGACGCTTATGTTCAGTTATTGGAGTTAATTGAGCTTGAACCTATGAGGCTTGAGAATGAGATTCCTGCTTTGATTCGTGCGTTTTCTGGTGTTCTATCAAACACAAATCCTTCGATAATTGTTGATATCGGAGCTAGTGGAACGGGACTTATGTTGGTGGGGAAAGAGAAAATATTTAGCAACTATTATCTACCATTCGGAGGATCAGTTTTAACAAAATTGGTTGCTGATGCTTTTGGTTTGCCACTTGATCAGGCCGAAAGTTATAAGAGAACATATGGAATGGTTAAAGATCAGCTAGAAGGTAAAATGTTTACTGTTTTGAAACCGGCGATTGATAATCTATCTGGTGAGATTAAGAAAATGATTATTGCCTATCAAGGAGAGTTAAAAGATTCTTCTGTTGGTAGAGTAATCTTAACTGGTGGAGGAGCGTATTTAGCAGGACTTGTCCCCTATTTGTCTGAAGTCTTGGAGGGTGTTGAGATTGTAATTGGAGATTCATTTTCTGGTTTAAGTGTGGATCAAAAATATAAGTCTCTTGGACCTGTATTTGCGATTTCTTATGGTTTATCGACGGACATTTCATGATCAACGTAAATCTAATTAGCAAAAAAAGTCGTGCATATAAGGGCAAAAACTGGACAAGAATTGTCGTTCTTTCTTTGTTTGGATTGTTTGGACTTTATTTTGTGGGAGTTACTTTGTTTATAGTAATTGCGATGGCGGTTACCTCGAGTAATATAAAAAAAACGAACGCTGAGTCAGCTTCGATATCGAGTATTATGCTCTCAAACAACGAAAAGCTAAGTCGTTTTGTACTGACAAAAACTATCTTGACAAAAATTACAAACTTAGAAAAAGAGAAGTTTCGCTATAAAGATTATCTGGATCAGATAAGTTTGTTGCTTCCGGAAGGATCTTTGTTAAACACTGTGGATTTTGCTAACAAAGGCTGGATTTCTTTGTCTGTAATATCAGATGATTTATCTGCCTTAAGCTTGTTGGAAAGGTCACTTCAAGATAAAGACAACTGGGTCGGTAATAAGTATTTTTCTGGTGCTTATATTGAGTCAGTAAATCGCACAAAAACCAACACTTACATAACTCGTTTACAACTAGAACTTAAAAAATAATGGCTGAAAATAAAATCATCGGGTATAAAAATATATTTGGATTTGTTCTCCCTGATTGGGTTGATGAAGCTACAATCCGTTTACTAGTTACATTTTTGTTATCTTCGGCTACCATGTTGTTTGTCTTAATTTTTTTCATCTGGCCAAGATTTGAAGACTTGGCTAAAAAAAGAACGGAACTTGAGAGAGGAATCGAAAAACTAGCTTCTTTAAAAAACTCAAAACAGGGTTTTGATAAATTGAGTGAACAGATTCCAGAAGAAACTCAGACGCTAGTTCTATCTGCTATCCCTCAAAGTTACTCACCAGAGAACGCCGTATTTCTCCTAAGAAAAATTGCAAGTGAGACTTCAGGTGTATCGATTGTGTCTTACAAACTACCATCTGGAGTG
>Ga0172371_10010589_pt1 | contig 12430 bp, 10 predicted proteins | sample Lak12m_FD_114543 | JGI IMG/M metagenome (GOLD analysis project Ga0172371, IMG submission 114543) | Freshwater microbial communities from Kabuno Bay, South-Kivu, Congo - kab_022012_12m | ecosystem: Environmental > Aquatic > Freshwater > Lake | place: Democratic Republic of the Congo: South-Kivu... | reverse complement strand
GTCCAATCCATGAGCATGTAATAAGCATCCATTCGAATGAATGGATTAAAGTTCATCACCAGCCCGAAGAAGCAGGCCATGCAGAACATGAGCCATATTTCCTCCCACAGCGAGTCAGTGTCTGCATAGTAAGCGGCAGCCCAGAGACTCGCGCCGAGTATGGCAAAGGTCGTAAGCGGCCCTCCGAGAGAAACCATGATACGTTCGTATTTTCGCGGGAAGTTCCAAGACGAGGTGGTGTCGCAAAAGAAGATAAATGAAGCCAAGTAAAACATGATACCCATCCGTGGCACGCGGCCGCCGTAGTGTTTGCAGACCAGGCCGTGGCCGAGTTCGTGTACAGCGACCATGAGCAATATCATGAGGTAGAGCACAAGAAGTACGCCGGGCTGTCCAACAACGGCCTCTTCCAGACCTATAAGAGTGACCTTGTGAAACGGGTGTGCTGCGGACAGAGGAATAAGCCCAGAAAAACCGATGAGTAGACAAAGCGCCGCCCCCGCAGGGCTCACGAGGGGCCGCACGAGCCGGTAAATTGCCGTCACGACCTCGTCGGGATGGGGAATGGAAAAAGCAGGATTGAGAATCCTGCCAAGAATCGTTCGAACCTTACCCTTTTTGAGGGCCACTCTTGAGTTGACGAGCATCCCCGCAGCCTCAAGCGCTTCAAACAGGGCGCTTATACCATGTGGCGCGAAGGGTCCTAACGCCTCAACGCACTCCAGATAGATCTCGTACAGAGTGGTCCGTCCATCCATCCTCCAGACTACGAAAGCCTCCCTTGGGCCAAGCCGGAGAACCTTCTGCGACTCAAGGTCCTGGAGCAAGCCGCCTTGGAGGGTACCGTCGCGCTTGATCCACTCAACGTTCAACTTCTCTCTTAAGGCCGGCGACAACCCTAGAACCCAAAGCCGCAACTCCTCTCCCTCACTGCGCCGGTACTTGAGCATCCTGAGGACATGTATGCCGCCTTTCACCTGAAAGAAGACCCGATCCATATATTTCCGGATGAGATGCAGCCAGAGCGAGTCCAAGCCGGATGGGTCCATGCTGTCCAGGCCCTCTGAGGGATCAGGCACTTCGTAGTCATCGGTGAGGTGCGGGTTGAGAGGAATTTTGCCGTTGTAGGAGATTTCCACGGAAACAGCCTCACCTTGAAAATCGAGGGTGAGAGAATAGTCGCTGAAAATGCCCACCTCTCTGCTTAGCCTGAGGAGTTCTTCACAGGCTTCCAGGACTGATAAGGTAATCATGTCCTCCAGCGCCTTCGGGAATTTAAGCAACTTGACGTAGCGCCGTGTCGCATCCTCGGCCAGTGGCAACCACCGGTCGTTCGACGGAAGCGTCAATGTCATCCGGTTTTCGTTCATTCGTACCGCTAAGAGAAGCTCAGGCTGTGTTGGGACCCGTACGTTTGCTTCCCAGCAGGAATTCTCCGACTGATGTTTCGGCATAGTAATCGAGTCCTGCCGCCCGAGCAAAGAGGTCGGAGTCTCCACCGCCAAGGGCGCATGGAGCAAGATCCATGGCCGTGGCTACCAGGTACATGGTTTGATACAAGACCCCGACATTCTTCAGGATCACATTGTAGGCCATAGATTCATATTTCCATGACAGCCTCTGGAACCGTGCCGCGATGGTAACCAGAACTTGCGGCTGCCCCTCTTGGCCTGTTGAATACACGGCATCCTTTAGCAGCGCTTCCGTATTCTCATTCGGGTCGCTGATCCTACACAGCAGGTGATTCTTCGGGCAGTAGTGATATAGACCGGAGGGGATGCCTTGGCAAGCGTTCACCGTCAAATAGAGTTCGAGTTCGTAAATGGCCCCACCTCCTGGGTAAGGCCTTGCGCTCAACTCCTGAACATTACTATTGATCGATTCTTTCAGTCTTGCCGTGCGATAGAGAAACTCGCCGAGCTGTCGATCCGTGATTGGGCTCTTCGCATATTCCCGAATGGATCTTCTGTGCTCGAGAACAAGGCTAAATGGGTAGTCCTCCTGTTCGAGCTTTGCCATATCAGGCTTGTAAAGCTCGATAGTCTCAGCTTCCTTCGTCGGCTTCACCGCAGGCAAGGGCTTTAGTTTTTCTTGAAACCGATACGTTCCCCCGTACGGGTTGGCGTGTCTGCCCATTCGGCTTCTGGCGTGGAATAGAAGGTCATGGAAATCCCACTGAGCGAGAATCTCGCCTTCAGGATAGGGAGCCCCTGTATTGTGCTCAAGAATGAAGTTGGCGCCAAGCAGCATCTCCAAGAGAAGCCTTACCGCTTCTTCGCTTAAATCCGGCAGCAAAGCGCACAAGGATTGGAAACTTCGAGGGTCTGCAAGCTCGGCTACCAGAGCTGCTCCGTGCCAGCGGTGTAGTGTTATCTTCCCGTGGGACAGAGGCGACTCCAGGACCCATTGCCCCTTCTTCTTATGCAAATAGGCGAATTCCGACAGCTCATATGCTGCCCTAGGATTGATCTCCTCCGGAGAAAACTGAAAATGGGATGAAATCGGCGTCAACGTTGCCAGCGGCTGCCCGTTACACTGCACGCAGTTCTGTATCATCCGGTGTTCCGTGAAGATACGAAGGTAGAAGTAGAAGCGGGCAATTGAGGAATCTCCGTCCGATTCAAGAGTTATCCGGGCAAGCTCATCTTCCGTAGCGCCGCTGGATGAAAGTAGAAGGATCGCTCGACGGAGGCCGGCCGTGAGACTCTTGAGATGAAACCGCCTGTCCTGACTTTGGATAGCGATATGATCCTCTGACAACCTATCGACAGAGATACCCTTCACAAATGAGAGTATATAGTTATCGGGCATGCCGTATTTTACGCTCCGTCCAAGAATTCCGGAGAGCGAGGCCAAAGACCGGCTCTCATGAAGAGTTCCATACATCGGTTAATGGAAGCCGGCCGAGGGCTGGAGTAATGCTTCACTTCCAGCCCTCCGGACCATCTACTCATCCGATTGCAAGTTCCTATGAAAACGCTCTGAAGAGTACCGGCAAGATGCCGGCGCTATGAGCGTCTTCATGCTTCGTTGTGGCGCTTTCCGCCATGAAAGCATTACAAACTCTCAGAAAGGCATCCCGATACGGTTGACCTCATCTTCCTTTAAGGGCTTTTGGAGCCAGCCCATTTGCACCGGCACATTGTAAAGTCTTCCGGGGGCTAAGCGCGACAGCCAGTTCCTCAGGCCCGGCACAATAACCTTTACTACGTTCCCTCCGATATCGGGTCTTGTCTGGTCCAAGACCAGCATCTCCATGCCACGATCCTCGACGATCTTTCGGCAAGCCTGAATGTGTTCTCGCAGATCCCCTGCGGAGGACTTTGGATGGTCTTCGAAGCGCACCAGGGGTACCTCTCTATCCGGGGAAAGGTACGGCAGGTTCTCACAGGTGGCCGATTCCCAGAAATTGATAGCTTCGTGGTCTCCAAAATCGGGATTGACCGAATTCCCGTTAAGAAAGGCATGATGGACATTGGAAAGAAACTGGTTCATCTCAGTCAAAGCCCGCTTCACCGCCAGCTTCGCATCCAAATGACACCCGAAGCCTGCAATGATATGCTCCTTCGCGATGTCGCATCTTCGTGAGACAGCTGCAAATGCCGGTATTCCAAGATCACTCGTTATGTCCAGCACCCATATTTCCCGATTCTCTTTCCGATAGTAATTTGCAAGCTCCGCGAAGTAAGGCTCCTGAAAGCTTGCAAGGTCAACTGCTGGCTTCTTGAGCATGTTATACCACCACAGGGCAACACAGTCGCGTTCTACCAGTTCAAAGAATCCCTGAAGGACCGCTTCCTCCAGGCTGGTCCCAAATGCGTTGCCGTTCGAATCAGCCGGAAAATAGGCGGGTTCTCTTTTGCCGTCTGGATATCTATAACCCACGTATAGATACTGGGTGGGAAGGTATTTGAAGGTTTCGTGAGTGAGGGACCAGACCGGAGACCACTCGATCTCGACGGATTCATTATCGAAGGGAACGGGGACAAAATTGAACTTGCTGTCCTTTGCGTTGATCTGATCTCTCATCTGGAATTGGTTCTGGCTGAAAAGCATGCACTCGTTAGGATGAATTGCCCGCTCTCCCAGTTGAATGAGACTGGATGCAATCCTTGGCTCGTAGCCCTGGAACAGCCATGAACACCGCTCAATTGCTTCGCAGATTCCACTTGCTTTCGCTTGAACTTCCGAGCCCCCTTTGCCCCCAGCATTCCGCAAGCTTTTTCTCAGAAAAGCCAAGCTCTCGCTTCTCTGAGCAAAGTTGTAGCCTGCCGAATAGACGTGTAACACTTCTGCGAGGGACTCATCTCGCTTCAAGGAGCTTACGATGCCTGTTATAGGGCTCACGAGATGGCCGAATTTTTTGAGGGTCTCTTCAGGAGGCGCAGTCCTGTAACCACCGTCCCGAGGGATGGCGGCTTTGCCTTCTCTCAATATCACAGGCGATGGCCCGCATGCCGTGCCGGTCGCTTTGCCGCACGACGGGCAACGGGCGAGCCGGGTGAGGGTGTGGTGTTTTGTCCTCCAGGTCCGGGTGTCTACGGAGAGGATACCGCCCTCGATCTGCTTATTCCCGCCTTCCGCTATCCACTTGGCGATCTCGGTGGCGGCCATATTGTAGGCCACCTGCAAAGTGGCTGGTGTATGCGCCGGGGGCCGTGGCACAGGATCTTCTCTGCCAATCTTGTCCATGATCAATCGGTCCCCACCTCGATTTCTGATGTATCGGTGCTTAAGGCATCTCCAACAGCCGCTGGTGTTCGGAACAAAGAAGGGACCGATAAAGATCTCGACCCCGAAAGGTTTTATAAGCATCCAGGGCCTATTGTTCTTAAGAGCTTCCTCGTTGTACTCTGCCAGACCCTCTCGTAGGTAGTCGTCAGTGAGCACAACTCCTAGGTCCCCGTGTTCTGCGACCTGAATACCATTGGTTTTCAGCACAGAGATAAAGGGATTGGCATCCACAGTCCCAAGGGCCTCGACCGAAACCGGCAGGCTGCTCAGTCTTTCGTGAGCCTCGCGAGGATCAATCCCGTTCAGGGTCCAAAATCCCGACATGGGATCAACCGTGTGCGCCTCGGTGAGGTAGCCTTTCTTCTCAAGAATCGAAAGGGCATAGTAAACCTCAGCAGCCGAAAGTTCCCCCTCAAGACAGTCCACTATGTCCTCAGGGCTTCTCGTCCCGCTCACAAGAGGCGCGACCAGTTGAAAGAGTCTTCCCGTAAGCACCTTGTGGCCGGCTTCACTCATGAGGAAGACTCCCTCATCCGGCACAGGCTCCACCCGAAAATGGGGCTTAAAGCTCGGCCTTCGCATCGTGGATTACCTCCAATACACTCGAGCCTGCCTCAACGGCACCCTGTGCACATGTCAGCTAAGGCAGCCCCCGCCGCCTCTCTCCTGTCGACCTCCTCTGCCGCTACCTGGCTGGAGTCAGGCCTGGGCGGTAGGGTGAGGTAGACCAAATTGCTTGTTGATTCAATCACCCTGAATTCCACTCCATCTGGGACATCGATCCCATTTTCCTTCAGGACTGTCGTAGGATCCGAAAGAAGCCGCTGTTTGAATCCTTCGTCCGCCCACGCCTTTGCCACAATCTTGGCATACGCTTTTTGAAACTGCTCTCTGTTCATCTTGTTGGTTCCCTCTTTCTGGTAACGTGTGGTGGCCCGTAAAGCCACATGGCTGACACAACCTGCCGCCAGCAACAGGCTTCTTGAGATCCTCCTTTCGGGGGCATCAATTGCCGGAACACCAACTCGTCCACTGGATGGCAGCCTGCCGTATTTCGAGGTCCTCTGCTGAGAGTTCGCCAGAGTTCGGCCTGATTGGAAGGATCAAGTAGACCAAGGTGCTTGTTGACTCCACCACCTTGAACTCTAGGCCTGGTGGAACATCAATACCATTTTCCTTGAGGACCGTTGTCGTTTCAGTAAAGAGCCGTTCTTTAAATCTCTCATCGGCCCATGCCCTCGCCACGATCTTGCTATACGTTTCCTGAAATTGCTCCCTGTCCATTTACTTTACTCCTCTGCTTGCCTCTTCCTCGTATGTAAGCGGCGCCAAAATCCTTGCTCTGTTTGCCGCCGCCCCCTCGCTGCGAGGGTGAAAGTTCGCGGAAATCTTCTTCGCGGCACATAAAGGCGAGTGCTTCGTCGGTGCTCTCATTGCTGAGAGTGTCGCAGGGCGCGGGACCAGGCACTCTTTTCGGCGTCAAATTCTGGACATGACCGCAGTTACGAAATGCGACACTTAATTAGCCCCACACATTCCACAGCTGTAACCCACGAATGCCGCCGCTCGCGTCTCCAGATCAGCGGCAGTCACCTCTTCCGAATCCGGCTTGGGTGGTAGGATTAGATGGATCAGACTACTTGTTGATTCGACCACCTTGAACTCCACCTCGTCAGGAAGAGCAAGCCCGCTTTCTTTCAGCACGGTTGTACCATCAGACAGAAGACGCCTTTTGAACTCCTCATCGGTCCATGCTTTTGCCACAATCTTGCCGTAAGATTTTTGGAACTGCTCTCTGTCCATCTTTGTCCTCCCTTTGTGATCCGCAGTGTTCCGTAGATCGAGTTGTGAATTTGCCGTGGAGTGTCCTCTTCAGGCCATCGGCATGTTCGCTCCAGCCAACGCATTCCCTTAGAAAAACATGGGAATGGGGTTAAGCTCCTCTTGCTTCAAAGGCTTTTGCAGCCAGCCCATCTGCACCGGTACGTTGTAGAGTCTGCCGGGGGCAAACCTGGCCCAGAAATGCCTCAAACCAGGCACGATTACCTTTGCCACGTTCACTCCGATATCAGGCCTCGTCTGGTCCAGGACCAGCATCTCCATGCCACGATCCTCCACAATCTTTCGGCAAAGCAGGATGTTTTCGAGCAGATCTTCTGAGCGAGGCTTCGGATAGTCTGAGTAGCGTTTGGTCGGAAAGTCTTTGTCAGGCGCCATGTAAGGCCGGTTTGCACAATTTGCCGTCTTCCACCAGTCTACTGCCTCAAAGTCCCCGAACTCGAGATCCGCTGCGTTATTTTCATCCAAGGCCCTCCTGACAATCGGAAGACTCTGGTTCATCTCGGTCAAAGCCCTCTGCACAGCGAGCTTCGCATCGAAATGACAACCTAATCCGAAAACAAGACACTCATCCTTCCAGTCCCCTTTTCCAGAGACAGCGGCAAAGGCTGGGATTCCCAGATCGCTTGTGACGTCGAGCACCCATATTTCTCGATTCTCTTTCCCGTAGTAACTCGCAAGTTCCGTGAAGTAGGGCTCCTCGAAGCTTGCAAGATCCACAGCGGGCTTTTTGAGCATGTTGTACCACCACAAGGCCACACAGTCGCGTTCTACCAGTTCAAAGAATCCCTGAAGCACCGCTTCTTCCAGGCTGTTTCCCGATGCAGCGCCGTTTGAACACGCTTGGAAATAGACGGGGTCTCTCTTGCCGTCCGGATGCAGGTAACGGTAGTAGAGATACTGCGTAGGAAGATATTTGAAAGTCTCATGAGTCAGCGACCAGACGGGGGACCACTCGATTTCAAGGGACTCGTCCTCAAAGGGCACGGGAACGACATTAAACCTGCTTTTCTTTGCGTTGATGGCCATTCTATTCCGGTACTGCCTTTGACTGAAAAGCATGCACTCGTTTGGGTCAATGGCCTTTTTTCCCAGTTGATAAAAACTGGATGTGATCCTTGCCTCATAACCCTGGAACAATCCTGAATACCGCTCTATCGCTTCGCACAGCCCGCTTGCCTTAGCCTGGATCTCAGACATTCCCTTGCCCGCGCTCGCGGTCCGCAGGCCCTGTCTCAGGAAAGAAAGATTTTCGCTTCTCAGGGCAAAATTATGGCCCGCTAAATAGACATGAACCGTGCCGTTGAGCGACTCCTCTCGCTCCAGGAAACTCACCACACCCGTGACAGGGCTAACAAGATGACCGAATTTCTTCAAGGTCTCTTCCGGCGATCTGGTCCTGTATCCGCCGTCCCGGGCGAACGAGGCCTTGCCTTCGCTCAGCGTTACCGGCACGGGCTTGCTCTCTCTATCGAGCGCTTTTCCGCACGACGGACAATGGGGGAGCCTAGTGAGGGTGTAGCGTTTTGTCTGCCAGGTCCGCGTGTCCACGGAGAGCATTGCCCCCTCGATCTGATCGTTCACCCCTGCCACGATCCACTTGGCAATCTCAGTGGCCGCGATGTTGTAGGCGACCTGCATGGTGGAGTGTGTATGGACAGGAGGCCTAGGTACAGGGTCCTTTCTCCCTTTCTTGTCCATAATGAACCGGTCTACCTCGCGATTGAGAATGTGGCGATCTCTAAGGCAACTCCAACACCCGCTTTTGTCGGGAAGAAAGAGCGGACCGATGAAGATCTCTACTCCCACTGGTTTTATGAGCATCCACGGCCGCTCGCTCTTAAAGGCCTCCTCGTTGCAGGCTTCCAGTCCGGCCCGCAAATAGTCGTCCGTGAGAACGATCCGCAAGGCCCCGTGTCGAGTGGTATGAATCCCAATTGTCTCCAGGACATAGATAAGTGGTCCAGAATTGACATTTCCAAGCGCAGCAACTGAGATCGGGAGATCTCTCAGCCTGTCCTCGGCCTCACGAGGATCAATCCCGTTAATCGTCCAAAATGCAGCTAAGTGATTGGCCGTATCCGCCTCTATGAGGTAGCCTTTCTTTTCAAGAATCGAAAGGGCATAGTAAACCTCAGCAGGCGGGAGTTCCCCCGCAAGGCAGTCCACTATGTCCTCAGGGCTTCTCGTCCCGCTCACAAGAGGCGCAACCAGTTGAAAGAGTTTTCCCGTCAGCACCTTGTGGCCGCTCTCACTGAGAAGAAAGACCCCCTCGTCCGGCACAACCTGGACTTGAAAATGGGGTTTAAATACAGGTCTTTGCATCGTGGTTACCCCTAATAGACTCGCGGCTGGCCTCAACGGCACCCTGTGCACATGTCAAGTTGCAACGGGGGGTTGGCGGCCTCTCTGCTGTCGAGTTCCTCCGCCGCCACCTGGCTAGAGTCAGGCCTGGGCGGTAGGGTGAGGTAGACTAAATTGCTTGTTGACTCGACCACTTTGAACACCACTCCAACTGGAACCTCGATCCCGTGTTCCTTCAGAACTGTCGTGGGATCCGAAAGAAGCCGCTCTTTGAATCCTTCGTCCGCCCACGCCTTTGCCACAATCTTGGCATAGGCTTTTTGAAACTGCTCTCTGTTCATGTTTGTCCTCCGTCTCTTGCTTGCATGCTGCCATGCAGGGCCACCAGCTACTCAAAGGCGCTCAAAAACAACCTGCACAAGTACTGTACCCGCTATAGTAACTCGCCTGTCGCCTTTCCAGATCATCCGCGTCCGTATCCACGGAATCCGGCTTTGGCGGAAGGACCAGATACACCAAGGCGCTTGTGGATTCCACCAGTTTGAACTTTACTCCTTCAGGAACATCGACCCCGTTTTCTTTGAACACGGTTGTTGGATCGGAAAGAAGCCGTTGCTTGAAGGCGTCGTCCACCCATGCATTAGCCACAACCTTGGCGTAAGCTTTTTGGAACTGCTCTCTGTCCATCTTTGTCCTCTCGTTCCTGGCGGTATGCCGCCACGCTCAAACAGGATCGACTCAGAAGCATGAATAAGTGTGAGTGAAGTTGGCTACGAGTCTCTTCTCCAGATCCTCGACTTCCATATCTTCAGGTCCCGGTCTGGGCGGAACGATCAAGTAGATCAGGCTGCTTGTCGACTCCAGCATTCTGAACTCTACCCCTTCTGGGAATTCAATCCCGTGTTCCTGAAGCACAATTGTTGGTTCAGAAAGAAGTCGCTGCTTGAATCCTTCGTCCGTCCATGCCTTTGCTATGATCCTGCCGTAAGCCTTTTCAAACTGCTCTCTATCCACCTTCGTCCTCCCTACTACGTCCGCTCCTGATTGCTGTCTTGCTACCAAAGCACTCATTTTCCCGCTTTGTTGTGTCCTTTGGGAGTACAGGCGTTTTATGAGGCCGCATTCAACCCAACGCCGAGAATTCTTGCAACGGATGGGTCAAGGCCTCGTACAACATTCTGTCGATCCAGCCGCCCGGAAATTCCACATTCCGGCGTACTTGGGCCAACGGCTTGGGTATCGCCAACGCAAGCAATCGGTCGTCGATAAGCAGGAGCAATCTCTTCTCAACGAGGTCTGCAACAATTCGGTCAACTTCTGAAGCCGAGACAGCATGATCGCGGAGTACTGTGTAGAGTTCGTTGCGGCCTGCCCCCTCTTCGCATGCAAGGTAGATAGTCCTCTCATTCCCGGTCAGGCGGTGGAACTCAGCAACGGCCACGCTACGAGTGTCTCGAATGTAGAGTGCTCTCCCAGTGTCACGCATTTCCAGGACCGGCCTGGCGTCCGAATAAAAAAGGCGATCCCATTCCGCTCCTTCTGCTGCGAGTTGGGCGAGATCATGGTTTCGGTCAAGTATTCTCGATCCATTGAACCAACCTTTTTCCCGATCCTCGTCTTCAAAGAAAAAGGCCAGCCTCGGGATTTGGTCCTGGGACAAGGGGTAAATTACGGAGTATTGATCGAGTGGTTCCAGTTTCAGGCAAAACTTGTTCGGCTCAGTATGATATTTACTGAAGCGCGTGTAGCGGATCAGATTGAAATGCCTAGGAGGTTGAAGATGATAGAGCAGTTGTATGATTCTGAGACTCCTCGCGTACCATTCCTTGTCCTCGCCAGGAGCGTCGAAGAGAACCCACCAACTTACGTCTATCCCGTAGTACAGGCACCATTTGAGAAACCGCACATTGTGCCAAGCCTTGGACACCTTGTTGATGAGGCCGAGGAATTCGGGGTCCAGATTCTCGATACCCGGCTGGACTGCGGTTACTCCTGCCTCTGAAAGCGTCTTGATCTGGTTTCTCGTAAGGATCGGTGTTGTTTCACATCGAAAGCTGTAAGCAGTGTCAAGGCCCGCGATGCGCGGAAAGAGAGTCTGAAACCATATGGGCTCTAATATGTTATCGACAAACTGAAATCGAGTTATCCCGTGGCGACCTGCAAGTACCTCCAATTCTCGGACTATCTGGTCTGAAGATTTGACTCGGTATTCCAAGGATGTCCCGTTCAAGGCGCAAAAAGAGCAAGCGTTTCTCTGCCCCCACCAGCACCCTCTGGACCCCTCGATCACAAGGCCCGGTTTCACCACTTCACCCAGTATTGGCGAGTTCATGAGGGCAGCGAAGTAATCGTCGTACTTGGGCATCGGAAGCTTATCAAGCGAATGGCAAACAGCACGGGGAGGCTGTTCGCGAAGGCCAAAATAGTCCGTTTCCCGATGCACTGGAGCAAATACTCCTTCGGGAACTTGTTCCGGGCTAAGGCTGCGGCCGTGCTCCTCTATGCCGTTCACCAGCTCCACGATCAGGTCATCTGCTTCACCTGAGACCACATAGTCCACCCACGGGAACATCTCATGCGTTGCCAGGCCCATCACCGTTTCGCAGCTCGCTCCGCCCATCATCGTTACCGTCCCCGGCGACAGATCCCGAACACGCTTCAGTAACGCAAGACACGCAACATGGGAAGAACACGTGCTTGAACACCCCACTATCTGCGGTCTACGGGCGACGACTTGACGGGCAAGATCATCGAGGAATTCCGTTGCCAGCCGACGCCACTGAAGCATCGTCTCGATTCGTTCTTCCGGCCTGAATCTAAGCCCATACCGCGTTGCGTCCAACATGACCTGTTCGAGGTATTTCGTGGAGTCTGGTTTGAAATCGGGAAATGCTACCTGGGCGAAAGTCCAGTCGTCGACAAGATCCTCCGCCACCGCACCCAGTTCGTACAGATCTATGCCAAGCCTCTCGCAGAATAGAATGTTCCCGTAGACCGTCTCTGCAGAGAATCCATTTGTCTCCAGGATAGCCTGCAAAAGGCCCAGTGCGAGCGATGGACGCTCCACCCTGGCGTAGGGCATGGCGACGAAGCAACAGTCCATGAGTCAGACTCCCGAGCACCGGGACAGGCCCAAACGGGACATTGCGGCGGACCGGCAAATTCCAAAGTTGGGTCTTCGGGAGCGCCGATATTAGGCTTCTCCCCACTTCCGGTGATCGACTAGATGTGCGTGAGGCCTTATTGGAGTCCTCGAAAAAATGGCCAAAGGCCTCAGCGCATATTGAATCAGGAAGGAGCGCCAAAAAAGGCGGCGAGACGATCCTGCACTTCTTCCACTCCCATTCCAGGCTTTTCCGGCTTGGGCGGAATGACCAGGTACACTTCTTCCCTCTTGGCCTCGATAACATTGAGTTTTGCACCTGGTGGAAACTCTACCCCGTGCTCCTTCAAAATAGGGATAGGGTCTTTGATCAGTTTCTCCTTGAACCCGTCGTCTGCCCACGCCTTGGCCACGACCTTGGCCCATGCCTTCTTCCTTTCGTCTCCTGAT
>Ga0172371_10010588_pt1 | contig 12430 bp, 14 predicted proteins | sample Lak12m_FD_114543 | JGI IMG/M metagenome (GOLD analysis project Ga0172371, IMG submission 114543) | Freshwater microbial communities from Kabuno Bay, South-Kivu, Congo - kab_022012_12m | ecosystem: Environmental > Aquatic > Freshwater > Lake | place: Democratic Republic of the Congo: South-Kivu... | reverse complement strand
GCTTTGCCATCGTTATCGCTTCGTTCTTCTTCCTTTATATCGGATACAAGCTCGATGCCCTGCTCGGAACCGCCCCCAATTTTATGCTAGGCTTGTTCATGCTGGCGGTCGTAACGAGCATTGGCGCTTTTTTCCACGATGCCATGCAGAAAAAGGAACCATAAGAGTTCTTCCCATAGTGAGTTGGTTGTTTATATCGTAGGGGCGAAGGATTTTTCGCCCCTATCTTTTTTTGAATAAATTTTCTGACTGTATCTCAACTCTCACCCCGCGGAAGAGGGATTTTAGGCAAAGAGGGGCAATTCACCGCCCCTTTCCCCAAAAAGACGATAAGAGGGGTGGGAACGATATGGTGAAATTTGATTTATGCTGGAGAGTATTCTTCAGCACAAATCGAAACAGTGCTGATATTGCGACAGCGCTTCTTCTATTCTATAAGGGTACTGCCGTGTAACGCGCACCCCCTCTTGTTCGAGCAACCACCGTTTTACCTGCCTGCCATAGGCATACTCGCCTAGGTAGCCGTTGTTTCTAACAACACGATGGCAGGGAACGAGAAGAGGAAAGGGATTGAATGCCATGACTTGCCCCACCGCCCTTGCCGCCTGCGGCTTGCCCAAAGCGCTTGCCAAATCTCCATAAGAAACGAGTTTGCCATAAGGAATGGCGGCACAAATCTGCAAAACATCCCTCTGGAAAGAGGTTAGCCCTTCTAGCGCCAGCAAATGGAGATTACATTTTTGCGGCTTGCCTGCGAAGTAAGCGAGTAAAAAGCGATAAACCTCGTTCGTGGCGGGAAAAAAGGGAGCACTTTCGGCAAGCTGTGGTGTCCTTTCATGGAGGATGACCCTCTCCACCTTGCCAAGCTCACAATGGATCACTTCCAAGAGAAAATGTGAGGTGGGGAAAAAGAAGCTTTTTTTCATCCCAGATGCTCCCCAAGTATCTTCAACCCAATTGCTATCAAAACAAAACCACCGAGGGCATTGGCACGCCTACCGAGCAGGTTTCCCAGCACATCTCCCATAAAAATTCCCATTAGCGTCATCGCCAGCGCTACGAACCCGATAATGACACTTGCCAGCAATATCGGCGCACCAGTCATCCCTAGGGATAGCCCAACGGCTAGCGCGTCGATGCTCGTAGCCAAGGAAAGCGTTATCAAAGTCAATCCCCTCGTCATCGCCGCACTTGGTTGTTGGATAGCCTCGTTGCCCCAAGCATCATAGAGCATTTTGCCGCCCACGAGAAAGAGCAGCGCTGCCGCCGCCCAGTGATCATAATTGGCAAGGAGACCACCGATGCTCGCCCCTAGAAAGTAACCGCCTAAAGTCATGGCGAACTGAAAGAAACCAAAACTGCAGGCAAGATGTAACGCCGCCCGCCAATCTCGCCGCACTCCAACAACGCCTGCGGCAACACCAACGGAAAATGTGTCTAAACCCAAGGCGATAGCAATGGCAATTATGGATATGTATCCCACCTCTTATTCTCCTCTTATTTTCACCACAATACAGCATTCCCATAGTGCGGAATATGTTGGAATTTTGGCTTGCAAAGGCTGGAGCCTTAATATAGGGCGGGCGCGCATTATCGGTCATTATCCCAATGGGAAATATCTACCAAATGGCAAATATCCCGAGCAAAGCAAAAACATTCCTACATAATAGAGGGGCCCTTAGCTCAGCTGGTAGAGCAACTGACTCTTAATCAGTAGGTTGTCGGTTCGATCCCGACAGGGCTCACCAAAATCAAGGGGGACTTTCGTCCCCCTTTTTTTATGAATTTATTCGTGCCTTCCCGCCCCACAACCAAAAACCTCTAAAAGCGCACACCCCACACACCTATCGATGCGCAAAAACCAAAAGCTCGCCCAATCTCTCGCCCAATTTTTTATCGAACAACGCTTGCGGGATTATAATATGCTCCCGCCGAAAACGGCTTTTAGGAGCAAGCCCGCAACGGTTATAAAAAATAAAATGGTGCTGATAATCGCCATCCTCAAGCTAACGGCTTCTGGGTCCTTCGTTACCTTTTCTCTGGTGGAGTGCCACCAGTTATACACGGCGGTAAAGGTGGCAACTATGATGTAAGCAAGCACACAAACATGGATCGTATCCATCAGGGTTAACTCGTTCGCCGTGCCCAAGTAATTGGAAACGGTGCCCATATTGATAACCACCGCAAAAACGGAACCCGCCAAAAGTCCCATACGGGGCGCTATCGCGGTTGGCTTCGCCAGAAAATAAGTTATGAAAGCCATAGCAAGGGCGATAAAAGCGGCGGCAGAAAACCGCCAAAACGCCCCCGTATCCGTTCTTTTGATATCCATCTCGATCGCCAGCCGCGCAAACTTGTTTGGCGTCTTGACAATATCTCTCGTCGTGTCCCCAAAGTCCGTCTTGTATTCCTTCTCAGAAGTAACCATTCTTACATTTTCTATATCCCAACCCGCCAATTTTATGCCTTCTTTGTCATAATTGGCAAAGATGTCGTCTTTATAGGTGCTATAAACCAACGAACGCGTGTCCTTTTCATTTTCCTCGAACAATATCTCCAGCCTTTGTTTATCGAAGGGGAAGTTTTTCATATTCCAATGATGGCGAAAGGTTCCGTATATGCGCTTCTGCCCCAAATAACCATCGGGTATCTTCCGCGAAGCATCTTCGCCATCGATGATAGCCTTGCCCACCAAATTGGGAAATTCGAAAGATAGTATGGCATTATCAGCTGGCTTGTCGCTGAGAGACCATATCCAAAAGGCGGCGGTAAAGGTGCCTTCTTTATAGTTGAAATCACCCAAATGGACGAGAATAGCGCCTATCTTCGCTTCCTGCGGGTGCTTTTGCTCAGCCAAAGCAAAAGAAGGAAACAGTAGCAAAAACAAAAAGAATAAAAATAACATCGAATATATGGTCGTTCTCTGCCCCATGTTCATCCCACCCTTCTTGTTATATCTCCCCATTATCTAGGGAGTTCTCCTTCGAGTCTTTGCTTCACACCAGGCGCTTACCAATGGTTGCCATAAGCGCCGCGCCTTCTATCGGCAAAGAGATCGTTATAGGCATTGAGCCGTTTATCCCGGGCGGCAGTAATATCGAGACAACGGCTTGCCACCGCCTCCCCCTCCGCAGCGGCACGGTATAACACTTCGCCCCGAGTTCCGGTAATTTGGCTTGCCCCTGTAAAATCAAGGCGTTTATCAGAGCTAACATCGCTTCCCGTGCGGTTTGCCGTTATCGCAAAAACTCCGTTTTCCAGACAACGGGTGCTCATGGAATTCTGACAAAATGGTAAAACAAGATTGGCGCAATGGCAGATGATATCGGCGCCTTGCAGGGCAAGGGAGCGCATCGCCTCCGGGAAAAACCAGTCGAAGCAAATCATCACACCAATTTTACAAAGACCAACATCGAATACCCTTAGCCCCTTATCGCCCGCTCTAAAATAGAGCTTCTCTTCCGCATAGAGATGCAGCTTGCGATAGACACCCAGCACCCCCTGGGGCGAGACAACCACCGCCGAGTTGAAAAAGCGCCCCGCGGCGGACTCTGGCAGCCCCGCGACAATATGTATCCCCCGCCGCTGGGCAGTGGCAAGCAGCATCTTGGTTGTCAATCCCCCCGGTATCGCTTCGGCAAGCGCGGCAACTTCGGCAGCGCTGGTAAAGAGATAGCCCGAATTGAAAAACTCGGGCAATACCGCAATATCCCCATCGAAATTAGCCAAGAGCGCTTCCGCTTGCGCCAAGTTCCCTTTTACATCTCCCAAAACCGGGGCAAATTGGATAAAACCCGCCTTGAGCTGCATTGCATTTTCCCCCAGCTAGACACCGATGATCTTTACTAAAACCCGCTTGCGCCGTTTCCCATCGAATTCACCATAGAAGATCTGTTCCCAAGTGCCGAGATCCAACCCCCCGTTGCTTATTGCCACAACGACCTCGCGCCCCATTATCTGTCTCTTGAGGTGGGCATCTCCGTTATCCTCGCCGGTGCGGTTATGGAGGTATTGAGAAATAGGCTCATGGGGCGCCAGCTTTTCCAGCCAGCGCTCATAATCTTGGTGAAGACCGCTCTCGTCGTCGTTGATAAAGACAGAAGAGGTGATGTGTAGGGAATTGACCAGCACCAGACCCTCTTTTACCCCACTTTCTTCGACGCACTCGGCAACATCGGCGGTGATATTGACAAAAGCCCGCCTCATAGGGATGTTGAACGAAAGTTCCTTGCGATACGAAAGCATCCTTTTATTCCTTTTCGTTATGGATTTGCTTATTGCAAGATTGCCGTCATTTTAGAAACAGTAGTCGCAGCATTAATCCTGCGACCACTTGAGATACTCCTCCCAGCGCTTATCCACCCATTGCTGGTATGCCTCCCGTTGCTCCTCGCTGATACGGCGAAAACGCTGCTGTTTATCCAGATACTGGTTGACGCTGACACGCTTGCCTTTTTGGGCAAGCGCCTTGCTCCTTCCTGTAAATCTAAAGCGCCCCTCTTCTATCTCGCAGAGAACGACTATACCCGCTTCGATTGCCATCTGTCCGATACGCACACTATCTTTGGGCGGATAGCCCCAACCGGGGGGGCAAGGAACGGAGACTTGCATGTAGCGCGAGCCCCTGATTCGCTTTGCTTTTACGAATTTATCGTAGAGATCCAGAGGAAAGACGGGGGAAGAAACCGAAATATAAGGCACATCGTGCGCCGCCATAATGCGTACCATGTCTTTCTTTTGCTGGCGTTTGGTGAGCAAGGGCGTCGTGCTGGTGGTGGCACCAAGGGGCGTGGCGCTGGAGCGTTGGGTGCCCGTGTTCATATAAGCTTCGTTGTCATAGCAGACGAAGATAAAATCGGTTTCCCTTTCCACTGCACCGGAGAGCGCCTGTAACCCAATATCGAAGGTGCCGCCATCGCCGGCAATGGCGACAACGGTGGTTTCATTGCGGTTGAGCGCGCGTAGTCCCGCAACCAGTCCCGAAGCGGAAGCGGCGGTGCTGGCAAAGGCGCAGTTGAGAATCGGCGCGGCAACGGAGGCGGTGGGATACAAGCCGCAAAGCACCGTGAGACAACAGGCGGGAACCGTATAAATCGTATCCTCGCGCAACGCTTTGAGGATATAACGAAAGGCAAGCGAAAGGGCACAGCCTTGACAAGCCCTCTGTCCGGGCAGCATGTATTCCTGAAGATTAACCTTGAAGAGTGTCTCTGGCATCTTGTTTTCCCCTTCCCCCTATACTCGACAATTCAGCCAATAGCTCGGTGGCTCGCAGATCCCGGCGGCGATTTGTTCTAGAGAATCCCGCAGCGCCGCCGCCAATTCGGAGGCATTGACATCGCGCCCTCCCAACCCAGCGACATAGCTATGTAAAGGCACCCTGATGTTACTCCCATAGAGAGCCGCCTTTAGCTCGCAGGCAAGCGCACCCTCGTGCCCATAGCTTATTGCCTTTTCGAAAACGACGATACTCTTTGCTTTTGCCAGGGCGGCACGCAGCTCCTGCTTGGGGAAGGGACGGAAAGAGCGCACCCCCACCAACCCAATCTTGACGCCTTCTCGCCGTAGGGTGTCTATGGCAATAGTGGCTTCGTTGGCGATAGAGCCGATGGCAACGACGAAGATCTCTGCCGCGGCGCTCTCGTATTCCCAAATCAACCCGCCATGGTCTCGCCCAAAGCGCTGGGCAAATTCCCCATTGGTCACCTGTATCACCCCCCTTGCTTCATCCATCGCCGCATTGAGCTTATAGCGCATCTCCATATAGCCATCGCGCAGTACCCCTTGCGCATCCGGACGCCGCCAGGGAAAGAGGACGGGGTTGATGTTGTAAGGATTATCGGAATCCAAAAAGGTATGGGGGACATAGGGAGGCAGGAATTCATCGACCAATTCCGCTGGGGGAACGACAACGGGCATCATCGTATGGGAGAGCACGAAGCCATCGTAGCAAACCATAACGGGCAGATAAACCTGCTGGGCAATCTTGTAGGCATGAATGATGGTGTCGATGATCTCTTGGTTATCCCGACAGTAAAGCTGTATCCATCCCGTGTCGCGCTGCGAGATGGAATCCTGCTGGTCGTTGAAGATCGTCCAAGGGGCGCCCACACCGCGGTTGACACAGCACATCACTATAGGCAAGCGCGCCCCCGCCGCCCAGTGTACCTGCTCGTGCATGTAAAGCAAGCCGTGCGAGCTGGTGGAGGTAAAAACCCGCGCCCCCACGGTGGCGGCAGAGATACAAACGGTCAGTGCGGAGTGTTCGGATTCGACACGGACATACTCCGCTTTTAACTCCCCACTCTCCACATAGTTCGAAAGCGTCTCGGTAACCGAGGTTTGCGGGGTTATTGGGTAGGCAGCGATGACCTGCACCCGACAGAGCTTTGCCGCCAATGCGGCAGCGCTGTTCCCAGTCATTATCACGGCTTCACTCATTTATCTTCCTCCACCATGCTAATTGCCTTGGCGGGACACTCTTCCGCGCAGATGCCACAACCCTTGCAATAGTCATAATCGATCTTGATTGGAAAGCCCGCGCTCACCACCCCTTCCGGACAATATAGCCAGCACAGGAAACAAGAGGGTTTATTCCTGATAACGGGAACACATTTTCTGTCATCGATAACGGGCTTGAGATCCCGCCAATCCCCGGTTCGCCCCGCTTCTCCCGGCGCGGGCTTCGACATCGCACAGATGTTTTCGTCCCTGTCGAGCAGTTTGTTGGTTTCCTCCATTTTGATATTTTCTCCCTTGTTCTATTTTTTCTAAACACTAGAACGCTAATGCACCGCTGTGCTTCCTTAACATTTCCTCACATCCGTCTTCTCATATGCCTCTTTTATAGCCATGAGGTTGATGTTGATAGCAGCCCCTTTGAAACGCTCTTCGATCACCTTTTGCAAAGAAGCGAGCGAAACGATACCCGAAGCCTTGGCAAGCGCCCCAAGCATGGGAGAGTTTGCCACCGCCCTGCCATCGCGGATTAACCCACAGCTAGAGGAGATGTGATTGGCATTGCAAACGGCAAGCTGGCAAGTGGCATAGTCCGTAAAGTCCGCTAGCGAGAGGTGGGTATTGATAACCAGCAAGCCATCCGCCTTGAGCGTGCCGATGATGTTAACGATATTGAGCAGCGAGGGATCGAGTACCACCGCGATATCCGCACGCTGCACCTGCGAAACGCTGCGGATGGTTTCCGAGGCAATACGCGTCGATGCTGTCAAGGGCGCCCCGCGGCGTTCAGGGCCAAATTGGGGCGCCGATGTTATCCCTTTATAGCCTTCCCGATAGGCGCTCTGGGCAAGGATATGCGCGGCAACAACGACACCCTGCCCCCCTCGACCATGCCAAACGATATCGTATCCCATTCCCTCTCCTCTCCTTTACACGAAATTGTCATCTGCCGATTCTGATAATAACAAAAAAAGCCACAGGCTTGCCGCCCGTGGCTTTGTCTGGAAACTTTCTAGCGCGTGAGACGCCTAAAAGCGCGAGCAGCAACCAATATCGTTGCTAAGCAGGAGCGCGAGGCATAAGAGGAGAGCTTGTTGGAAAGCCAGCGTATCTTTTTTCCAATCTCTACCCATCTTCATCTCCCCAGCGATCTCACAAGCGCCTTCTAGGTAAGGTAGGGTGCACCCTAGATAAAAGCAGCACTCGTGTCAAGGCAAAACCCCTTTGTCTCATATAGGATAGCTGGCTTTGCCAATCTCGTCTGCATAAAGTCCCCCCTCGCAATCCCCCTCGGCTTCACTTATCTTTTTCCCTTTATCCAAAACCTCGCTCGACATTATTCGACCTTATTTAAGGAGGCGGCGGGCAAGCAGAGCGGCACCGATGGCGCCGTTTTCTTGTGCGTAGGGGGAGACCTTCACCGTTGTTTGCAATTTTTCGGAAAGGGCGCTGACCAAACCCGCGTTCTTTGCCACCCCCCCGGTCATCATCACCGCGCTGGCACCACCAAGACGGATAACCATAGCACTAACGCGTGCCGCTATGGCACTATGGATCCCGGCGATTATGTTCTCGCGCTTTTCCCCCTTGGCGATCAAGGAAATTACCTCCGATTCCGCAAAAACGGTGCAGATGTTGCTAATAGGGGCGGGCAGATCGGCGCGTAGGGAAAAATCGGCAAATTTTTCCAAATCCAGCTCTAGCGCCCTCGCCATCACCTCCAGGAAGCGCCCTGTTCCTGCCGCACACTTATCGTTCATCAAAAAGTTCTTCACCTGTCCCCCCTCACCGAGCTCGATTGCCTTGCTATCCTGCCCCCCAATATCGATAACGAAGCGCACCTCACCATCGCTGAAATAGGCGCCTGCCGCATGACAGGTGATCTCCGTAATCGCCTTATCCGCAAAGGCGACGCTAGCCCTGCCGTAACCGGTGGCAACGACCTTTGCCACATCCGTTGCCCGAAGCCCGTGTTGGGCAAGTATCTCTTCGAAGACCCTCTTTGCCGCCGCCTCGGCGTTGTAGCCGCTAAAAGATACCAGCGTGCCAAGCAGCTTTTCCTCATCGAGCAGTGCCACCTTCGTGGATATGGAACCAATATCGATACCCGCGTAGATCATCGTTGTTCGTTTCCCTTCCTTTGGGCATTTTCTTCCAGCATTTCCATGAACGCCGCGAGGCGTGTCCGCAGTTGTCCTTCGAAGAAATTGCGCTTATCGGCACAATCCGTTTCCAAATTGAGCACTGGCACACCAATTTCGTTCAATCCCTTGCCGATGATTCCCCGTGCCCCTGCCCCTTGACGGCACCCCCAATTGCAAGGATTCAGCGCGCCATCCACCCGATAGGCACGGGCAAGCCTCTGAAGATTCTCCAGACGCCGCTGGGCTGGTCCGTTGAAGGGATTGCCAATGATGCGCCTAGCGATTCCCATGTAGGGATCCTGTGGCTCGATTTTCTCCCAAGTAACACAGTTCATCTCATCGATTACTATCGCCGCTCGATATTCCTTCTCCAAAAGGCTGATAAAGGGATTCTTGAACTGGATGCGGTTCTGGATCCACAAGAGCCGTCGCTTTTCTCCATCGACACCGCTGCTGCCAGCACGCACCCTTTTGGCAAAGGCATCTACGAAGTTTTGCGCCAGACGGGTGCCATGCGGCGTTCCCATCAGAAGATTGATTATGTAGGCGAAATTGGCGAGATCATTATTTGCCACAGGCGAGGGGACATGGCGGGCAAGCTCGTATAACTCCAGCAAAGTCTCCCGTGTTCGATTCGCATGTTCTATGGCTTGTGCCAATTTGGCATCATCACGAGGCTCTTTCGCTTCCTGCGCGATGAAATTATGGAGCTCTTCGAGTTGGTTAGCGAGATAGCGAACATTGCGCTCGTTCTCCTCTTGCGGGATATGCAGCACGAGTAGCGGTTTTTGGAAGCTGTGTGCCAAAATCTCCATCACCGCCATTCCCCCGCTACAAGGGCAGCTCGTTGCCACTAAAAAATTGGGACTGGGGATCAATCCCTTCCTTTGAGCGCCTAAGATAGCCCGATGGTAGCTGCACATATCCGAACCAAAGCCACCTTGCTGGCTCTCCTCTATGAATGTGGAAGAAAAACCCATAGAAGCAAGCATTGCCCCGGTAAACTCCACAAAACAGGAGGTTACCCCCGTGGCATTGAGCAACTCGAAGGGCGCCAGCACCCCCGTCCAGGCGATTTTATGCTCCCCGGAATAAAGCCGCTGTCCAAAACGGGCTACCTCCAGGGCGTAGAGCTTGCGGGGATTGTCCTCCCCCTGCGCTATCTGTTCGGCAAGCCGCCGCTCTAATGTGGCAAAATGTTCTTTTAGCATCGCTATTGCCCTTTCCTTATTGGATTGTTTCTACAAAAGCCTCTAGGCGGGTTTTGTACTGCCCCAAAGAGCGCAAGGAACAGTCGCCTTCCAAGAATAAAAAGGGGATGTTCTCCGCATGTAGGGATTCGAACAAAAGTGGTAAACGGGCGAGGTAGGGATCACAAAACTTCATCGTTTGGATGATTACCGCCGCAGCGCCGCTTTTCTTGATCATCTCGATCGCCCGCGTGGCAAAATGGCAGGGATTTTGGTTATCGAAGGTGCGGGCGCAAGCGGGCTGGGTGAGGATAGCATGGGCGATTTTAGTAAAAATATCCCCTTCCTCTTCGGCAAGGCGATAACGAGGAAAGAGACGAGAACCGGTGCAAAGGTCTTCGGCGATAACTTCCACCCCGCAGGAGGCGAAAAAGGCAAAGGCATCGATGTTTGCCAGGACATTGCCCATGAGAAAAACGCGCGGGCTATCGGTTTTCTTAGCCGTGTTCGGCAGATTAGCCAAGAGCGCGGCTATCTCCGCTTGTGCCTGTGCCAACGGCGCCTCGCTGGCGATATTGTAAAGCCTTTGCAAGGTAAATGCGCCACCGGGTAGCCTCCCTTCTCGTAGCGCCGTTCTTAGAAGAGAAAAATTTTCGGCAAGGGCATCGTATTCCCCGATGCTCTCGAGAAGCACATCTTCGCACAGAGCTTTGCCCGAAAAATTGCCAATCTCTTCGGCGAGCATCCGCAATTCGGAGGCAAAAAAAGATAAGGCGGAGGCATTGAAATTCAGCGGCAAATCGAGTTGGATGACCTTGTCCTGCGGGCGCACCAAAACCCATGCATCCTTCAAGCGGCGCATCGCATCACAGCTATTGATAAAAACCATCCCCACCAATTCATCGGGAACATTCGCACTAATCGCCCTCTCCAAAACCAGCTTGATGTGCGGACAGAGGTTATCATGCAGAAACTGCGAAGCCCCAATGGCGGAACTACAATCATATGGCAGAACGCGATACGGGGAAAAACCCGCCGCGGCAATTATCGGCAGCGGGGTATAAGCGCAGGTAAAACCAAGCTTCTTTCGCGTCGTTTGCGACATAACTCATCCCTCCTCGTCATTGGCACCGATATTCACCAGCACCATGCGTAGTATTCGCTTTACATCCTCCAGGGATTTTTCTTCGATTCCGGCAAAGGCACGCTCCAGCACCCTGTTGACAATAAGCATGGTTTCTTCCCGAAGCGCTTCCCCTAGGGGGGTCAATTCGACATTTAGCGCTCGCCTATCGGTAGGGGCGCTAACCCGCACAACGAGCCCATCGCTCTCCATGCGGTCGATGAGTCCCGTCATGGTGGAGGGCTCGATTCCCGCACATCGACACAGATCTTTGATTTTCATCCCCTTTGTTGTTTCCTCTCCATCCGCCACGACAGCCCCCCCTCTATCCCAAAGGCAAATTAAAACGCCTAGATAGGCGATTTTGATGCTCGCTTTCGTTATGGTGGCAAACTCATTCTTTAGGGTTGCCGTTAGAGAAAGTGAGGTTCGGGTGATGAGATAATAAGGACACTCAGATGGTTTGCGATAATCCATGGGACTCCCTTTCCAGCCCTGCGCGGTTATTATTTTTGCGTATATTTCATAATCGTAATATACGCAAATGTTTTTACGATAGCAAATTATAAGGGGGAAACGGAAGGGAGCGCCTGACTAAAATTCCCGAATGGGAACGAGCGGCACCGGGGGGTAGATCTGTCCATGGCAAGGTGGCATCGAGTTATACACCCAATCGACATCCAGCACGGAGCCCTTGCCAATGAAATAGCGGCGAAAACCGCTCCAAACACCGCGCAACAGCACACTCTCCATCGCCAGATTCAGGCAGAATAGCGCCACCGTTGCCCCTTGGGGAATCTTCGCCAATTCCCCACCATAGGCAAGCGGCGAAACGAAGAGGCGACGGCACCCCAATACCAGCGCTTGCAGGACGGGGGTAATGGAGGGAAAGCCGTCTTCATCGATAAAAGCAAGGAACTTGAGCGAACTCGGCGAGCGCAAAAGCGCATGGGTAAAGGGGTTGAACACGGCTTCTTTTGTGCTGCTGCCGCAAGGGCTACCAGTAAAAGCCCTTGTTACAAAGGGCTTGGTGGCAATCCCGCCGATAAGGGCAAGCGCTATTTTGGCGATGGGCAGGGATTCGGCAAGGGTCGTTTCCACCAAATCGAGATAGTGCACCGTATTGATGCCGAAATAGGTGTTGTAGCGAAACATCGGAATCTCGTTGTAGAGGTGATAATCCTCTCCCTCTCGAACACTGCCGCGCCAAAGCGCCTTGCCCCTCCAGAGGCGTCTATCGAGAGTCATCACCAAAAATCCCGCCTGGCGCTGTTGACTCAAGTAGAGCTTGGATAAGCCTTCACAAAACTGCCCCAACATCAAAGTGTGCTCATCCTTTGCCATGATGGAGGTAAGGAGGGTAATGTGGGGCAAGCCCTGTGCATTGATTGTCGCTATTAGCCCAATCTTCTCGGCAGGGGTAAAAGCTGTAATTGCCGCTTCATCGAATTTTTTTTCCATTTTGATGTTTTTCCTGTCGGACTTGTCGGATATCTCTGGCTAGTCTGGCTTGT
>Ga0172371_10010587_pt1 | contig 12431 bp, 13 predicted proteins | sample Lak12m_FD_114543 | JGI IMG/M metagenome (GOLD analysis project Ga0172371, IMG submission 114543) | Freshwater microbial communities from Kabuno Bay, South-Kivu, Congo - kab_022012_12m | ecosystem: Environmental > Aquatic > Freshwater > Lake | place: Democratic Republic of the Congo: South-Kivu... | reverse complement strand
CGTGTGATGACCTCCATTGAAATGCGGACGGTAGCCGAGCCATACATCCGCCGGCGGGCGATCAGGCATCTTGAAAAAGGCCGTGTGGTCGTTTTTGGCGGCGGGACGGGGAACCCCTACTTTTCCACCGATACAGCCGCAGCCCTGCGCGCCATGGAAATTGACGCAGACGTCTTGATCAAAGCCACCAAAGTGGACGGGGTGTATGATAGCGATCCGAAGAAAAATCCCGACGCAAAGAAATTCGATGAGTTGAGTTATATCGAGACCATTAATCGCCGGCTGGAGGTAATGGACTCAACTTCCATTACCATGTGCATGGAACACAAACTGCCCATCCATGTATTAAACCTGTGGGACAGAGCAGCGTTGAAAAAAGCCCTTTATGGTGAGAAAGTCGGCACCCTGGTAAGATAAGCTATTGGAAAACTTAATAAAACAAAGGTCAGGCAACCGCCTTTCCTTTGTTTTTTTTATCAGAACATAATGCAAGGTCTAAAACCCGTGAAAGCGGGGTCTTGATTAACAGTTATAATAACGATCTACGAATTTATTGCGATTGGAATCTATTCTCTATATGCTTGCATTGGAAATTGAAACATTAATAGGGCTGGCAACCGGTTTGGTAGTGGGAGTAACGGGGGCCAGCGGCGTTTTATTAGTAGTCCCTTTATTGACGATATTACTGCAATTCAACATGCATACGGCGGTGGGGACCAGCCTGTTCGTCGATATGATCACGCCGCTTTTTGTGGCGATCAGTTATTACCGGCACGGGAATGTCAATCTAAAGGCAGCTTTATGGCTGGCCGTAGGCGCGATCCTGGGGGCGCAGGTGGGGGCGCTGATAGCCAACGAATTTGTCCCCAGCGAATTGATGGGCAAGGGGTTTATCCTGTTCTTGCTGGCCATGGCGGTGACCATGTGGGTGAAGAGTTTCCGCCCCAAAAAAGAAAACACCAAAGTGCGTCTTTCAGAGATGAACCACAAAAACCGCCTGATCACTTTTGGGATCGGACTACTCCTGGGGATCAACAGCGGGCTATTCGGCGCGGGCGGCGGATTGATGTTCCTGCTGGTGTTGATCGTCATTCTGAAATATCCCACGCGCATCGCCATTGGCACCTCCTCAATGATCATGGCTATGACGTCCATGTCGGGCACGGTGGGTTATGCCATCCAGGGCACCGTGGATTACAAGACCGGCGCGATCATCGCGGTGGCGGCAGTCGTCAGCGGTCTGCTTGGGGCCAGGCTTGCCAACAAGGTGGACGAGAAAATATTGAACCGCATTGTGGGTTCGATCTTTGCGGTCATCGGCATTTTAATGTATTTCCTGAAATCTTAATTCAAATCATCAGTTGTAATAATCAATTCAAGCCGCAGGACCAATTCCTGCGGCCTGGTTTATTATTAAGCAATAAACGGTTTTCCAATATTGAGTAATTGGTCAGAGGATGGAACTTTTTCTGCATTCTGGCGTCTATAAAGAAGAATAAAAAAGGAGAAAAAATGAAACGAACAATCTTTATGGCATTCACAAGTTTACTGGTAATCCTCGCTCTGGCTGCATGCGGAACCGCTGCGCCAGTTTCTTCCGCGGCGAGCCCGCAAGTGCGCACCCTGTCCTCCACGGGTGACGGAACCGTCTACCTGACACCGGATGTGGCCTATATTTACGTGGGCGTCAGAGCCGAGGCGGATGACGTCTCAACTGCACTGAATAATAATAACGTACAGGCAAATGCCGTTGCCACGACCCTCAAGGATCTGGGAGTTGACGCAAAGGACATCCAGACCACCAGCTTTAACGTCTATCCGATGCAGGATTACGCGCCGGACGGGACGGTCTCCCGCAAGTATTACGTGGTGGAAAACACAGTCTACGTCACGGTAAGAGACCTTACCAAACTGGGAACGATGATCGACGCGGTGGTGAAATCCGGCGCCAATACGATCAACAGAGTTTCGTTTGACGTACAGGATAAAGAAACCGCCATGGCGCAGGCTCGCGATAAAGCCATCGCGAACGCCATGGATGAAGCCAAATCCATTGCTGCGGCATCCGGCGTAAAGCTCGGAGACCTTCAATCGGTCAACGTATATGTGAACAATACCCCCACATCGGTAATGGACGCCAAAGGCGGCGCCATGGCAGCACCGCAGGCCAGCACACCGGTTTCGGCAGGCCAACTGGTCATCACGGCCAGCGCCAACATGACCTACGAGATCAAGTAAGCTTGCCAGGCAAGAATAAACGCAACACCAATGAGGACCGGGTCTGCAAGTTGACCCGGCCCCCTTTTTTTTGTTACTGGGTGATCAATAAGGGATGGAGCTAATCTCAGAGAGCTTGTTCAGGCGGTGTGTGGCAATGATGCGCCTGGTGGTGCCGGTCATCCCGCGCATGACCAGGCTGTCGGTCCTGGCGCCGTTTGGGAAGTAGGAAACGCCGTCCAGCAGGTCGCCGGAGGTGATGCCGGTGGCGGCAAAGAAGACATTATCCGAAGAGATCAAGTCGTCCATGAAAAGCGGTTTATGAATGTCAATGCCCATATGCTTGGCGTGGTCAATTTCAAGCTGTCTGGTGGGGTACAGTCTGCCCATGATATTGCCGCCCAGGCTTTTCATGCCGGCTGCGGCAAGCACACCTTCAGGGGTACCGCCGATGCCCAGCAGGATATCAATATTGGTCTCGGGCATGGCGCTCATCAGTGCGCCGGCCACGTCGCCATCCGGGATGAGCCTGATGCGCGCGCCGGATTGGCGGATCTCCTCGATCAACCCCATGTGGCGCGGCCGATCAAGCACCACCACGGTCAGGTCTTCCACTCTTTCGCCTTTGGCTTTGGCCACTTTCATCAGGTTGTCCGTGACGGGGGCGTTAATATCGATCACATCCCTGGCAACCGGGCCAACGGCGATTTTCATCATGTAGAAAAACGGACCCGGATTGAACATGGTTCCGCTGGGCGCGAGAGCAACCGTGGCAATGGCATTGGATAAGCCATGTGCCAGCGGGCGCGTACCATCAATGGGGTCCACGGCAATATCCATGGCCGGGCCTTCACCGTTGCCGAGTTTTTCACCGTTAAAAAGCATGGGCGCTTCGTCTTTTTCGCCCTCGCCAATGACGATCTTGCCGTCAATCTCAATGGAATTCAGCATCAAGCGCATGGCGTTCACCGCGGCAGCATCGGCTGCAAGCTTATCGCCGCGACCCATTTGTCTGCCGGCCGCCAATGCGGCAGCTTCGGTGACTCTTACCAGATCAAGCGCCAGGTTATGGGTGGGTTGAGTATTGATCATGGTCTCCTTTTATTGGTTATGGGATTTTGATCTAACGAATTATCAGGATCAGATAGTATCCAAGAATGGCAGCCCAGAGGGAGGAATCGATACGGTCAAAAAAACCGCCGTGACCGGGCAGTAAATTGCTGGAATCCTTGACGTTGAATTGGCGTTTGATCATACTTTCACCAAAGTCGCCAAGCGGCGCAACAATTGAAATGGCAATCCCCAGGATGAGACCGTGGACGGGAAGAACGGCCGCTGATGCGATGTGCCATAAGGCGGCCAGTCCCCAACCCCCGAGACCGCCAACCAGGATGCCTCCCAGATAACCTTCCCAGGATTTCTTGGGGCTGACCACGGTCAACATTTTGTGTTTTCCGAGCAGGCGGCCAAAGAAATAGGCTCCAGTATCAGCCAGCGAGATGATCGGAAAGACGAGCAGCGTCCACAAAAGTCCGTGATCGAGTTCCCTGATCGAAACCGCATAACTGCCAAGGAATCCCAAATAAATGGCGCCAAAAACGGTCAGCGCCAGGTTGCTCCCGGCCTTCAAATTGCCATGCTGCTGTTGGATAACGTGATAGAGAACAGAGAAAAGCAGCAGGGCACCAAACCAGATCTCAACATATTGCATGCCCCAAAAGAAACGCATGGCAACGGCTGCGGCAGGGGTGAGGAGCAATACAGGCAATGAGGGGTTAAATCCGCCGTTCTTGAAGATGCGCCAGTATTCCCAGGCTGACACGCACAGGACCACACCCACAAAAACAGCAAAAAAGGGGCCGCCCTGAAAAGCGAAAAACACTGTGACAGGCACAAAAATATCCGCCACCAGAATGCGAGTGCGGAAGGATTTATCGCTTTTTACGGCGGTAACCTGTTCAGCGTTTTCCGAAACGTCTTTTACGGAGTCCATAAGCCTCGATTGCCTTCTTGTATTCTTCTTTGTTGAAATCCGGCCATAGGGTCGTGGTGGCATACCATTCCGAGTAGGCGGATTGCCAGATCAAGAAATTACTCAGACGCATTTCACCCGAAGTGCGAATGACAAGATCAGGGTCAGGAGACGCAGAGGTAAACAGGTATCTATTTACTACCTCTTCGTTGATCTGATCAGCCGGAATGCCGGCTTCAACGATCTTTTGAATGGCATAGATAATTTCATCCCGACCGCCGTAATTCCAGGCAACGTTCAGGATCAGACGGTCGTTGTGCTTCGTCAATTCCACGGCCTGTTGGACTTTTTTTTGGGTTTTAGGCGGCATTGACTCCAGGCGTCCGATGTGACAGATCCTGACCCCTTCGGCGTTCAACTCGTCCGATTCTTTGTCGATCACGGATTCAAGAATAGCCATGAGGCCTTTTACTTCTTCTTTTGGACGTCCCCAGTTCTCCGTGGAGAAGGCGTAAATGGTCAGGTATTTTACGCCAAATTCAACACTGGCGCGGATTATCTCGCGCAGGTTCTCGGTGCCGGCTTTATGTCCTTCAAATCGGGTTACTTTGCGAGATTCTGCCCAGCGTCCGTTACCATCCATGATGATGGCAATGTGTTGCGGTATTTTATTTGGTGTATCGCTCATTCTTGCTTCCGGAGGTTAGACCTCCATGATTTCTTTTTCTTTTCTTTCTCCGACCGCATCAATTTCTGTGACCATCTTTTCGGTTAGTTTTTGGGTTTCATCTTCGCCGGTTTTCAGGTCGTCTTCTGAGATCATCTTTTCTTTTTCGAATTCTTTGAGGTCTTTGATGATATCACGGCGTATGTTGCGCACTGCAATGCGGGATTCCTCCAATCGTGCGTGGACCAGTTTTACCAGGTCTTTGCGTCTGTCTTCGGTAAGGGGAGGCAGGTTAAGTCGAATGGATTTTCCGTCGTTGTTGGGGGTCAGCCCCAATTCGGAAGCCAGGATCGATTTTTCGATGGCTTTCAGAGAAGAAGGATCGAAGGGTTTGATCAGGATGGCGCGGGCTTCAGGGATGGAGATGGATGCCAACTGCATGAGCGGTGTGGGCATGCCATAATAATCAATGGGAAGTTTTTCAACCAATGCCGGGGTGGCGCGGCCTGTGCGAATGCCGGCCAGATCTTCTTCAAGAGCTGTAATGGCGCTTTTCATCTTGCCTTCGGCATCTTTAAGTGTCTCTTTGATCATTGTGCCTCCAAAAAGAAGTATGTCGTTTTGTGAGAATGGGTTAAGGATACCTTAAAAAGTAAAAAAAATCCATCATCCGGCCCGATAAAAGTTAATTGATGAATATATTTGCGCACACTTGACAAAATAAGACAAAAGTTCTAAAATATAGAACATAATATCTATTATTTTGGCGCGTAACTTGCAATATTGAAAGGAGATCAATATGGAGACGGATATGAATACTGGAATGCTTTGGTTTGACAACGACCCCAAAATCGACTTCAGCGTCAAAATCACAAGGGCATTGGAATATTATCAAAAAAAATACGGGCAAAGCCCGAATATTTGTTTCGTAAATCCAAGCACGAATATTGAGACCCCTGCGAAATCCTTGGGCGTCGACGTACAGGTCAACCAAATGATCCTGCCCAACCATTTTTGGCTCGGCGTCAAACAGACCACCTTATCCGTATAAAAGTGTCAAACCTCTACGAAGCGGCCTGATGGAACTCATCAGGCTTTTTTCTTATTTGACAGTTTCTTTTTAAGAAACCCAAAAAGTTGATAGAGGTGCCTGAACGGACGATTTGAAAACCTTTTTACAAAATGAGACGCAGCGGATTCAATGCTGACTTTCCGCTGTTGTTCCTCTCCTAGATACCAGCGGTGTTCAATGATCCACAAGTAGAGGTCGGTTTCGGTCCGCTGTGGGAATTCCTCCAAAATGCCATGTTTGCGGATGATCTTCACGACCGGAAAATATACTTCCTTGTACCAGCCGAGGGCGGCTTCCTCGTCGGTAATGGGGCGGTTCAATTTTTCACCCATGAACCAGCGGTGCACACTGATGTGCTGCAAAAGACGGTCGTACTGTCCGGGGATGGAGAAGTGCAGATCGGCTTTGGGGACGACCTGGTCGAGCTTGGAACGAGACAGGAAATCCTGATATTCCTGGGCCATGATGAGATCCTTGATATCCGTATTCTCATCCAGTTTTTCTTTGACATCGATTTCGATGACATTGGCATCCATGTAAGCCTGGCCACGCTCCCTTGCCACTGAAACGCGGTGATTGCCATCTTTCACAAAGTAAATGTCGCTGACCTTGTAGACCTCGATGGGCGGAAGGATGATATCTCGAAAATAAGCTGAATCAATGCTTTCCCAGCGGGAACGCGTATTGGTCTGCCGCGGAAGGAAAGCACGGTCAAAATCGAGATAACGGTTCACCGAGCCCACGATTTTGCTGGTCTCGATCTGTTTCAACCCCAGGTAATGCTGTCCACGCAGGGGGACGCGCTGCATGACCTCGTCAAAGGGGAGCAGTTTGTTGTTGGTTTGACGGATCAGGCTCAAAATCGAACGCCAGAATCCTTTTCGATAAGCACGAGAAAAATTGCTTCTATTAATGGGAACGGGGGGCATGGCCATAGCGGGACCTTTATCCTTGATCGAATGATTCCTGTTTTCCTTTTTTCCCTGAGTTTCTTGCAGGGAGGACAACATCTGTGATCCTATATCCGTAGGTATTGATTACTGTGGTTTGGTCCACCTGCGTCTGCGTGATGGTATCCTGTCTGTAAACGTGGATGTGACCGTGCAGATGGTAAGTTGGTTTGAACACACTGATCAGCCAATTAAAGGCTTTTGCGCCTTGATGCGCTCGATCATCCATGTCGTGGATGCGATAAGGGGAGGCGTGGGTGACGAAAATATCCAAATAACGCCCGTACATGAGCTTGTTGAATAACAAACCTGGCACCAGGCGGAATATCTTATACCAGTATTCATTCTGAGTATATTGATAAGGGCCGTTATTATAGCGCACACTGCCCTCCAGACCTGCCAGCAGCAGCCCCGATTCATCTTTGTGGACTTTTTGGTCAAGGTCGAAAGCGCCCCAGGGAGACGTCCGCGGAACGCCTGAACTGGCATATTCCAATCGGCTGGCGTGGTTGCCCCTGACGAAATACAAGGGCACATTCAACATGGTCATAATGTATTCCAGGTAAAAATAGGGCAGATCTCCGCAGGAGATGACCAGGTCAACATCTGAAAAGCGGTCGCAGATCATGGGACTGTAAAGGAACCCGATCTCGGTATCACTGATCGAAAGAATTTTCAAAACAGGTTCCTTTCAATCATCGGGTCCACCGGTCAAGGCACTGACCACAGCCACGGCGTACTGGCGCGTGTGTGAAATGGATACAGACCAGGAGGACCAGCAGGCTTTTTCGGCTGCCACGGCTGCATTCGCGTGCAGGAGTAGTTCGGGTTTTCCCTGCGGGTCATCGAGGATCTCAAGGTCTTGCCATCTGATCTCGCCAATCCCGCAGCCCAATGCTTTGGAAGCCGCTTCCTTGGCGGCAAATTTACCGGCCAGCCGTTCGTTGGAGGCTGCGGCTTCTTCCAGTTCAGTGTGGGTGAAAACGCGTTTAAGGAATCTTTCTCTGATGCGGGGGTTGAGATTCTGAAAGCGTTCGATCTCTACCAGGTCCACTCCGTTCGAAATGGCGATCATGGTCAGGAACCCGTTGCGGCAAGCGGGCCTGCCGAAGCGATCACCAGCTTTTCCGGATCAAGATAACGCTGCGCGACTTGCAAGACCTGTTCAACGGTGACTTCATTGACCAATTGCGGATAGCGCTGGTAGTAATCCAATCCAAGGTTAAAACGTTCAAGGTTCAGCAGGGCATTGGCCACCCCGGCGTTGGATTCAAGCGCCAGCGGCAACCTTCCTATGTAATTGGCTTTGCTGTCTTCCAGTTCGCTCTGCAGGACGGGTTCATCCTTAAAACGTCTCAGTTCCTCAATGATCAGGTTTATGGCCCGTTCAATGTTGGCTGGGTTCACTCCGGCCGACACCTCCCATGAACCGCCTTCGATCCATGCATTCACACTGGTGGAAGCGTAATAGGCCAGGCCGGCCTTCTCGCGCACAACCTCACCGATGCGCCCCATCATGCCGAACTGTCCCAGAATGTTGTTGCCCAGGGAAACGGCCAGATACTCGGGAACGTTGCGCTTCGGACCCAGGGTGCCCATGACAATATCTGCCTGGCTCTTGCCCGGGATATGAATATGTTCACGCAAGGTACTGCCGGGGGGCTGGATGGGCGGGAATTGGGGTTCCTGTCCCGCTTGCGGGTTTGTCCAACTCCCCAGATGGTTTTCGAACAGGTCAAAGACTTTATCGGCTTCAACGGCTCCGACAACCACAATGACCATGTTCAATGGGCCGTAATGCGCCTGATGGAAATCAACCAGGTCCTGGCGGGAGATGGCAGCCAGGGTTTCGGGATACCCGTCCTCCGGTAAGCCGTAAGGATGTTGCGGAAATAGTAGTTTATCAAATGTCAGCGACGCCATGCCGGCTGTATCTTGAGCGCGGATCGCCAGCCCGGTCAATAACTGATTTTTCAAACGGTCAAAATATTGCTGCGGAAATACAGGGTGAAGGATGCAATCCGTCAAGGTTTCAACCAGCAGCGGCAAATCCTCCGCCAGGGCTCGACCGCCCACACTGGTATTATGCACGCTGGCTCCGAACCCCATGCTGGTTCCGGCGGATTCAAGCCGGTCGAAAATGGTCTGAAAATCGTACTTCTGCGTGCCGCGCATTAATGCGAGGGCGGTAAAATTTGCTAAGCCCAGTTTATCTGACGGATCATACAGGCTGCCGGCGCCCAAAATGCCGGAAAGTGTTACCGAAGCGCTGTGGAAGTTGCTGCGCACCAGAATTGTGATCCCATTCTTGAGGACTTTTCTGTGGATATCGTGGGGGCCGGGAATAGATGTGAGTTGGCTTTCCGCGCTCATGATTGCGCCTCCTGCGGGCGATAGATGCCGATCACCCTTCTTTGGGGGATCAGATACTCCCGGGCCGCAGCGAGCAGTTTTTCCGGCGTGACCTTCTCAAGGTTTTCCACGTAGTTCAGGAACCAGTCGTAATCAGAGAACATTTCGGAATAACCAAGCCAAAAGCCTTGATTGGTAATGTTTTCGCTGCCATAAACAAACATGGCGCGGGCCTGTTTGGCCGCGCGGTCGATCTCTTCCTGCGTCACCGGAGCATCCAGCAGGCGCGCGATTTCATCATCGATGGTTTGAAGTACCTTCTCAGGTGAACTATCGGGCCGAACCGTGGCGGTGATGCCGTAGAGGTATGGGCCAATCGTGGCCTGCAGCGACCCATTAATGCTGACGGCCATTTCTTTTTCAACCAGGGCACGGTATAAACGGCTGGTCTTGTTTGAAATGCCTCCTCCGCCGAACATATTTAAGCTTGAAGGGCCTGTCATGAGGCTGTCAAGGACGGTCATGGTGAAAAAGTCTTCTTCAGATGCAGCCGGGGCGCGCCAGGTCATTTCAAGGTATGTGGTTTCTCCGGGACCGTTTACTTCAATACGTTCTTCCTGCTCAAGCGGGGGTTCTTTGAGATCAGCCAATGGGGGAACGGGAGCGGCCTGGATCGGTTCGTATTGGTCACTGATCTTTTTTATCATCTCATCCGTGTTGAAGTCACCTGTGAGGGCCAGCACGGCATTGGCCGGGTTATAGTAAGTGCGATAATGCCCGTAGAGGTCATCGCGAGTGATGGCGCGCAGGTCTTCAATCGAGCCAAGGACCTCATTCCGATAGGGGTGGAACTTGAAGGCGGCCAATTGCATGGCTTCTTCGAGTTTAAAGAGAGGATCGTTCTCGTTCCCTTCCCGCTCCGAGATGATCACGGTCCTTTCTGAATCCACTTCGTCTTTATCGTAAATGCTGTTGATCATGCGGTCCGCTTCGAGCCCGATGGAAAGGTCCACCTTGTCGGCGGGCATGGTCTCAAAGAAGGTGGTCCAGTCGAGATGCGTGAAGGCGTTCCATAACCCGCCGTCGCGGGAGATGGCGCGGTCCAATACGCCGGCAGGAAACGTAGGCGTGCCTTTGAATTGCATATGTTCCACCCAGTGAGAAATGCCGGTCTTTCCGGGCGTTTCGTATCTGGACCCAACCCGATACCAAACCCAGTGACTGATAATGGGCGAGGTATGGATTTCTTTTAAAAGAACCTTGAGTCCGTTTTTAAGGTTAATTAGTGTGATAGGATCGGTCATGCAACCTCTAATCAATTGTATAATAGTTGATTAAATATAGCATAAGCCAGTTTCAAAGGGTAGGTGAACAACTTCAGGTTCTGCCAATACCCATTTTAAGACTTGGGAAAAAATATGGAAAACCAACAAAAACTGCACGTAGCCATTATCGGAGCAGGGCCGGCCGGATTATATGCCGCACAAAAATTAAGTTCGATGGGATATGGAGTAGCCTTATTTAATCGCGACATTAAACCCGGTGGTTTGGTTGAATACGGGATTTTTCTGGACAAATACAAAATCAAGAACGGATTCAGGGCCCAGTTCCAACAAATCCTTGCTTGTGAGGACGTCAGTTATTTTGGGAACGTAACGATCGGAAAAAACGGCCCGTTAGACCTGGAGGATCTGTTATCCTGGGGATTTGATGCAGTATTGGTTACTGCCGGCGCGCAGGGTACAAAAACGGTCAACCTGCCAGGTGAAGACCTTCCAGGGGTTTATCACGCCAAGGACATGGTCTATCATTACAACAAACTTCCTCCTTTCAGTACAATGCCCTTCCCGATCGGCAAAAAGGTTGCCATAATCGGCGGCGGGAATGTGATGACGGATATTGCCCATTATCTGCTCTATTATTGCAACGTTGAGGAGATCATGGTCATTATTCGGCGCGGCCCGGCGGAGGTGAAGTTCGATCAGAAAGAAGTGCTGCCTATCATTGCCCATCTTGATATGGACGATTTCGAGAAGGAAATGAAACGCGTCACCCCGGCCATGCTAGCCATCGGACAAAACCCCGAAGCCGCCGAACATCGAGTGACAGTGGCCATGGAAAAAGCCTGTCCGGTCGAACATCCCGGGAGGATCATTTTCCGCTTCCTGCACTCTCCCAAAGAGATCCTGTCTGACCAAAAGGGCAGGGTTACCGCAATCAGACTGGAGCAGAACTCATTGGAATTGAACGGCGACCGCACGGTCTCGCGCGGTACGGGTAAATGTGAGGAATTCGCCGTGGATAACGTGATCTTTGCGATCGGCGACAGCGTGAGCGACGACCTGGGGCTGCCCATGCACGCCAATGGAAACGGGATATGCAAATCCGCGGCTCCGCAATTCCCGTTTGAAGGGATCAATTTTGAAGTGGGAAATCCCGAGACCGGGCAGTCTTTGGCGGGTGTCTTTTTCGCGGGTTGGTCGCGCAATCCAAGCACCGGGCTGGCCGGTATCGCCCGCCGCGACGGCATTTACGCTTCAGAGGCCATTCACCAATATCTGCAGTCACGCCCGAATCTGAAAGGTGTGAGCGCAACTGACATTCAAAAACGCCTTGACGAACTAAATGTGTGTTATGTGACCAAAGAAAAGATAAAAGTCCTGGAAGAGGCGGAGAGAAATACAGCAGCCGCAAAAGGGCTGGAAGAATTCAAATTCTCAACGAATGATGAAATGCTGAGGGCAACAGGTTTACTTTCCTGACATGCCAGCACGCTTCATTTTTTTGCAAAGTGGTTGAAGGGGAACATTATCAGAAAACCGATCGCGACCATGGCCAAACCGATTTCCATGCCGCGCGCCTGCCATACACCGAAGATGGGCACGCCTGGCAGCGGATGAGAACCGATGCCAAAAATGTCAGCCATGCCAGAAAAGATCACCACCACATAGCCGGTACTGACCAGCCTTAGGCCTATGTCTGCCAGGATACTTGGTGTTTGATTTCGCCAAAGGGAGTGGATGGCTTCATATCCGCCTATGCACAAGATAGCCAGACCGATCATCATCACTGCAATCTGGACGAAGCCGACCACCGGACTGCGGTCAAGAAAGAACCAGCCCGGCTGCGCTCCAACCGCAAAGATCAAGAAACCAAGAAATGCAACAAACATGGAAAAGCGGATCCTGAGTCTCCGCAGGG
>Ga0172371_10010586_pt1 | contig 12431 bp, 11 predicted proteins | sample Lak12m_FD_114543 | JGI IMG/M metagenome (GOLD analysis project Ga0172371, IMG submission 114543) | Freshwater microbial communities from Kabuno Bay, South-Kivu, Congo - kab_022012_12m | ecosystem: Environmental > Aquatic > Freshwater > Lake | place: Democratic Republic of the Congo: South-Kivu... | reverse complement strand
TGTCGGGCGGAAGCAACAACGGCTTATCCGGCTCGTAGGGTTTGAATCGTTGGTCTGTCATGAACAGGCCCTATACCGCCCCCTCGCAAAAATGTAAAGCGTTCTGCGACAGGCTCCTAGTGCCTCCTTTGCAGGGCTCAGTCCATCCCAATGTCATCAGGTAAGTCGGGACGAGGTAAAAGTCCTGGTCCGCCTGGCTTTGATAATTCTGCGTGATAGCGTAGCCCACCACCTGACTCGTGACCCTCATAGTTATGTTGCTTGCTTGAGCCATTCTATTCCTCCTTTGGCATGCGTGCCGACCGGAATTGTATCATCACAACTTGAATTGGCCACCTTGACGAACAGCATCAGGATATGCTGTCAGCCGCCTACTCGACAATCGTTTTGAAGACCCCGTAGACCTCGATAGTTATTGGATATCTACCTCTTTTCTCAACCCACTGGGGATTTGTTGCCTCTTGTAGGCACTCAAAGTCGATTCTGCCCTTGATAACGTCCCCTTTGCTGTACACCTTCTTGGCCAGGGTCAACTGTTGCCGCTTTGTCGTCCATATAAAATCTGCCTTGCCTTCTGTGTATTTGTAAAAAGTCCAGTACTGAGACGTGAACAATCCACTCCGCACCTGAAGTCGCAGTCTATCAAGGAACCCCGGACAAGTGTGATGAAGGAGGAGATCAATCGTATTGGCATCAACGAACCTGGCCTCACAGAATTCGACCACATGCTTCTCCGCGAAACCAGTGGAAAAACACATGGCATTGGCCTTCGGCCGCGGCCACTCCTTATCTGCCGGCGTTTCGCAACTCTCCGGATAGCCCGCCGCATCTGACTCGAAGAACGTATCCCACAGCGCGGGATCGTAACCGACCTGGGACCACATCTGCTCCGGCTGCCCCGACGGTACTCGCCACAGAAACGTTTCTGAGTCCACCACGCGGTGGTCCACTTCGCCGCCAAAGCAATAAGCGAGAAGCAACAGGGCCAAGACAGGCCCCAGCGCCAGCAGCCATTTTGCGCCTGCACGAGTGGTTCCGGTTTTCATGAAACATCTCCAACGGGTGATGCGGCACAGTTCCTCAGATAACAGTAACCCACCTTTATGGCGGTGACGACCATCGTGATTTTAGCCATTGTGTATCCTCTCCACATTGCGTGCCGAACCACATTCTCTCAGCATTGCTCGATTTGACGCCAATGGCACTTCTGACATGCCCTGAACCGATTACTCGACAACGGTCTTGAATACCCCGAAGACCTTGATGGTACGTGACGGATCACTCTTCCATCCCTCAATGAGCTTCGGGTCGATCACCTTCTGGAAGCACTCAAAGTCAATCCTGCCTTTGATCACGTCACCTTTTTGGTACGCTTTCTTGTCCACGGTCAACTGCTGTCGTGTCGTCGTCCACGTGCAGACGCCGACATCGTCATGAATCCAGAACTGACACGTAAACTTTCCGTCCCTGATCCGAATGAGTAAAGATTCACGAAACATTGGAGTGAACGTATGGAAAAGAAGTTCTATCATATCGTCATCGATCAACCTGGCTTCACAGAAAGGGATCGGATGCGTGGTGTAGTTAAAAGAGGCGGAATAGCACCTGGCTGTAACTTTCGAGACCGGCTCATCTGGCCAGCAAGTCGCACACTCTTTGCACCCATCCGAACAGGTCCACTCTATTAAATCGAAGCACTTTTCCCACAGGGGTGACGGCCACGGCTTACAAGGATCATTGAGTATCTCGACCGGCCTGCCATCTCGGCAGACCGCAGTTCTTATGCCTCCATCCGGACAGATCCAGTCGTCTGATTCGAAGAACTTGTCCTTCAGCTTCGGATCGTAACGAACCTTAGAGGACATCTGCTCAGGCTGCCCCGGCGGAGCTTGACCCCGCCGAGATTGCCATATATCGTATCTATTTTCCGTGCCAAAACCAGGACCGAGAAGCGCTATGACCAGCATGAGCGCTGTCAGCCATTTCGTAACCCAGCGAATCCGGTCGCTTTTCATGGCACATCTCCGAGAGGTGGAGCGAGAAGGTAGTTGGTCATGGGTGTAAATCCCTGTCGTTGAATGATACGTTCACCGCAGAAGTGCGGAGGGCTGAGAGAAATCCTTTCAAGTATTTGGTTCATACTCTTGCCCGCGCCTCCTTTCCTGAAGGCTGCTGAGGAACCGCTCAACGGCTTGATTGAGCATAGAGCCGAGGTCGCCGCCGAAGGCTTCCAAGCCAATGAAGTTCTCCTCGCTCAGCACGGACCTCATTGCCTTGATCTGCGCTTTCGACAACTTGCGCCTGCTCTTTTCCTCGTCCTCTCCGATCTCCATGTCACGGATCAACTTGTATGCCTTGTTGATGCCTATCCTATCGTTTTTCACATCTTCTTGGATTTCAGGGGTCCCGTCTCTGCGGATCTTCCGAATCTTGTCCACCTTCTTGTAATTGCATCCGATGATCGCCGCGGTCTTTCGCGCCGAAGCATTACGCCCGGCATAATTGCCGACACGTGTCGGCAATTCTTTGGAGGCTTCGCTCTTCCTGCCCGGCTCCATGAGGCTGTCATACTGGCAGCAGAGTCGATAATACGCGCCATCCGTGCTTCGCCTGCGAACCGTTTGCAGGTTGATGGCAAGTTGCAACACTGCCAAGTCACTCTCTGATCTTACCTGCACGGCGGGCACAGCGGTAATGCCGACTTCAAGAGCGGCTGCGCGGCGCGCATGCCCGTCGATGAGCACAGGCTCTTCCTGACCGGGCCACGTGGCCAGGACAATGGGCTCTGACGCGTAGTACCCGTTGGCGCGCATGCTCTGAACCAGACTTGCCTTCAGGTCCTCTGAAATCGGGAGCAGATCCACGAACATGGGGTGCGTCCGGACGTGGTTAAGGTCAACGATCCGGTGTTGGTCGGGACCAGCTTCGGTACTGGCGGACGATTTACGAATCGGCATCTCCTTCGCAGCCTCCCCTCCGGAAATTCTCAACGCAGAGATGCGCGCTCCCTAAAGGAAACAAAGGGTCAGGTCTTGCTATTTGAGCGACTCTTGGGTTGTCTCGCCGGATGTCGAGACCTTTGAGACTTGAATGCCCAGGCGCCTTGTATCATGTGCCGTCCCGGAACAAGAGACCATCATCTCAAGACCTGACTCCATTCCCTTTAAAGTGTACTCAAGAGGGATCTCCAGAGGTAGTCGTACCCACCGGCATTCCCCATGGACAGGTACAGGATCACAAGGGATACGGCGGTCTTGAAGAGCTCACCGATTGCGGCAATTGAGAGCACTCCCGCAATGGCGATATCCATCCGCACCCGATGTACCGTCGCGAAGCCAAGCGCCAGGACTATTGGCCTCCAGACTACGGCGAGGGCGTTCCCGACCATGGGCAGTACCCAGAGGACCGCGGTCGCGCCCAGCGCGTAGAAGCATACTCGCCACGTTAGTCGCAGTCCCTGATAGTGAGGAGAAAGCCATCTCATCGTCAGATGGGCGGCAAGAACCTCCAGCACGGACTGAGCCGCGACTGCGAAAGCGGCCTTGCATGAGAAGGAAAACAGTTCCATATGGGCTGCGGCCATTTGCATGCGAATGCTGTACGGACGTTGCGTGTCTGCGATTGCCCAGTCCTTCAACTCGGCCCACACTTGCGTCCCCGCGAGGCCCACGATTATCCCCAGGAGCGCGAACAGCACCGGATCCCAGTAGGGTGCGGGCCGTGGGAGGCTCTCGAAGAAGCTGCTTGGCCTGAGGAGCACTCCTTTCAAGGTAACCCAAAAGGCCTTGACGAAGCCCACTGCGGATCGATTCTCCCAGGAGCTCTCTTCTGAACGGGAGTCTGGAGCGGTCATGGTGGGGATCTCCTTCTCGAAAAGGCGAAAAAAGGGGGGTCACGAAAGAAAGGGTCAGGTCTTCGCATATAGGGACCCTTCGGTAGTCTCGCCGGATGTCGAGACCTTTGTGACGTGAATACCCGGGCGCCGTGTATCATGTGACGTCCCGGGACAAGAGACCATCATCTCAAGACCTGACCCCGAGCATGTGCATCGACTACTGATTGACAAACCACGTCGTCGCCCTTACTTCGCCCCGTATTTGAGGAGGAGTTTCGCCACCTCCTTGTGACCCTCCTTGCGAGCCTCCGACAATGCCGTGGAACCCTGGTCGGTCTTCGCATTGACATCGGCGCCCTTTTCCACGAGGAGCCTCACGATCTCTTTGCGCCCCCCAGAGGCGGCAAGAAAAAGTGGCGTGGAGCCGTATTCATCCTTCGTATTGACATCAGCTCCCTTTTTCAAGAGGAGTCTCACGATTTCTGTATGACCCATCAACGACGCCGAACTCAGTGCCGTGCCCCCTTCTTTCCTCGTCGCATTGACATCGGCTCCCTTTTCCAGGAGGAGTTTCACAATCTCTTTGAGACCTTCATAGGAAGCCAAAATCAATGCCGTGGGCCCGTTACCGCCCATCTTCGCATCAACATTGGCCCCCTTGTCCAGGAGGAGTTTCACAATCTCTTTGTGACCTTTGACAGCCGCCAGAATCAATGCCGGCCTGCCGTCTTTGTCCTTCGCATTGACATCCGCCCCCCTTTCCAGGAAAAGTTTCACAATCTCTTTGTGGCCACTCTGAGAAGCCAACATCAATGGCGTGGAGCCTTTGTTGGTCTTCGCATTGAGATCGGCCCCCTTGTCCAGGAGGAGTTTCACAATCTCTTTGTGGCCATTCTGAGAAGCCAGATGCAGTGGCGTGAAGCCGTCATTGGTCTTCGCATTGGCATCGGCCCCCTTCTCCAAGAGGAGTCTAACAATCTCTCTGTGGCCCTTCTCGGAAGCCACATACAATGGCGTGAAGCCGTCTTTGGCCTTCGCATTGGTATCGGCTCCCTTCTCCAAGAGGAGTCTCACAATCTCTTTGTGGCCATTCAGGGAAGCCGCAAACAGTGCCGTGTAGCCGTCTTTGGACTTCTCATTGACATCCGCCCCTTGATCCAAGAGTTGCTTCACGGTTTTGATATCTCCATTCAGGCATGCCACGCCTAAAGAAATTGTCGGCGCAGCGTCACTCTTAGCCGATTGGCACAGCACAAGAGTTATGGCAATTGCTACAATTACGACTCCGATTCCGGCTAATTTGACTTTTTGCTCACGCATCCTATTCCCCCTCTCTCGGTAATACCTTCCCTTCACGGTCCGGTTTGGGATTCCATGGCCCGCCTGCCATGTGAAGCACTAAATCTCTGCTCGGAAGTGATGGCCGCGTGTCCGCCACGCCAATTTTGCGCCGACAATCAGGTAACATCTTGAAAGTGCACTCGCTGCGTCGAACCTGAATTGCATTCATGCGCGGACGATTCGCGCGTCGAGCGCTGTTACTCCTCCGGCGGTGGCTACGATGGGGTTGATGTCGATCTGGTCGATGTCAGGAAATTGGACCATCAGGTGAGCGAGTCGAAGAATGGCCTCTCTGAGCGCGGTTCTGTCGATGGGGTCCCGTCCGCGGGCGCCTTTGAAGACCTCCGAAGCGGGCAGCTCGTCGATCATCCCGTCGACTTCCGCGGGCGAGAGCGGCGCAATACGCAGAGAGGTCTTTCCGAGGATTTCGGCAAAGATGCCGCCGTGCCCCAGGAGAATGACCGGTCCGAAGCTCGGGTCTCTTCTGGCGCCGATAATGAACTCGTGAGAGCTTGCAGTGGCCGGCTCCATGGTTTGGACGAGCACGCCGTACCCATCGGCGTTCGGTGAGGAACCGAATCGTTCCATCATCTGCTCCGATACCCTGAGCACCGCTTCACGGTCAGGAAGGTTGAGGACCACTCCGCCTGCGTCCGATTTGTGGGAAACCCCTGCGGCGACGATTTTCACGGCATACGGGCCCTGAAGGCCGTCTTCGAGCCATGCGGCCTCGCTTCCTCGGACAAGGACCCGGTAATCCGGTACGGGAATCCCCGCGCTGCGGACGATTGCCAGGGCTTCGTGCAAGAGCGGGGAACGCCGCTCCTGCCGGACGGTCTCGAGGAGGTTCGCGATCGCTGGTGTGTCGGCGGCGGGCCGAATCTCTCCCTCTACGCGATCGGCGGCGATAAAATTCCGGCGCGTCCGGTAACCGATCGAGGCATTCAGAGCATGAACCGCACGTTCCGGGCTCAGAAATATCGGGAAATCAAAATCCTTGTGGAGCCACGACATTTCCTGTTGGTCGGTCGAGATGCAGAGTGCGACCGGTTTGCCGTACTTCCCGGCGAGCAAGGCGACCGCCTGCAGGAGTTTGCGGGACGCCTCTCCTTCAATGACCGCGAAGTAGGTGTGCAGAAACAGCAGACCGTCGACATTCTCCTCTTGGAGGGTCCGTTCGACAATTTTCACGTACATGTCGAAATCGAAGAGATCTCCCAGATCGAGGGGATTCGTCAGTCTGATGACATCGGCACGTAGACGTTTCTTGATTTCGTCGAGAAATTCCGGGCGAAAGTCCGGGAGATCAAAGCCGTACGTGAAAGCCGCGTCCGCAGCGATGACAGCGTGTCCACCCGAACGGGACACGATGGCCAGATTCTTACCGTTCATGGGTGGCAACTGGAGTATCTTGACGAAGTCGAGATAGCGCTGCATGTCACGTAACCTGACCATGCCCGCTTGCCGAAGAGCGGCATCCACAACCTGGTCGTCATTGGCAAGGGCTTGCGTGTGTGAATGCGCGATCACGCTGCTGAGCGGGGCAATGTTTGCCTTGTGCACGATGATGGGCTTCTCCGACCGACGCCCGATCTCCATGAGTCTCCTGCCGTCGCCGATGGATTCCAGATACAGGCAGATCGTCGCGGTCTCAGGGTCGTCCACGTAGTACTCGATCAGGTCGTTTTCGTCGATGTTCAGTTTGTTGCCGACTGCAGCGAACTTGCTGTACCCGAGCTTCTCACCGTCGAACATGTTGAGGAAGGTCAGGGCCACGCCTCCGCTCTGAGCAATAATGCCGATGCCGCCCCTGCGGAAGGTGTTCTTCAGCGTTGGGAAAGGGACGCAGAGTCCATTGGCGGAGTTGATGATCCCGATGCAGTTGGGACCGATGAACCGAATGTCGTACCGTTGAGCAATGCTCTTGAGCTTTGTTCCCAGTTCGCGGCCGCTCTCGTCGTACTCACCGAATCCGCCGCTCTCGATGATGACGCGACGTATTCCCTTCCGACCGCACTGTTCCATAATGTCGGGTATGGTCTTTGCCGGCGTGAGGACGACGGCCAGATCGACGGGCTCGGTAATGTCGTCCAGGGAGCTGAGAATCTTCCTTCCGAACATGACCCCGCCCTGTGGTCCGACGAGATGGACTATCCCCGAATACCTGAACTCGAAGAGATTCCGGGCGATCTCTTTGCCGAGGTTGTTCGGCCGGGTCGAAACCCCGATTACGACCACCGAATCCGGATAGAACAAATCTCTCAAAGTTGCACCGCCTCTTTGCCGGAAAAACTTATGAAAGGGGTCCGGGGAGGGACTTTTTGCAAAAAAACCTCCCCGGACCTCTCTTCAAAAACTCCAAATATATTGGCGGCTCCTGCGGGTCGCCGCCTGCTCTTTGCCAACCCGGACGCGGGTGCGAAATAGGCCACTAAACACTTTTCCGTGGCCGGTCTGCATCGGCTTTTCCCTTCGTCCTCAGCATGCTGACAGCCGATATGCGCGCACCGCATCCGTCAGGTCGGGATGTTCTCCATACCAGACGACGAAGCGAGCCAACCCGTCCCTGAGGGACGTGGAAGGGGCAAATCCCAGTTTGCGGCCGGCCTTTTCAATGTCCGCGTAGGTGGCCACCACGTCGCCCGGTTGAGCGGGAACCATCTCTTTGATTGCAGTCTCCCCGGAGAGCTCTTCGAGCGTCTCGATGAATTCCATCAGCTCTACGGGCCGGTGATTGCCCAGGTTAATGATCTCGTAGGAATCAAGGCTTTCAGCTTGCAGAGCGGCCTTTACTCCCAGGATCGCATCGTCTATGTACGTGAAATCACGACTGTTTTTTCCGTGGTTGAAAACCGTGATCGGTTCGCGATGCAGGATGGCCTCCAAGAATGACCAGTAGGCCATGTCCGGGCGACCCCACGGTCCGTACACGGTGAAGAATCTCAGGCCCACGGTCTGTAAACCCCAGAGATGGGTGTACGTGTAGGCTATCAGCTCGTTGGAGCGCTTCGTTGCCGCGTAGAGGCTCACCGGCGTGTTGACAGGATCATCTTCGGAGTACGGCATCTTCGTGTTCCCGCCGTAGACGCTGGAGCTCGATGCGTACACGAACCTTTTCACGCCCGATGATTTGGCCTGAGCGATAAGGTTGACGAACCCCTCAATGTTGGACTTTTGATACTCGTACGGATTGCGAAGGGAATACCTGACGCCGGCCTGAGCCGCCAGGTGACAAACCAGCTCGGGCTCGTATCGTTTGAAACAGAAATCGATTGCATCTCGGTCGCACAGATCCCGCTCGAAGGGAATGAACGCGAAATGCTGGCCGAGAATCTCGTGCCGCGCCTGTTTGAGAGTCGGGGCATAGTACGAATTGAGGTTGTCCAGACCAATGACCGTGTCGCCCGCGTCGAGGAGCGCCTGTGCCACGTGGAAACCGATGAAGCCTGCACTCCCGGTGACTAAAATGGTAGCCATGTCATTCCTCGGGTAAGGACTGGGTGCGCCCGAAACGTCAATCGGGGTATCCGCACGGATGTTCCGCAAACCACTGAACGACCTCGGCGACGATGGCGTCCAGGTCGGATCTGGTCGGTCGCCAATCGAGAAGACGAGCGGCCTCGCCCGCGTCGGCAACGAGCTCGGGAGGATCTCCGGGACGGCGAGGCCCGATGGCCGGGCGCAGCGGAACTCCGGCAATCCTGCTGACCGCTTCGACGATATCGAGATTGGAAAAACCCGCGCCGGTGCCGAGATTCAGCCTGATCAGCGGTATGGTCTCGAGTCTCTCAAGGGCCTTGAGATGAGCGTTCGCAAGGTCCGTGACGTGAATATAGTCCCTGATGCACGTTCCATCCGGAGTCGGATAGTCGTTGCCGAAGATAACCAGCGCTTCGTCGAGCTTCAATGCGTACCGCACCACGTTGGGAATGAGATGGGCTTCCGGTCGATGGTCCTCACCCAAGCCTTCCTCGGGCTCACAGCCCGCCGCATTGAAATACCTGAGGCTGGCCGATCTGATCCCGTACGCGCGGCAGTAATCTTCGAGCATCCATTCCATGGCAAGCTTGGTTCGGCCGTACGGCGATATGGGGTTCTTGGGGTGATCCTCACGCAAGGGCAGAACCTCCGGCATTCCATAGACCGCACACGACGACGAAAAGATGAGGCGGTCGTGGCCGGTGACTCTCATGGCCTCGATCATGTTGAACGCACAGACGAGGTTGTTCCGATAGTACTGAGCCGGGTCGGCCACTGATTCTCCCACGAGGCAACTGGCGGCAAAATGAAAGATCGCGTGGTAATGGTTTTCCGACAAGTGCCGGCGCACCGTCTCCCGGTCGATGAGGTCCGCTTCGAAGAATTCGGCCCCACGCAAAGCTCCGACATGGCCCTTGGAAAGGTTGTCCATGACCGTGACCGAAAAACCTGCCTTTGAAGCGTGAAGCGTGAAATGCGAGCCAACGTAGCCCGCTCCACCAATCACCAGGAGTTTGCGGTTTCCCAATGAGCGCCTCCAGCGTTGCCATAAAAAGGCGAATGCGGGGGAGACCTTTTTGGAAAAAGGTCTTCCCCCCGCACCCCCCTTCCAAAAACGTTCAATATATCGGCGGCTCCCGTTGGTCGCCGCCACGTGTCTGCCAAGCCGGACGTGGGCCTCGGGGCAGATTTTCATTGTTAGTTGTGCCCGAGATCAGGAATGACGATCTATCAGTTCATGGAGTCTACCCCTCGGCCATTGCGCCGGTCAAGAGGTACACCCCATGCGACGGCCTTCATCTTACTTTTTGCGCTTCCGAAACCAATGATTACTATAAATTAAGGGAAACCGATCCCGGAGCGACAAGGATGATGCGGGTCAATGCCGGTGTTAGTATGAACCGCACCACCCAAAGGAAATGTGGCCAATCTGGACCGAAACGACGCCAAATTGAGTGAATTCGTTTAAACGCAGCCAATGAGAAGAAAAGGGACAGACTACCCGAAATCAGATGGGCCACACCGACTTAACAAGAAGATAAAATTCGGGCTTTACGCCGGATTGGCGAAGAAAGCCATCCTCATGTGAATAGAAAGAGAGCCCGGCTCCCTTCGCAAATCCGCGGGAAGCAACACTCAGAATCGCTTCTGAAGAAGAAAGGAGGAATCCGATGTTCGGAAAATCCAGTGAAGATATTCAAGCCGGGACCGGCAGATGTCCCACTGATCCCCACGCCTGGATGGGGGCCGATCCGCACGCCACATTCGAGCAGTGTCACCCGGCGGTAAACAAAGAGGAACCGCGGGCTTTTGCAAATCCTTGCGAGGCGGGGGCCAAGCAGGCGTCCGAAGACGTAGTGGGTAAGCCAATGCCTCGGTCGGGGATTTACACCTAAGATTCGGTTGGAGTGCGAATCGAGAAGAATTTGTAATGCTGCGGACGAGAAGCTTCAATGTTTCTCGTCCGCTTCTTTTTCGGTAACCGTTCAGCGGGAAAGAAGAGCTCACCGCAGAGAACGCGGAGAGCGCAGAGGTAAGAATTCTTGAAATCTCGGAGAGGTGCGGTCCTTCCCCCGGAGAAGGGGAATTGCATCGCGTCCAACCCTCAATCCAGGATGTTGCGGGGGACTTCATCACGTAACCAATCGGAAGAAATTGGATTTTTTCTGCATTCTCTGCGTCCTCCGCGCTCTCCGCGGTGAACGATTACGCCTGACTTTTCTTGTCATTCGCGGCAGGCTGTGGCAGATTCCGTCTGGCGCGTCGGCAGGACGCAGAGCCGCCTTGAGCTCGGCTTCGGGGCAAGAAATCGGCGCCGCGAGGTGTCGGGTCAGGATTCAATACACACAGCCAGGCAGGGAAACCGCGTGGAGCAAACCGACGATAGGTTCAGATGGATCGGGTTAGGCGACATCAATGGGTTCTTCGGGCTCATGTTCGACAACATGGCCGTGCTGTCGTTCCTTGCGGGAACGTTGATCCTTGGTTTCAACTTCCCCGCTGAGATCGTATACACGCGCATGTTTCCCGGCACCACTCTCGGAGTGCTCGCCGGGGACCTCGCGTACACGTGGATGGCCTACCGGCTGGCCAAGAGGACCGGGAGACGGGACGTTACCGCCATGCCGCTGGGTCTGGACACCCCTTCCAGCATCGGGTTGGCAATCGCGGTCCTCGGGCCTGCGTTCATAGCCTTGAAACAATCCGGTGAGACGGTGGAGAACGCCGCGATCATGACTTGGTACATCGGCATGGCTACCATGGTGATGATCGGAGTCTTCAAGATCGTCATGTCTTTCTGTGGGGGTTGGATTCAGAGAGTCGTACCACGTGCCGGTCTGCTCGGGTCTCTTGCCGGCGTCGGCCTTGCCCTCATTGGGTTCATGCCGCTTGTGGACATTTTCGGATCGCCGGTAGTAGGGATGATTTCCCTGGGCCTCATCCTGTACACCGTGGTGGCGCGAATCAACCTGCCGAGGAATCTGCCCGGAATACTCACCGCCATTGTGCTGGGAACCGCTCTCTATCATCTGTACTATCTGCTCGGTTTCGCGGGCCCGACCGCGGAATACTACACCGCACCAGCTCTCCAACTCCACTACGGGCTCCCGATTCCCACGCTGAACTTCGTCCACGGCATCGTGCCTGCTCTGAAGTTCCTGCCCATCGCCATACCGTTCGCGCTTCTTACCGTGGTGGGTGGAATCAACGTGACGGAGAGCGCCCGCGTGGCGGGGGACGATTACCGCGCCCGGGACATTCTCCTCACCGAAGCGTGGACCACGCTCCTTGCCGGGCTGTGCGGGGGGGTCGCTCAGTCATGCCCGTACATCGGGCATCCCGCATACAAACGAATGGGCGCCCGTGCGGGATATACCCTGCTCACAGGGATCTTCATCGGCTTGGGTGGGATTCTGGGGTACGTGTCGTTCATCGTGGAGTTGATCCCTCGGGCCGTGCTCGCTCCCATCCTGGTATTCATCGGGCTGGAGATTACGTCGCAGGCATTCGTGCACTCACCCACTCGGCATGTCGCGGCGGTGGTGTTTTCCATCCTTCCCACGATTGCCCGCTTGGTGTCGATCCAGTTGGAAAACCCTCACATCGTTGCTGTTTCCACCTTGCATCAACTCATGGATAAGGCGGGAAGCTCGCTCCCTGAGGCGCTCGTCACGATAGCGCTCGGCAATGGTTTCATTCTCACGGCCATGCTCTGGGGAGGGCTTCTCGTCGAGATGATCGAGCGCCGCCTCCGGATCTGTGCTCTGTACCTGGC
>Ga0172371_10010584_pt1 | contig 12432 bp, 10 predicted proteins | sample Lak12m_FD_114543 | JGI IMG/M metagenome (GOLD analysis project Ga0172371, IMG submission 114543) | Freshwater microbial communities from Kabuno Bay, South-Kivu, Congo - kab_022012_12m | ecosystem: Environmental > Aquatic > Freshwater > Lake | place: Democratic Republic of the Congo: South-Kivu... | reverse complement strand
TGGATGCCAACATCCTGCAATTTGAGCGCCTCAAGGAAGAACTACGCAAAGGCCGTACGCTGGCCCAGGCGGTTGACCTCAGCTGGAGCCGCGCCTGGCCCTCCATCCGCGACTCGAACCTGGCCACCATCATCACCAGCGCCATCCTGTTTGGGTTTGGCTCAACTTTCGGAGCCACCATCGTTAAAGGGTTCGCGCTCACGCTTGCCCTGGGCGTCGGTATCAGCCTTTTTACGGCCGCCTTTATCACCCGGTTATTGTTGAGCGCCACAATCGCCTGGTTCAAGAACGCTGATAAAACCAGATGGTTCGGTATCTAGAAGGATTCGAAAATGAAATTAAACATTCTTGGCAAACGTTACTTGTTTTTCTTTTTATCTTTTGCGCTAATTGTTCCCGGTTTGGCGCTCATCGCCATTGATGGGCTACCCCTCTCCATCGATTTCACCAGCGGTTCAATGGTGGAGCTGCAATTCGCGTCAGAAAAACTACCCGAAATGTCGGATATCCTGGCGATTTATGAAGAGAACGGCATTGTTGACACGCAGGTGCAGTTCAGCGTCAGTGACGAAAACCCGGTCGTCGTGATTAAATCGTCCACCCTGTCGCAGGAACAACACACCGCCATTTTAAGCAGTCTAAAGGCCGATATCGACCCGGACCTGGTGGAGCAAAAATTTGATACAGTCAGCCCTTCCATCTCGCAAAAAGTCGGAAAACGCGCCTTGTTCACCATCGCATTGGCTGCACTCGCCGTTATTCTCTATATCACCTTTGCCTTCCGGGGTATTGCGCACGCTTTCCGTTATGGTATTTGCGCGATCATCGCCATGCTGCACGATATCCTGATCGTGGTCAGTTTCGGCGCGATCGGCAGCAAACTGTTCGGCTGGCAGATGGATTCCCTCTACCTAACCGCCCTGCTGACGGTCATCGGTTTCTCCACGCAAGACAAAATCGTGGTATTCGACCGCATCCGCGAAAACGCGCCCATCCTGCGGCGCGTTCCGTTTGAAAAGATTGTCAATCACTCGATCGTACAATCCCTGCAGCGTTCGATCAACACCCAATTGATGACGGTTGAATTCCTGCTGCTGGCATTGGCATTGTTCGGCGGCGAAACGTTGCGCGAGATGTGCATCATTCTGCTGATTGGGCTGCTCAGCGGTACTTACTCCTCCATTTTCATTGCCGCGCCCATCCTGGTGGTATGGGAAAACAAGGAATGGCAGACCTGGTTCAGAAAAACAAAAACTACCCAAGCTTGATTTTTTGATTACAAAGGTTCTGATGCAGCATGATCATCAGAACCTTTTTTTTATTCTAGAATCTAGTAAGATGTGAAGAAAGGGTACGCATATGCGCAAAGAAGTCATTTTAATTACCGGAGCCAATGGGGAAATTGGCCATGGTTTGATCACCCAATTGCACCAGGAAAACCACGCGCGCATCGTTGCCATCGATGTCAAACCGCTGGATGATTGTTTGGAACCGATGTGCGAGAAATTCATCCAGGGCGACATTCTGGATAATATGCTGCTGGGGCGCTTGATCGCCGAGTATGATATCAGCTCCATTTTTCATTTGGCTTCAATCCTTTCCACCAAGGCAGAATATCAACCTGAAACGGCGCACAAGATCAACGTTGAGGGCACCATAAATCTGCTGAACCTGGGTGTTGAACTCTCCCAATTGGAAGGCAAACCAGTTAAATTTATCTATCCCAGCTCGATTGCCGTTTACGGTATGCCGGATCTGAAAACCAAAGAATCACAGGGAAAGGTAAAAGAGTTCCAATGGTGTGCACCCATCACCATGTATGGCTGCAACAAAATTTACTGCGAACACCTCGGGCGTTATTATGCCCGCCATTACCGCCAAATAGCCAAGGACCCGATAAAGCAAACCATTGACTTCCGCTGCTTGCGTTTTCCCGGCCTGTTCAGCGCGGAAACCGTGCCCACCGGCGGCACCAGCGATTATGGACCGGAAATGCTGCATTACGCCGCCCAAGGTCTGCCATATGAATGTTTCGTGCGCGAGGACACGCGCATCCCGTTCATGGCCATGCCGGATGCTATCAAAGCCTTGTTGATGCTGGAAGCTGCGCCGATATCCCAATTGACGCAGTTGAGCTACAACGTGACCAGCTTTTCCCCCACTGCGGGCGTTATTCAAAAATACGTTCAGGAAGCCTTTCCGCAAGCGCAAATTTCATATTCAGTCCACCCGCAGCGCCAATTGATCGTGGATAGCTGGCCAGCGGATGTGGACGATTCGCCTGCCCGGCTGGATTGGGGTTGGCAGCCGGATTTTGACATCGACCGTTCGTTCCGCGATTACCTCATCCCGGCCATCAAAACGCGTTATTCAAGCGGGAACTGCTGATCCATCAATTGCTGTTGTGAATCGAACGCGAACATCAAAATAAGATCGTTGACATTGGTGCCGGTGGGCCCGCTGAAGATCAAGTTATCACTGCGCTGCAAGAAATGATATGCGTCATTGCGCTTTAGGTAATCCCCGGCATCCATTCCCATCTGGATACCTTTCTGGATCGTCTCCCCATGCACGGCCGCTCCGGCCGCGTCGGTCGGTCCATCTTCGCCGTCCGTCGCCAGAGAAATGAACAGGCAATTCTTCAGACCATCCAGCACCCTGGCGGCGCTCAAGGCCAGTTCCTGGTTGCGCCCACCCTTGCCATCCCCATGCACCGTTACCGTGGTTTCACCGCCCGCGAGCAGGCAGGCGGGTTTCTTTAATGGATGATCTCCGATTACTATATCTTTTAGTATGTTCGCCAGTTCCGCGCCTTTTTCGCGAGCCTCGCCCTGCAGACACGTTGTTAGAATGCCTGTGTGAAAACCCATTTTCTGCGCCTGTTCTTGCGCGGCTTCGGCAGCCATCCGCAGGCTGCCCACGATAGCTGTTGCGCTGCTTGAAAGGCAGTCATCCCCGCTTTTAACTGTCTCCAGCGCCCGCCCTGCCAATCCTTCTTTCAGATGCTTGGAAACGCTCTCCGGTAAGCTGGTGGCCAATCCAAATTTATTAACGATATCCCAGGCAAGTTGAAATGTGCTGTCATCCGCCACGGTCGGTCCCGAAGCGATGGCATCCAGCGCGTCGCCGATCACGTCTGACAGGACCAAAGTAATAGACTGCGCCGGCGCGATCAACCTGGCCAGCCCGCCTCCCTTGACCTGGTCCAGATGCTTGCGGATGGTATTCACCTCGTTGATCGCTGCGCCGGATCGTAACAGTTGCCTGGTGGTTTCTTGCATTTCATCGAGCGTGATGGGTTCATAGGGCAGGCTCATCAAGGCTGAACCGCCGCCCGAAATCAGGCAAACCACCAGGTCATTGCGGGTCAGCATTTGCGTGAACTCAACCAGTTCGCGCGTGCTGTCAATGGTCTGCTGCGATGGAATGGGGTGGCTTCCAGTTCGAAAGCAAATGTGTTTGGGTAATTGTTCGAGAATTTGTCTATCGGGGTGTTTACCGATGAGAAATCCGGCGGTTATCCTGTCTTTCAGGCAATCATGCGCGGCCAGCGCCATCGGCAGAACTGCTTTTCCGGTGCCGATCAGGTAAACATGTTCATAAGCATCCAGAGCATACTCATGCTCCTTGATCCGCAAAATTCCATTATCGTTTTCGAGGAATCGCCTTGTACAGCTAGAGGGATCAACAGCCCGCAGGGCAGCCTCCAGGATGGGGTTGACCTGTTGGAAATACCGGCTCACTGAGGGTTGAATGAAATTAAAAAGCATGACAAATTTCCTGATTAACCATTCTGAATGCCAATTTTACAACTTCCTCACAAATTCCAACAGGAAATGAGAGTAAAATTACTCTTTGTGTGATGCCAAGGTAGAAAATTGTCTATACCTGATTTTTATCTTTTCATCCACGGCAACATGGATGTAGCGCGAACCTATCAAAACCTATCAAATTTTTTTATTTAGGAGGTCCCATCGTGGATATCGAGGTCTTAAATGGTTTATTGAAACCCAAATCAGTGGCTGTCATCGGTGCGTCCGCCACGCCCGGTAAGATCGGCCATACCGTTTTACTCAATCTGAAAGAGAGTGGTTATCAGGGCGGCATCTATCCCGTAAACCCCGGTGAGCAGGAAATCATGGGCTACAAATGCTATGCTTCCGTGCTGGATATCCAGGAAGCGGTCGATTCCGCCATTATCACCATCCCGGCCAAATTTGTCATGGAGACGATCGATCAATGCGGTAAAAAAGGCGTCAAGGGTTTGATCATCATCACCTCCGGTTTCAGCGAGGTCGGCCAGGGCCAGCTGGAAAAAGACCTGGTAGCCAAAGCCAACAGCTACGGCATGCGCATTCTCGGCCCAAATATCGTGGGTGTGCTTTCCAATTCGGACAGCTTTAACGGTTCATTCGCACCCTTCCTGCCATATAAAGGCAAGGGTTCGCTGGTTTCACAAAGCGGCGCCTTGCTGATCGGTATCGACGCCGCGACCTATATGCGCGGTATCGGTTTTGACAAGCTGATCTCTATCGGCAATATGTCTGATGTGGATTTCGCTGACACCATTGAATGGCTGGATCAGGACGAAAACACCTCCTGCATTTCTCTCTACATTGAAGGTTTTAAAGAAGGCCGCCGCACTATTGACGTGGCCCGCAAAGCTCGCAAACCGATCGTAGCCCTCAAAGCTGGCATTTCCGCCCACGGAGCGGCCGCGGCTGCTTCGCACACCGGTTCTCTGGCAGGCGCCTCGAAAATATACAAATCCGCTTTCAACCAAGCCGGCATCATCCAGGCGGAAGACCTGGATAACCTGTTTGACCGCACGCTGGTTCTATCGCTGCAGCCGCCCTTGAAGGGCGATAACATCCTGATCCTCACCAATGGCGGCGGCGTCGGTGTTTTGGGCACGGATGCAGCCGAGAAATATGGCATCCCGCTGAAATTCGCTCCCGAAGATGTTCAGGCTGAATTGAAGAAACACATGCCTGATTTCGGATCCGCCAAGAATCCGGTGGATCTGACCGGCATGGCTGGCAATGAATGGTATTTCGATACAGTCAACTTCTCCTTCGGGCACAAATGGGTCAGCGGCCTGGTGGTGTTGTATTGCGAAACGGCCATGACCGATCCGATGGGCATTGCCAAAGCCATCAAGGACGCGGTGGACAAAACCGGCATCAAGGACAAACCGGTGACTGTTTCCTTTGTCGGCGGCGAACGCTCCGAGAAAGCCATGCGCTGGCTGGTGGAAAACGGCATCCCGGCTTACGCCGCGCCCGATAAAGCTCTGAACGCTATGGCAGCCTTGCGCGAATATGAATTGATCCGCGAATCGGCCAACAACGAGCCGTTTACTTACGATAAGGTGGACAAGAAGAGCGCCCTGGAGATCATCAACAAGGCACGCCAGGATAACCGCACAGCCCTGACTGAAATCGAAGCCAAGGAAGTTTTCAGAGCCTATGGATTGCCGGTCACTCTGATCAAACTGGCGACCAGCGAAGAAGAAGCGGTTCAAAATGCCAGGCAGATCGGATTCCCGATTGTGATGAAAATCGTATCCCCCGATATTCTGCACAAATCGGACGCAGGCGGTGTGAAAGTCAATATCAAAGACGAACAGGGCATTCGCAGCGCTTACAACGAGATTATCAAGAACGCCAAAGCCTATAAAGCCGATGCAGCCATTCACGGCGTGGTGATCCAGGAAATGGCTCCCTGGGGCACCGAGGTTATCCTCGGTTCGGTCAACGACCCGACCTTCGGCCCCACCGTCATGTTCGGACTGGGCGGCATATTCGTGGAAGTCTTGAAAGACGTTACTTTCAAAGTCGCGCCTTTCTCGAAGCATCAGGCGCTCAGCATGCTGTCCGAGATCAAAGCGGCGCCCATCCTGAGCGGCGTGCGCGGCGAAAAACCCCGCGACCGCGAAATCCTGGCTGAAACCATTTGCCTGTATGCCAATATGATCATGGATCTGAAAGACGAAATCAGCGAATCGGATGCCAATCCGGTGCTGGTTTACGAGGAAGGCCAGGGGTTGAAAGTGGCCGACGCGCGCATCATTCTGAGGAAGAAGTAAATCAACCCTTTAAATAATCTAGCAGGCCAGATTCAATCATCTGACCTGCTTTTTTATTTGATAGCCACGACTATATATTGTGTATTATCTGCAAACTTATTTCTGTTTTTTATAAAGCATGTAAGATCCTTCCCAAAAGCGGCCCATTTTCTTGCGGGGCTGCTTGATATCTGCCAGGTGCACAAATACTTTCACCAGCGCTTCCGGCCATTTTTGCCATCCCGCGGGTGTTTCTTCTTTGATAATGCTTTCCCTGACCTGGCCCACCCACTCCCATTCCATCCTGAAATGGTCAGCTTTGCTCCAATAGCCGCGTTTTTCCCAGGGTGCGAGCGTATCCTGTACCGATTTATCCACTTCCTCAAGGGAAAGTACGATAAACGCGATAATGTCATTTCGCGCCTCTGCGCTCACTTTTTCAGCCCGGATGGCTGGCATCAGGCTGACAATCAGCTTGAATATACTGGCCCGTTTCCTGCCCGGCGTCTCGGTTGATATAATTCGGCTCATTTCTCTCCAATGCAATCGTAGTGTATAAGCGAACCATTATAACGATAACTGATATTTGACGGTAGAATTTCAATAGCATATAATTTGAGCGCTTTGGGGAAGTGCTGGAACTGGCAGACAGGCATGACTTAGGATCATGTGCCGCAAGGCGTGAGGGTTCAAGTCCCTCCTTCCCCATAAATTCTATTTAATGAGGTACTGCCTTGAAGTTTGAAAAAAAGAATCTGGAAAACCATCAAGTCGAATTGACCGTAGAGACTGATGTTGAATTATTCACAAAAAGCAAAGCGCAAGCCGCACGTGCCATCTCGCGCGATGCGAAAATCGCTGGATTCAGACCAGGGAAAGCCCCCTATGATGTGGTCAAACGTATCTACGGCGAGGATTACATCGAAGAACGCGCCGTGGACTTAATGATCAACGATCTCTACCCGCAAATTCTGAAAGAAGCCGAGCTCAAACCTTATGGCCCGGGCAAGCTCGATGAGATCATCGAAAAAAATCCGCCCAAATTCAAATTGACCATTCCGCTGGAACCAACCGTCAAGCTGGGAGATTACAAAACCATTAAAATGCCCTACAAGCTGCCGGAAACGACCGAAAAAGATATCGAAGTCGTCCTGAAGAACTTGCAGACCAACTACGCCACGGCTGAGGAAGTGGAGCGCAAAGCTGAAAAAGGCGATCTGGTTTACGCCAAGATCGACGCGCAATTGGCCAAACCCGACAAGGACCAAGATACCCAGATTCTAAAAGATACACCCCACCAGGTCATCCTGGGTGAAAACGAGGAGGAAAATCCGTTCCCGTTCAAAGGCTTTGGGGATCATCTGATCGGACTGGCGAAAGGCGAACAGAAGGAATTTACATTTAAATATCCCAAGGATTCCAGCTTCGAACGCTTGCAGGGCAAGGATGTCAATTTCAATGTTAAGGTTGAGAGTGTCAAAAAACTGGTTAAACCCGAGTTGAACGATGATTTTGCCAAGACGCTCGGTTTGGATGACCTGGCCACGGTTAAAGAATCCATCCAGCTTCAGCTTGAAAACGAAAAGAAGAATGATTATGATAACGGTTATTACAACGACCTGCTGGATAAACTGGTCGATAAATCGACCGTCAGTTATCCTCCGCTTGCCCTGGAAGATGAGATCAATGACGTCCTGAAGAATTTCGAGCAGAACTTGGCCAAGCAAAATCTGGATTTGGATACCTACCTGAAAATCAACACGCGTGAGAGAGAGGATTTCATCGAAAAAGATATCAAACCGGCCGCGAAAAAGCGCCTGGAACATTCCCTTGTCCTGGACGAAATCGGCCGCATGGAGAAGATTGAGCTGGATCAGAAGGAACTGCATCAGGAATATACGCGTTCATTCATGCAGATGCAATCTGCGCCCGATTTTAATAAACTGCAGAAACAGTTCACCACGCGCAAGCTCGCCAATGTGACCATCATGCAAGCCGCTTCACGCCTGATGAATATGAAAACCCTGGAACGGTTGAAAGCCTACGCCAATGGCGAATCCATCCCCGCGGATGAAAAACCGGCTGCGGATGGTCAAAGCGCGGAGAAACCTGCCAAACCTGCCAAATCGAAAAAGGCAGCGGCTGAAAAAAAAGCATAATTCAAATAAATATTTGATATATTGTGATTATGATATACCTTATGATTGTTGCCCAGACACAGATAAGGTGAAAGAAAAAGGATGAATACAAACTTCAATAATGTAATACCCATGGTAGTGGAATCCTCCGGCCGGGGCGAGCGGGCTTATGACATCTATTCGCTCCTGCTGCGGGAACGGATCATCTTCGTTGGCACAGCCATCGATGATCAGGTTGCCAACGTGGTTGTCGCGCAGCTGCTCTATCTCAGCCGCGAAGACGCGGACCGCGAGATTTCCATGTATATTAATTCTCCCGGCGGGCAGATCTATGCCGGTTTGGCCATCTTCGATACCATGCGCATGATCCCCAACAAGATCAGCACGGTCGCGGTGGGCGTAACCGCATCTTTCGGTACGGTTTTATTGGCGGCCGGCACCAAAGGCCATCGCTACGCGCTGCCGCACGCCACCATCCACTTGCACCAACCGCTGGGCGGCGCGCAAGGACAGGCTTCTGATATCGAGATTCAGGCCAAGGAGATCCTGCGTCTGAAGTCGCGCATCAACGAAATCATGGCCGAAAGCACCGGACAACCATTGGATGTCATTGAAAGAGATACCGAGCGGGATTTTTACATGGGCGCGGACCAGGCGGTGGAATATGGCCTGGTGGATAAAGTGCTCACCCCTCCCGGGAAATAACCTCATCGCTGCTGAACTGCAAAAAGCCGGATAGCCATTTGTTATCCGGCTTTTTAGGAGAAAAGGATGCTTCTGATTCAAAAACTTAACGTAAAAGCGGTCATACTGGATATGGACGGCGTGCTTTGGCGCCTGACCACCCCGGTTGTCGATCTGGTGCAATTATTCGATAATTTTTCAAAAAACGGCATTAAGGTAATGTTAGCCACCAATAACGGAACCGCCACCATTGATGGTTATGTCCAAAAATTATCCGGATTCGGGATCAAGATCGAAGCATCCCAGGTGGTTACTTCGGCCATGGCGTTGGCTTACCTGCTGAAAAAGACTTATCCAGCCGGTGGGGCGCTTTACGTGATGGGTGAAAAAGCGCTGCATGATACGCTCCAGGATTATGGTTTCCATCATTCCGAGCAGGACGCGCTGGCTGTGGCTGCCGGGTTGAACCGCGAGTTCAATTACGATATGATCAAGAAAACTTCGTTGAAAATCCAGCAGGGCCTGCCATTTTATTTCACCAATCCCGATCCCACCTACCCCACGCCCGAAGGCAACATCCCCGGCGCCGGCACTGTTCTGGCGGCGCTGGAGGCTGCCTCCGGCACGAAAGCCAAATTGGCAGGCAAACCATTGCCATTTTTATTTGAAGTCTGCCTGGAACGATTGGGCGTTTCCCCTGCTGAAACTTTGGTGGTTGGCGACCGATTGGATACTGACATCCAGGGCGGCCAAAGCTCCGGCTGCAAGACAGCACTTGTGTTAACCGGTGTTTCCACCCGCGCGGAAGCCGAACAATGGTCGCCGCAGCCCGATTTGATCGTTGATATCGTCAGTGATTTGTTCGCGCCGTTATAGATTTTGCCTGGTGATATGGATTTATTTTTTGAGTTCCCTTTCTCCGAGCTTGAAGCCTCACTGAAAGCTATGGGGCAGCCGGCTTATCGCGCCAGGCAGGTCTGGGATGGGGTTTATCAGCAGCTTTTCGCTGCCTGGCAGGATTTCAGCACGCTTCCGGTTGATTTGCGCGTCCAACTGGAATCAACTTTCTCGTTATCCAGCCTGCAGGTCATTGATGAAATCAGTTCATTTGATGGGAATTCCACCAAATACCTCTTGAAACTTGCTGACGGCAGCTCGATTGAATCCGTTACCCTGCGCAGTGATAAGCGCATCACGCTGTGCATTTCCTCGCAGTCCGGCTGCCCGGTGGGCTGCGTGTTTTGCGCGACCGGAAAGATCGGTCTGCAGCGCAGCCTGACCAGCGGTGAAATCATTGAACAGGTAATCTTCCTGGCGCGCTTATTGAAGCAAAAAGAAGAAACTGTCAATAATCTTGTCATCATGGGTATGGGCGAGCCTTTTTTAAACTACGCGGCGGTGCTGACAGCCGTACGCCGCTTCAATGATCCCGGCGGGATGAACATCGGGGCGCGCCGCATCACCATTTCGACCATCGGAATTCCTGATAAAATCCGCGCGCTGGCGGGTGAGAACCTGCAAGTCAACCTGGCTGTCTCGCTGCACGCGCCGAATGATGAGCTGCGGCGGCAATTGGTGCCGCTTGCCAATAAAATTCCCATTCAGGATATCATGGCAGCCTGCCATGATTATGTCGCTCAGACCAACCGCCGGGTTACTTACGAATATGTACTGATTGAAGGCGTCAATGACCTGCCGGAGCACGCCCGCGAACTCGCCTTTTTACTGAAAGGGCATTTATGTCACGTGAACCTGATCGGTTTGAACGCGACCATTCACTATGCCGGTCGTGCGCCGCAAAGACAAGCCATGCGCGATTTCGGCCAGATCCTCTTGTCTCATCACATCCCCACATCTATACGCAACAGCCAGGGATCTGATATTCAAGCCGCCTGCGGTCAATTAGCCGGCCACTCCGCGGAGCGCACAAAAAAGGTAAAATAAACCCATCATTGGAGGATTCATGCAAGATTTGATCAACCGTTTTGAAGAATTACGCCAGCGCATTGGCGAACTTATGGAGCATCTTTGACTGGGATCGTAAACAGTCAAGACTGAATCAAATAACAAAAAAATCCGAGGGGGAAGATTTCTGGCAGGACAATAAAAAAGCGCAAGCCGTGATGAAAGAAATTTCTGACATTCAGTCGGAGATGGATCTGTGGAACAAATTATCCAAACAGGTCAACGATTATCATGACCTGGCCGCCAGCGGCGACGAGAGCTTTCGGGAAGAATTGGAAACGGAGGCGCAAGCGCTGGAGAAGCGTTTGGAAGCGCTTCAGCTCACCACCCTGCTCTCAGGCCCTTATGATAAGGGCGGCGCGCTGCTTTCGATCAATTCCGGCGCGGGCGGCACGGACGCACAGGATTGGGCTGCCATGCTCTTCAGGATGTACACACGTTGGGCTGAACGGCGCGGTTTCAGCGCGGATGTCATCCACCGGAGCGAGGGAGAAGAAGCCGGGATTAAAAGCGCGACCATCCTGTTCGAAGGTTCTTACGCTTATGGTTACCTGCGCGCTGAGAAAGGCGTGCACCGCCTGGTGCGCCTGTCGCCATTCGATGCCGCGCATCGTCGGCATACTTCTTTCGTCCAGGTTGAAGTTCTCCCCGAAGTGACTGCCGAGGATCCGATCGTGGAGATCAATCCGGACGATCTGGAAATTGATATTTACAAGTCTTCCGGCGCGGGCGGCCAAAACGTGCAAAAGAATGCCACCGCCATCCGCATCACCCATAAACCCACCGGAATCGTGGTTTCCTGCCAGAACGAACGCTCCCAGCTTCAGAACCGCGAAAACGCCATGAAAGTGTTGCGCGGCAGGCTTTACGAGATGAAGCTGGCCGAACAAGAGGAGCAGCTTGCCAAGCTGCGCGGTGAATACCAGAAAGCGGAATGGGGCAGCCAGATTCGTTCTTATGTATTGCACCCCTACCAAATGGTCAAGGACCATCGCACCGAGTTTGAAAAGGGCAACACCCAGGCGGTTTTGGATGGGGATATTGACGATTTTATCGAATCGTATTTAAAAAGCCGGTGATGCAGCACCGGCTTTCACGCATCTTTCTAGGATTTTCTTTTTAATCCAGTTTCCGCGCCAGCTCGAACAGCTCCATGTCAATTTGTTTGGTCTTGCCGACCACTTCCGCCAATGGCGTGGTCTTCAAATGATTGTCCACCCACCCAACCAATACGCCGTAATTGCCGGCTTCCAGGGCATCGGTCGCACCTGCGCCCAGCCGGCTGCCCAGAATTCTATCGGAGGCACTGGGCGTGCCGCCGCGCTGGACGTGTCCCAGCACCGTTGAACGTAACACAAACCCGGTACCTTCTTCATGGTTCTTGAAGTATTCGGCCAGTTTTTCAGCGTTGTACTTGGCGCCTTCCGCCACCACCACGATGGCGTGCGATTTACCTCTTTCATACGCACGCATGAGGATTCTGGCAACTTCCTCGGGGCTTGTTTCCACCTCAGGGATCACCACTGTCTCCGCGCCGCCCGCGATGGCGGCCATCAATGCCAAATAGCCGCAATTGCG
>Ga0172371_10010582_pt1 | contig 12433 bp, 12 predicted proteins | sample Lak12m_FD_114543 | JGI IMG/M metagenome (GOLD analysis project Ga0172371, IMG submission 114543) | Freshwater microbial communities from Kabuno Bay, South-Kivu, Congo - kab_022012_12m | ecosystem: Environmental > Aquatic > Freshwater > Lake | place: Democratic Republic of the Congo: South-Kivu... | reverse complement strand
TGGAGTCGAGGCAAATTTGCCTCTTCCGTCGGATTTGTGCAGTTGGATGTAGTTCAAAGCTATGTAAGAAATCAAGACTCACACCATGGAAACCGCACACTTTAGTGTGCGGAGGATGTCATAAATAATTTTTTGATAATTTATTTTTTCTTTTCGTCTTCTTTTTCCTCAACGCTTTTTTCGTAGAGTCTTAAAACAAATCCGATTAATATAAGTAAAAATCCAATTCCGAAAATAATGTTAAAAACTTTATATGAACTGAAAAGGAAAATGTTTATTATCGGGCCCAAACCACTATTTTTTGCAGATGCTACCGCGACTTTTTTTAAAATTAAAAATATCACTGAAACTCCGAAGAAAGTAAATCCGGACAGAAATCCGAAGTTATGTTTTTTATTGACGAGGAAAATGATCGCGACCAGTGAAATTAAAACAAAGAAAAAAGCGAGAGCAAATTTTTTGTAGCAGTAATTTTGAAATTGACCTGAAATTAAATATGATGGGAAACTATTTTTTTGTTGAGAAACTTGAATGCATTCTTTGAGACCCGAGCAAGTGTAATTTTCGTCGTAAACGCTGTTAATTAAAGAACTCGAAATGAAAGACAAAACTTTTTCGTTTCCTTCAAAAACTTTCGAGCATGGAATTTCGATGCTGTCCAAACTCAGAAAATCCCTTGGGAGAGAAATGTTTGAAATTCCGGCACCGCATTGTAAAATCATTCCAGCAGTTAGATTTTGAATTTCATTATTACTTTCCCCCGACGCTGAAAGGTAATCAAAAAACTGGACGGCGTTTGACTGAATATTTGTTTTGGTTAACGAAAATGAGAGTGTCAGGAAAATTCCAGAAATGATTAGAGAGACAGACAAAATAATTACTGCAAGTGTCAACCCCGATTTTTTTAAAAAACTCATAATTTGTTGAGGGAAGACGAGTTTTTAAAAGTTCGCGAAAATAAACCTAAATTTATAAACATCTCAAACTTTTTCTTATTATGTCGGAAAAAAAAGAGAAGAGTTCAAAGAATGTAATGATTCATCTCAAGGATGTTCATAAAATTTATGACATGGGTGAGACGCAGGTTAAAGCTCTTGACGGTTTGACGATTGAAGTAAAAAAAGGAGATTTCGTCGCTGTTATGGGGCCGTCAGGTTCCGGAAAATCAACGGCTATGAATTTAATCGGGAGTTTGGATATTCCGACATTTGGAACAGTCATGTTGAATGAACACGACATTTCACATTTTACTGAATCAGAACTTGCGCAACTTCGAGGGAAAAAAATTGGTTTTATTTTTCAAAGTTTTAATTTGGTTCCGACGCTGACGGCGAAAGAAAATATTATGTTGCCGATGATATTTCAGGGAATTGACAAGGAAGACAGAGAGATTAAAGCTGAAGAACTTTTGAAATTGGTTGAACTTGAAGACAGAGAAAATCATTTTCCGAATCAACTTTCGGGAGGGCAAATGCAAAGAGTTGCGATTGCGCGGGCTTTAGCAAATGATCCGGAGGTTATTCTTGCCGACGAGCCGACGGGAAACCTCGACACGAAAACCGGTGAGATGGTTATGAAATTTTTGAATCAACTTAACAACAAGGGAAAAACAATAATTATGGTGACGCATGATCCGGAAAAAGCACAACGACATGCGAAAATAGTTTATTGGATAAAGGATGGAAAGTTGGAGAAAGTGACGCGGAAAAGGGATTAATTTCTCTTCATAAAGTCGTCCATGAATTTTTTAACCTGTTCGTTTGGTTGTGCGCCGTTAACTGAATAAGTATTGTCTGCTTTTTTTTCTGTCTTGATTGTGTTCCGGGATTTATTTCTTGCGTTTTCTCCGATAATTATTTCTCCGTCGGAAGATGAAGTTAATTTTTTCAAATTAAGTATAAAGTTTTTGACTCCGATAAACATCAAAACTTCTTCTTGTTTCTTCGCAACGATTTCTCCACTTTCAACCGATACTCCGAATTTGATTTTGCTTTTGAAAACTTTGTTGTGGTAAATTAAAATATCTCTTATTTTTTCTGCCAGACTTACTGCTGATTTTTCATTTTGCATTGTCTTTGTTTTTGATGGGAGAAATAAGAAAATCAAATGATCGTATCCTTCATAAACGTAAGTTCTCTGAATTTCTCCGGCGTCGACAATTCTTTGTAGTGTTTCTTTTATTTCTTCTTTGGAGATTTCCATCATATTTTTTATTTTCATACAAACACCAGTTACAAGTAATTGTTCTCCTTTTATTGAAACAGATATTTCTGCTCTGTTCGTTATTTCAAGATTATCTCTTTTTTTTACCATCGGAATAAGCGGGTTTCCCGAATTTGATGCTTGATATTTCGAGGTCTTGTAAGCATCAATTTTTGTTCTAAGACTTTTTTTTGCTATTATCCAGACGCCGATTCCTAAAACAATTATTATAAAAATCCAGATGAATACATTTCCGACGGCTGACTGAAATACTCCCAAAATTTTTCCCCGCATTTTTTCTACGGCAATTGCTTTTCCGGTTAAGGTTAATTTTTCGGAAAGTCCGTTTGACTCAACAGCATGTTCTCCGTCGGGAGCTTTCAAAACATAAGTTTCAGATTCACCAACTTTCAAAGAAAGCGGGATTTCAAAAGACTGACCATCAATTTTAATTGTATTTGTTTTTTCATACTTCACATTTCCGATATTGATGAACACGACGGTGTTGTTCACTATTTCTGTTTTTAATTCTTCTTTCGCATTTATAACAAACTGAGCTTCTTTTTTTATTCCATTGGCTTCAACCAAAACTTTCCATGTCGACGGTAATTCGCCCTGAAGGATTTCATAAGAATATGCTTCATCCGAATCTTTCTGTGCCTCATTCAGTAATTTATCATTCTGATTTTTTAACTGATATTTTACCGGTGAAGTCATTTTTTCTCCGGCTTGATCATAAAGATTTGATTTAATTATTTGAGTTGTTCGCGGATTTACATTCGGAGATTCAACAAAAACTTCCAGACTTGTGGGTATTTGATTTATGAAAATATTTTTTGAGAGAACTCCTACGTTGGTTTTTTCGTCACTTAATCCTTTTTCATACACCTCAATATTAAAATTATATGTTCGTGATTTTGTATCCGCAGGTAATGAAATATCTACTGAAAATTGACCATTCTTTACCAATCCGGTTATTTTTATTGGACTTGCCAAATCCTGATGATTTGAAGTTACCTCGATAAATCCATCTACAGACTGGTTCGTTCCTTTTTTTGCTGTTCCGACTATTTCAATTTTTTCGCCGGGGTTGTAATTTTCTTTCAAGCTATTTGTATTGATAACTACTTCTCTTGAGATTGTGAAACTATTTGTGACTACTGATTCTCCACTTCCGACGGAAAATCCTACCTTGCAATTTCCCTGTGCATTTTGAACAAAATTATCTGAAAGAGGAATTGAATAAGTTTTTTGCTCTTCTTCTCCTACCTTTAGAAAAATGGTGTCTTTGGAGATTTCAAAAGAATTGTCGTTGCAAACTAAGTCGACGGTTAAGAAATTATTTATGTTTTCCGATGCGGTTATTTTTATCGGGACTTTGATGACTTGACTGTAAGTGTAAGTGTTTTCTGGTTGCTGATTTATAACAATTGTCGCCGAAACGAATGAAAGCAATAATAACGACAAAATTCCTAAAATTATTTCTCTTTTCATAGCTGAAATACGGATTTATTATTTATAAAGATTTGGAGATTTTTTTTAGAGTTTTAATTTCTTGTCTAGGCCTCTGCCCTAAAGTATTTAAACTCTTTTTGTGAAGTATTTTCATGAAATTCAAAAATCAAAATATGAAAAATTTAGGAACTCCGACTTTCGTCGGAGAATCTCTTTGGAACACCAAAAAGTAATTTTTCTAGTGATAACTTTATTCTTTCAAATATTGAGAATTTAATTCTCTTTTCTGCTGAAAAATTCGACGGAAAAAGCAAATATTCTCTGATAAAATTTCTTTCTAAAAAATATAATCTCGCTCAAAGTACCCTGAAATATAATCTGAAAAAGTTGAAGGAAAAAAATTTTATTGATTACAATGGCAAAATTGAGATAGCTAAAAAAGGATTTTCTGAAATTAAATTTTTTGGGGAATGTAGTTCAAAGTTAGAATCGTTGGCTCCAGACCGACTGAACCGGGTTAAATTCCCGGCATTCCCATAAATAAAATGAAATTTGTAAAAATTGAAAATCCAAAGAATTTTTTTGATAAAGAAAAAGAAATTTTGAGTCAGACAGTTGAAGTTGTAAAGGATGCTTTCTCAAGTCCAATGGAATTCGAGGATGTTTATCAGCATCTGACTTTACCAGAAAAAGTTTATTTGCTTTTTAACGAAGATGAGGTTATTGGGATGGGAAGTTACAGCCAGAAAGTTTTTTCTGGAATTCCTGTTTTAACTACCGACGGAGTTGCAATAAAAGAAAAATTTCAAGGAAAGGGGCTCTTTAGTGAGCTAACTGATTTAGTTCTTAACGGAGAAAGGGTTATTTGTTTGAGAACTCAGAATCCGCACATGTATCGCGCACTTGAGAAAAAGTGCAACATTGTTTATCCAAATACAAAAACTGGAATTCCTGAAGCTTTAAAATTGGTCAGAAATGAATATGGAAATTTTCTTAATTGTAACCTCGATGAATTTGGAATTGCCAGAAAATTTTACGGAAAATCGCTTTATGGAAAAATAAAATATCATCCACTAGTTTCCAGACTTTTTGAAGAAATGAAAATGAATATCTCTGCTGGAGACGGTTTGATTGTTATGGGGGTTAGAAGATGAATGAACTTTTAGTTGTGGCCTGCGTTCATGGAAATGAAATTTATGGATTGGAAGTTTTGAAAAAATTTTCTGGGGTTGATTCTTTTGTTGGAAATCCAAAAGCTGTTGAAAAGAAGGTCAGATTTATTGATTCAGATTTAAACAGGGTTTTTCCCGGAAAAAAGGATGGAAATTACGAAGAAAAATTGGCACTTGAGATAAATAAAAAATTAGTAAATTATGACTATGTTGTTGATTTGCATTCGTCTTCGAGTAAGTGTCCTTTGTTCGGAATTATCACAAAACCAATGAAAGAAAAAATTGAATTTGCAAAAAAACTCGGTTTGAAAAAAGTGGTAGTTATGTCGGAGAATTATGCGAGCGGAAAAGCACTGATTGATTTTTGCAAGTGCGGAATTAGTTTGGAGATTGGTCCGCATGAAGACAAAACAATAATTGATGAGGTTTCGGAAAAGATAGAAAATTTTATTTCAGATAAATCTATGAGTGAACCGGAAATTTTTGAAGTTTTTGATGTAATAAAACAGGAGCATAAAAATATCAAAATAAATAATTTTGAGTTTGTAAACAAAGGACAAATCCTGTCGGAAGATTCTTTCGGAAAACAAATCGCAGAGGAAGATTTTATCGCAGTTTTAGTAAGTGAGAAAGCATACAATAATGTTTTATGTTTGGCCGGTCGAAAGGTAAATTTAAAAGATACAAAGTATTATAGTTAAAATGAAAAGAGAAGATGAGTTCAAGGTTACGCCGTATGAAGTTTCTGGAAAAATTGATTATGAAAAATTGATTAAAGAATTTGGGTTGTCGGAGTTGAAAGAGTTGCCGGAAATTTTTAACAAAGAACTTGCCTACCGACGGAAAATTATTTTTGCACATCGGGATATTCAGAGAATTCTTGAGACAATTAAAAACAAGAAGAAATTTGTCATGATGACTGGGCTTATGCCGACGGGAAAATGTCATCTTGGGCATTTGATGATTGTCAATCAGATGATTTTTTTTCAGAAACTTGGGGCGAAAGTTTACATTTGCGTCGCTGATTTGGAAGCATATAATGCACGAGGACAGAGTTTAGAAGATTCAAAAAAAATCGCCGAAGATTATCTTTTGAATTACGTTGCCATGGGGCTTGATTTAAAAAAGTGCGAAATTTATTTTCAGTCAGAAAGAAGTGAAGATGCAAAAAAATCGAATGCGTATTATCGACTGCAAAATCTTCTTTCGAGACATGTAACTTTTAATGAATTCAGAGCAGTTTATGGCGAAGTAACTCCGGGAAAAATGTTGGCTGCGTTGTTGCAGGCGTCGGATATGTTGCATCCGCAGTTGAAAGAATTTGAGGGAGAGTGTCCAGTTATTGTTCCTGTTGGGACAGATCAAGATCCGCATTTGAGATTGGCGAGAGATATTTCACAGCGAATAAAAAATCCGAAATTTACTCAGTTGAGTTCTATTTATACTCTTTTTTTACCTGGACTTTCTGGCGGAAAAATGTCTGCTTCAGATCCGAGTTCTTATATCGCACCGACGGATTCCCCAGAAGAAGTAAAAAGAAAAATTAACAAATATGCTTTTTCAGGTGGACGAGATACTTTGGAAGAACATAGAAAATACGGCGGAAATCCAGACATTGATGTTTCATTCCAATATTTAAAATTCTTTTTTGAAGACGACGATAAGAAATTGAAAAAAATTTATGACGACTACAAATCAGGGAAAATGACAACGGGAGAATTGAAAGCATACACAATTGAAAAGATAAATGCGTTTTTGAAAGTGCATCAGAGAAAAAGAGAAGAGGCGAAAAAGTTGGTTGAGAAATTTTTGTGGAAATAAAATTTGGTGGAAATAAAGGAATATTACTTAAACAAAATATGATAAACAATTTAACGTTTATAGATTTATTTGCAGGAATCGGGGGTTTTCGTATAGCTTTAGAAAGGCAAGGGGCAGAATGTGTTTTTTCTTCTGAATGGGATAAAGATGCACAAAAGACATATTATGAAAATTTTGGAGAAATTCCAAAAGGAGATATAACAAAAATTAATGAAAAAGATATTCCTAAACACGATATTTTATGTGGGGGTTTTCCATGTCAGGCATTTAGTATTTCAGGAAAACAAAGAGGGTTTAAAGATACAAGAGGAACTTTATTTTTTGATATAGCAAGAATTGCAGAACACCACAAGCCAAAAGTAATCTATTTAGAAAATGTAAAAAATCTAACCAAACATTATCATGGAAATACTCTAAAAATTATTTTAAGGACTTTAGAAGAATTAGGATATAATGTTTTCTATCAAGTTTTAGTTGCGAGTCATTATGGAGTTCCTCAACAAAGAGAAAGAATTTATATTGTAGGATTTAGAAAAGATTTGGGCATAACAAATTTTCAATTTCCAAAACCAATTTATAAGAGAATATTTGTTAAAGATATTCTTGAGGATGAAGAAAAAGCTAAAGATTGTATTGTAAATAGAACAGATTTAAAATTTTGGAAAAGAGACGAAACGCCTTCTTTAAAATTAATTCAAATTGGTCAAATTAATAATGGTGGACAAGGAGAAAGAATTTATAGCATAAATGGTCACGCAGTTACTCTTTCTGCTTATGGTGGGGGGGTTGCAGGAAAAACAGGGGCGTATTTAGTAAATGGAAAAATAAGAAGATTAACTCCGCGAGAATGTGCAAGAGTCCAGGGATTTCCCGAAGATTTCAGAATTCCGACAAATAAATACCAAGCATATAAACAATTTGGGAATAGTGTTTCTGTTCCAGTTGTAGAGTCAATTTTCAAAAAAATAAAAGAATTTTTATTTCAAGAAAAGGTAAAAGAAAGCATAGCAATAAAAAATCTTGAATTTGAAATGGGGAGAGGTTATTCAATCCAAACAAAATTAATAAATGCTTAAAATGGAAGATAAAGTTTTATGGGGTTCTGAAACAGCTAAGGGCGGTTTTAGAAATGAAGACGATGTTATTGATAAATTTAATAATTGGAAAAATGAAAAGATAGCTCAAGAATGGTTAGTTAAAATGGGATATGTGATAAATGAAATTGAATTTGTTAAGGCAGTTAAAATTTCTGGGAACTATAAAACAGATGTTCAAGTCCAGGTTACAATAAAATTGAAAGAAGCGATTGATTGTGAAAATATTTCAATAAAATTAGTAAGTAATCCTCAAGGATTTAATCAAGTAGATAAAAGAGAAGTTGATAAATATGTTGAAATGTGGAAAATTCCTAAAGATGTTGAAGAAATATTAAGATTATTTACTGGTAAAATATCTCCAAGAAAAGATGTTAAATTAATGGATTCTAGGAGAATGTTTTTAACAGAAATGACTGAAAAGGAAAAAGATAAATTAGTAAATTTCTTTTCTAAAAATAAAATTTTAGTCATTTCAGATATTTTGAAAGGAAGAGATAAATTTTCGGCAGATTGGATGTTAGTTATTTTAAAGAAAAATAAAGAGAGTTATGAATGGGTTTTGAAAGATATCAATACTGCTATGAATGTTTTTGGTCAAGGTGATGTAATTATAACAGATAAAGGAAGTTTAAGGATTGGTAAAATTACTATGCAAAGAAAAGGAGGAGATGGTGGAAGAGAATCCGCAAAAATGTTGCAATTTAAAATTAACCCTTGTTTATTATTTAGTAATTAATTCCCCCAATCATTCTCCCCCCGCCTCTCCATAACCTTTAAATAATCTACATTTGTATACATTTGTATATGGAAATCGAACAAACAACAATACGACTAAATCAAGCAACAAAAGAAGAACTTGATTGTTTTAAGCAATACAAAAATGAAAGTTACGATGAATTAGTTAGAAAATTAATTTATCTCGCGAAAACTTGTGAGAAAGAACCAAAACTTAGCCAAAAAACAATTCAGGAAATCAAACAAGCCAGAGAAAGAATAAAGAAAGGCGAATTTTACACCGAACAAGAATCTAAAAAAATTCTTGGTTTATAATTTATTTAAATAAAATATTTATAAAAATTAATCTTTTTCACCAAACATTTCGTATGCTTTTCTAACTTTGATTATATGTCCTTGTGTTTCCCTCGGTAAAAGAAAATCCAATTAATTTAAAAAATTATTCATTCATAAACTGATTTATGTTGTTATTATAAATCGCATTAAGAACTTCTCCGGCACAATTAAATGCTTCTTTTTCGGTAACAAATTTGTCTTTATTTATGTCTGCTTTTTTTGCAAGAGCTTCGATTGAATCCCAAGATAAATCAATCAGTCCGGGAGGATTTGTATAACTAATAAATTCGTCTTCTGTTATATAAGGAGTAATAAATCCGTAAACGGCCGCGGTTGCAACTTTTGTTTGGTAAATTGCGTTTTCATTTTCGAAGGAATAACCATTGGACAATTTAATCAAATCTTTTTGAGGAATTGCAGAACAACCGGCAAGCGAAAGAAAAGCCGAAACCAAAATTGAAGTCAGTACTTTTTTCATTCATTTCATAAATAAAACCAGTTTATATATTCTTATGCAAAAAAATATCTATGTTCATTTTTTTTCATTTATCGTCGGAGAATAAGATGATTGATGAAAAATTTACAATTCTTATTTTATCCAAACTCTTCCCCCAATTATTGTATAACCATTTCCAACTTTAATAGTGTGCTTTTTGGTTTCAGAAGACAACTTTATTTTTTCCCTTTTTTCTTCTGCCCCCAAATATGCCATAACAAAACCCGCCTCGCCCATATTATACGACGCTGAAATCATGTCTAGTTGTTCTTTCCTTGATAATTTTTTCCAATTAGGTATTTTTCCTTCAAGATAACCTACAATTGAATTCAGGTATTTTATTCCCGCAAATATATTTCCTTCTGGATTGTAGGGGTTTTCTCTGAATATTCTCGCTGTTGAGGGAAGTAACTGCATTAATCCGACGGCTCCCGCTGTACTTGTTAAAACACTTCCATTAACGAAATGATAACCATTTGATTCTGCTCCAATCATAGAATAAATAAAACATTTGTCAATAGGTTTTCTTGGTTTTATTTTATCATAAGCCTCGTCGACAAAATCTTTCCACTTCACAATTCTTGGGGGAAGATGTTCAACAATTGGGGTACAAATTTCAATTTTTTTAACACAATCTTCCAGGACAAATTTTTGAAAATTGCTGGTTACTTCGATAAGTTCAAAAGGATTTAGTTTTCGTATAGCTTCCCTTTGTTCTATAGTCATCACATTTGCTTCTACTTTTGTAGTTTCAATAAATTGTTTCGGATCATTACTTATTTTAGCTTCGACTAAGGTTAGCAACAATGCCAGTGACGCTGAAATCAATTTTTTTCTCATGTTTTTATAAGATAATTTTGTAAATTCTTAATCAAAAATATCTCTGACTTCTGACAACTAAATTTATTTAAATCTTGTGGTGACGAGGATAATCTCAAAAAATTTTTAGAATCTGCCTCTGCCTTTTATTATTCAAACCTCTAAACTATATAAACTTTTCCTACCTTTATCGACGAGTGGCAAAGATTTATAAGTCAATTTTTAATTTTTTATTCAGGTGATTCATGCAAAATGGTGAAAATAACTCGGCAAAAAATTGATTATCCTTTGAGAACTTATCTGAAAGATTTATGGTTTTTCGTCGGGAGACATAAAATTAAAATTATTGTAATGAGTGTGATATTGGCTCTTGTGGCACTAATTGATCTTTTACCCTCGATAGTTCTTGCGAAAATTATTGACTTTTTTACGAAATATTCAACGGGGCAATCACTCTCAGTTTTTTATTTTTATACTGGAATACTTCTGGCAGTTTTGATCGTCGGTACTTTTTTGCGATTGGGTGGAAGGCACTTTTTTTACAAATATTCTTCTGAAGTTCAGAAAGAAGTCAAAACAGAAGGATTTCAAAAATTGATGGAAGGAGATTTGCTTTGGCACGATAGGGAAAATACCGGAAATAAAATGCAGAAAATCTCGGACGGGACCGGTGCGATTGGAAACGTGTTAGATTTTTATATAAACTCCGGAATCAGTATGGTTGTTTCAGTTATAGGAATTATAATTGTCTTTGGTTATTTCGGATTAAAATATGCTTTGATTGCTTTGATTTTTATGGCTCTTTACATTATAGTTGATTTTGGATTCAATAAAAAATTAGGAAAAAAAACTCTTGAAGTTCAAATTGCGAAAGAAAAAGCGGCAGGAAAGGCTTACGAGTTTTCTTCAAATATCTCGACGGTAAAATCTCTGGGTTTGGAAAAATCTGCAAATGAGGAAGTTTTCTTAAATGAAGAAACGATTTTGCAGGCGAAAAATGAAAGAAGAAGAATAAGTACAATCAAGTGGCTCACTGTTCAGACAGTTTCGGTATTATTTTATGTAATTTTTGTTTTCATCGTCGGAAGAGATGTTGTCCTTGGACTTTTGACTATTGGTTCGATAGTTATTTATATAAATTATGTCGGGAAAATCCAGACAGTTCTCAATGTTATTTCTGGTTATTCAGATATGCTTACTGACACGAGATACAGTTATTTCAGAATGATGGAGTTATTTAGGTCAATTCCCCGTGTTGATGAGCACGATGCTGTCGATTTGGAACATTGGAAAAATATTCATGTGGTAAACGTCGGATTCAAATATAAAAACGAAGATATTCTGGAAAATTTTAGTTTGAATATTAAGAAGGGTGAAAAAATTGGTGTCGTCGGGAAATCGGGAAGCGGGAAATCAACATTGTTCAAACTTTTACTTAAATTATATTTGCCTCAAAATGGAATGGTTTACTTCGATGGAATGGCTATAAATAATTTTACAAAAAATTCAATTACAAAAAAAGTTTCTATTGTTCCTCAAGAAACAGAAGTTTTCAATTTAAGTTTTAAAGAGAATGTAACTATCTCAACTCCCGGAGACATAAATTATAAAAAATACAAACAAGCTCTGGAATTATCTCAGTGTGTTCCAATAGTTTCTAAAATGCCTGAAGGAGACAATACTTTAATCGGAGAAAAGGGAGTTCGATTGTCTGGTGGAGAAAGACAAAGACTTGGAATTGCCCGCGCGCTTTACAAAGATTCAGACATAATTATCTTCGATGAATCGACTTCAAATTTAGATTACGAAACAGAAAGAAAAATTCAAGATGCATTTGATAAAGAATTTAAGGACAAAACTTTAATTTTTGCTGCTCATCGTCTTTCAACTTTGAGAAACATGGATAAAATTTTAATTATTGAACACGGAAAAATCGTCGAGGAAGGAAATTACTCTAGTCTTGTGCAGAAAAAAGGCCAGTTCTACAAACTTTTGATGAAACAGGAATCGAGTAAGAATAATCCTATGGAAGATTTAGCTGAGAAATTTTAACAAAACAAATAATAAAACTGCAGTGCAAAACAAGTTAGTTGGGTTTCTTTTCCAGTGTCTACGTCTTTATGGATATGATTTGTTCCACCATCATACTCTGAAACTAGATAAGCATTTGCATTCTCTGGGCTCTGTTGAAAATCTCAATTTGTCGTGAGATTTAAATTATGACAAATTGCCTTTGAATAAATTTCTGCATTGATACTCTTCCAACATTTACCTGAAACATTTCCACCGTATTTTCGTTT
>Ga0172371_10010581_pt1 | contig 12434 bp, 10 predicted proteins | sample Lak12m_FD_114543 | JGI IMG/M metagenome (GOLD analysis project Ga0172371, IMG submission 114543) | Freshwater microbial communities from Kabuno Bay, South-Kivu, Congo - kab_022012_12m | ecosystem: Environmental > Aquatic > Freshwater > Lake | place: Democratic Republic of the Congo: South-Kivu... | reverse complement strand
GTGGACATGCCTGAGGAGGCGGCTCGGGTGGGAACTGCCCTGATTGCCGCGTCCGACAAGGCGGCTTATGGCCTGGAGGATGTATCCTCCAAGCACGTCGATGACATTGTGAGAATGGTCTTTGATGAGGACCGGCAGGTGCTGATACTCGATCCGGTAAAAGCAGCGGAAGTTGCAGTGAGAGTCGCCATCGCGAAGTCTGATCAGCGCAAGAAAGAGATTGTCATGCCGGCGGACGTTCCGGATCTCACCAAGGAATGCAAGAATTGCGGCCTGTGTAGCATGGTGTGCGCGAATCTTCAGAACGTTGGAGAGGCTATGAAATCCGCGTCTGAGGGTGATCTGGAGCCCCTCAAGCGGGTATTCGACCGGTGCATCGGGTGCGGCAAGTGTGAGCAGGAATGCCCTCGGGATGTGCCTATCATGCGGGTGATGCAGGCTGCCGCCGGTAGTGAATCGTATAAAATCAGGGCAGGACGGGGAGCCGTAGGTGAGGTGGAGATTCGTGAAGCGTCGATCCCCATAGCTTTCGGAACCAATCCGGGCATTGTTGCCGTGGTTGGTTGCTCAAATTTTCCTGAAGAGATAGACGACATAGCGTGGATCGTGGACCAATTTGCCAAGCGCAAGTACATAGTCATGCTGTCGGGCTGCTCGGCTATGGCTGCGGCCATGCACAAGGATCGAGATGGAAAGACGGTATATGAGAGGTATCCAGCCACCTTTTATTCCGGCGGCGTGATGAATGTCGGGTCTTGCGTGTCCAACTCGCATATTGTCGGCGCGGCAATCAAGGTAGCCAACATATTCGCGAAGGTGCCTCTACGGGGCAACTTCGAGGCTGTGGCAGACTACATTTTGAACCGTGTCGGTGCCTGCGGATTGGCCTGGGGCGCCTACTCCCAGAAAGCGACGTCCATAGCGTCGGGGTGCAACCGCTGGGGGATCCCGGTAGTGCTGGGCCCGCATTCCATCAAGTACAAGAGACTTCTGGTAAGCGACAAGGAGGGGACCGACTGGAGCGTGATGGACGCCCGCACTAAACAGAAGGTCGACGCCGATGATCACTGTCCGGGGCACCTGATAACAGTTGTGGAATCGAAAGAGCGAGCTCTCATCGAGATGGCCAAGCTCTGCATACGTCGGAATGATACGGCACAGGGACGCCAGGTCAAGCTGCACAACTATATCGACTTTTACAAGCAGTATATGGGATCACTGCCCCACGATCTGGAGTTGTACGTCAGGAAAGCAACTGACATACCGCTTGTTTACAAAAAACAAGTCACGGTATATCTGAAAGAAAAGGGCTGGCAGCCAAAGTCCTTTATTTCCAATCCCACCATCATCGGGACGTACGATAGCAAGGCCACGGTCGACTACGTTGGAGGTGCTCAGGAGAGCAAGGCGTAACCCATGCGAATCGTAACTCTTTATAACAACTTCTACGGCCAGCGGTTCGGGGACCATCTTCGCGCAAGCTCCCCAAGCTCATGGGAAACCGTTAGCTACCTGTTCAACCGACGGCTTCCCCCTGTTATCGACGATCCCGAAGAGTGCCTCCCAGATGACTTGCCGGTTGGAGACCTGCTTGTCTATGTCGGTCAGGATCGGAAGATCGCGGAACTCATCCCTGATGTGGCTCAACTCTGCCGATTCAAGGAGGTGATTGCAGCGGTCGACAATCGAGCCTTCCTCCCGTCGGGATTGGCCAAACAGATTCAGCGCCGCCTTCGAGCCATGGGGATTCCGTTCGTGTTTCCTGCGCCGTTTTGCTCCCTGACCCAGGAGAGCTCTGAGGGAGACTTCACCCGGGAATTCGCCCGGCTCTACGGGCAGGCCCGTTTGGATCTACAGATGGAAAATGGAACGGTTCAAGCCGCAACGCTCCATCGGGGGGCACCTTGTGGCAATACGCAATTCGTGGTGGAGAAACTCGCCGGGGTCTCCGCTCAAGATCTCGTGGAAAAGGCGGGGTTGTTGTTTCACGCTCATCCGTGCATGGCTTCCATGGACATGGATCGCGAAATCGGGGACACGATCCTGCACATGGCCGGTTACCTGGTGAAGGAAGCGGTCAGGAAGGCCCTTGGAAATGCCCGCTGTTCGGCGCTATGTAGCAGTACTTGTCTGGAGGGACTGCCATGACCATCCCTTACCATAAAGTGAACGTCTTCACGGGAACGAAAGAAGCTCGTATTATCGACGATGGCGCGATCTACGCGGAACTGATCAAGAAAGCCCTGCGGCCGCTCCTTATTGTGGGTCCAGAATGTCTGGCCAAGTCACTTGACGGAAAGCCGCTCTTGGAATGGGCAGTCGAAATTGCCCGCAGCGCGGGTATGCCGATTTGCGCTACGGCCCACACAAAGAAGGGGCTCCTGGAGACGGGATATTCTCCCGAATCGTCCTATGACCTCATAGAGATTCTCAACTGCCTCACCAAACCTGATTGGGCAGGCGTCGAGGGGAAGGGTAATCACGATCTTGTTCTCTTCCTGGGGATACGGACGGATCTCGCCACCGGTGGGCTTTCCACTCTCAAGCACTATGCCCCGCACTTGAAAACCATGACGCTGTGCAAGTACTATTTTCCCCACGCAAACTATTCGATGCCGAATCTTGTCAAGGACAAGAAATGGCACGAATTCCTCACGACCATGTTAGAAAAGCTGCGACAAGCAGATAGGGAGGAGTGAGTAATGTCCGAGTTCCCCATAGGAGTTGGACCTCAACACGAAGGAGAAACCGTTCGAAAGGGCGACATTCAGGTTGAACTGGGAGGCGTCAAGACCAAAAGGTTCGAACTTGTCACACTGAAGAAAATGGACGAAGTCGAACACGAAAAGGTGAATGTCATCGGTCCTGACATTTCCGAAATGGAAGTGGGAAGCACCCACCCCGTCGCCATCATGATCGACGTGGCCGGCGAGCAACTGGAGAAAGACATGGAGCCGGTCATCGAACGACGAGACCACCTCTACATCAACTACATGGAGGGAGTCTGGCACATGGGCTCCCGCGACGACATATGGATCAGGGTCTCCAAGGAATCGTTCGAAAAGGGTCTTAAGTCGTTCCAGACCTTTGGGGAAATTCTGATGCTGCTGTTCACCTCCGAGATGGAGATGATTGAAAAGATCGCCATTACGTTCGTGACAGACCCTCAGAAGGTGGAAGAGCTTCTGCCCATGTCTCAGCAGGTCTACAAGGCGCGGGACGACCGCCTTAGGGGCATGCGCGATGAGGAGGTGCAGGACTTCTACGGGTGCATCATGTGCCAGAGCTTTGCACCGCAGCACGTGTGCGTTATCACTCCGGAGCGAACCTCAATATGCGGCTGTATCACATGGCTTGACGGGAAGGCCGCTTACAAGATGGACCCGGAGGGATCCTGTTTCCGCATAGAGAAAGGGGAGTGCCTGGATCCCGAGCTGGGCAGTTATAGCGGCGTCAACCAGGCCGTCGCGGAGAAGAGCATGGGTGCGAGCACCGAATTCTACCTCTATTCCGCTTTCGAGAAGCCGCACACGGGATGTGGATGTTTTCAGACAGTGGTCTTCTACATCCCCGAGGTGGATGGTTTCGGCGTGGTCAATCGCGAGTACGGCGGTGACACGGTGATCGGGCAATCCTTCTCAGAGCTCGCCGGAGAAGTATCCGGAGGCCGTCAGGTGGAAGGCATGATCGGCGTGGCAATCGACTACCTGCGCTCACCGAAATTCCTTGTGGCTGACGGAGGGCACAAGAGGATCGTTTGGATGCCTAAAGAACTCAAGGAGCGGGTTCAGGAAAGATTTCCGGAGGGTCTGGCCGACCAAATCGCTACCGAGGAGGATGTGAGCAACGTCGAGGAACTGGCGGAGTTTCTGCAAAGGGTGCACCATCCCTGGCTGGCCGCCTGAAGGAGGCTTCCATGGCGATTAAAGGAACCGAACTCAAAAACAAGTTGCCCGACGCAGGCAAGAAGAACTGCAAAGAATGCGGTCTTCCCACCTGTTTCGCCTTCGCAATGAAGATAGCCAAAGGAGAGGCCGACATTGAGCAATGCCCGTACTTGTCTCCCGAGGTCAAGGCTGAGGTGAAAGAAGCCCTGACTCCGCCAATGGCGCTGGTCCATATCGGGGTCGGCGAGCATGCCATCCAAATAGGCCAGGAAGAGGTGATGTACCGGCATGAGAAGTCTTTGCTGAGGGAACCGGCTATTGCCGTACTCGTCTCCGATGCTGCAGACGACGCAGCTATCGAGGCCCGGCTTGAGGAAGTCCGAAACGCATGCTTCGAACGGGCTCAAGTGGTTGTGCACCCGAATCTGTGGGCGCTCAGGTACGATTCCGGGAATCGGAATCGATTTGAGCAGGTCGTCAGAAAGGTTCACGAAGCCTCGCCGCTTTCGGCAGTCATCGTCTCCACCGACCTGGACGCGCTGTTTCTGGGACGGAACATTTATGCGGACAGGAATCCGGCTATCTATCCCATCACGTCTGAGAACGTCGACGCGGCTCGGGAGCGGATCACGCAAGTTCCCACGACAGTAGGCGTGAAAGCCAATGGGGTGGCCGGTCTCATACCAGTAACTGACAAGCTAAAGGAGAAAGGGATCACCCAGATCGTTATGGACCCTTGCTCAAAGAACTTCGTGGAAGCTGTCAGGGATCAGACGATTATTCGGAGATCCGCATTGAAAAATGGGGTACGTGCCCTGGGATATCCAACCATAGCCTTCCCCTGCGACGTGGCCAAGGACACCATGGAGGAGATGCTCTATGCCGGCACCTTTGTAGCCAAGTATGCGGGGCTCGTCGTGGTTTCCACCGCGGCAACGGACTTCCTCTATCCGCTGCTCATCCAGAGGATGGACATCTATAGCGACCCTAGAAAACTGAGGACGGTGGAGGCTAAAGTTTACGAGTTTAATGAACCGAGCCAAAACTCGCCCGTCTTGGTCACGACGAATTTTGCGCTGACGTTCTTTACGGTGGCGTCCGAGGCTCAGGCCAGTAAGGTCCCGGTGTACTTGGCTATCCTGGACACTAGCGGTTTTGGGGTCCAGGCGTCCATGGCCTCTGGGAAATTTGATGGGCATATTATAGCCGACTATCTCTCCCGAACCGGACTGGCCGGGAAAGTGAAGACCAAGCGAATGATTCTGCCGTGGCTTGCCCGGCGTATTAAACATGAGCTTCGTGATGATCTGCCCGAGTGGGAGGTTCTCATCGGTCCCAAGGCCATCAATCAATTGTCGCCTTTCCTTGTGGAAAGGGCTGGAGAGTGGGGAGTGACCACCAGTGGCTAAGACTATAGCAATAGCAGGAAAGGGCGGTGTGGGAAAGACAACCATAGCCGCCTTGATGATCAAGTTTCTGTCGAAAAAGGGTCTGGTGTTGGCTATCGACGCTGATCCGAGCGCAAATCTCGATCAGGCGCTGGGCTTGCCCATCGGCGAGACGGTGGGCGACATCCGTGAAAACCTTAGCAAGGACATCAATAAAGGCTCGTTTGCCGCGGGAATCACCAAAAAAGAGTTTCTGGACTTGAAGGTGGAAGAAGCTCTTGTCGAATCGGACAAGGTGGACCTCCTTTCCATGGGGCGTCCCGAAGGGCCCGGTTGTTACTGCGCGGTCAACAATATGTTGCGGGCCATCATTGATCGGATCGGAAACCGGTATGATTATGTAGTGATCGACTGCGAAGCCGGTATGGAGCACATTAGCCGGCAAACGACTCGAGATTTGGACTGTCTCATTATCGTTTCCGACCCCACGATGAGGAGTCTCAACGCGGCAGCAGGAATCAAAGACCTCATCCACGACATCCGCACACGAACCGGGAAGATGACCCTGGTCATCAATCGTGTTCCAAGAGAGCTGCCTGAGCAAATATGGAAGTTCATCGAAGGGCAGGGGTTGGCACCCGCCTTCGTCATTCCGGCGGATGAGGACCTCTATGAACTGGAGATACACGGCAAACCCACGGTGGAATTACCCGACGAGGCGGTGTTGCGCAGGCGTGTCGAACAACTAACCCGGGAACTCGGACTCTACTAACGTGTCCTTCCCGAGAGCGCAGCGCTGAAGAGGTGCGAAATTGCGTGTGATAGTACTCATCCAGGCTCAGTTGGGCATGCGGTTTTTGGATTACTTGAAAGAGGCCGCGCCGCCTTCCTGGGAGATTATCGGATACAACTACACTGGGAGACTGCCTCAGGTCATTGATGACCCGAGTGACATTCTACCGGACGATCTCCCGCAGGGGGATCTACTCCTCTATCTTGGACAACACAGGAAGCTTGCGGAATTGATTCCTGAGATCGCTGAGATCTGCGGAGTCCGTGGAGTGATAGCAGGTGTAGAGAACTCGTCCGTTTTCCCGACGGGTTTGCAGAACCAGACCCGGCGGCAACTGGAAAACAAGGATATTGACGTAGTCTTCCCGGATCCGTTTTGCGCTCTGGCAGAACAAGATAGTGACAACGAGTTTGTCAGGCTGTTCGCCCGTCATTTTGGACGGCCAGAACTTAGGGTGGCAGTCGAGGGCGGTAAAGTGAAGGAAGTAGTCTGCCTGAAGAGCGCACCCTGCGGAAACACTCGCTATGTTGCCGACAACCTGTGCGGTATCGGTACGTCTGAATGCATGGCCAAAGCCCGACGGTTACACCGGCAGCACCCCTGCACGGCCTCGACTCGCGCGGACCACACCAGAGATACCTCAATGGACCGTGCGGCACGGCTGGTGGAAAATGCCGTGTCTGGAGCCATGGCGGAGGTCGACTGAAGACAGTTCACGTTCACGCCAAGCACCCGAAAGTGCGCCGGGTCATTGACTGGGGCGGGCAGTGCCCTTCCGGTCGCATGGTAGCAAAGGAGAGTCGTGAAAGTTGAGATGAGAGGTATCCCGTCAGCGTGAGCAGCTAAACCGCTCGGAGTCACGCTGAGGAACTCTTGAAGGGCTAGACGCTCTACCTATCTTCACCCCGCGCCCAGTGCCCTTAAGGCCGGTGCGCCATCACTTGGCACCATTTATGCGAATTCCCGAGGCATCGGGTTCAACCACCTGTTCAGACCCACACGGTTTATTGCTACGAAACCGTCTCTCAGGAGATCGCTGCGACAGGAAATTAGTTATCTGAAAAACATACGAAGCCTCCGACGAGGTGAACCCTCCGTGTCGGAGACAGTGAATAGCGTCCCCGAGGACCGTTTTCGGGATTAGCCGCAACAACCGGGCATCGCGACGGGAGAAGTTTGGGGCCGGAGATGAGTCTGTTGGTGCGTCCTGAGCCTGAGCAGGCGCAGACTCACTTCGGCTAGGCCAGGAAGTTCTTTTCGGACGCAAATCTGTGGCTCCCCGAGCGAGATCCACGGATGTCGTTGCAGCGCGACAGCAGTGGGTGCAGCGGCTATTCACCTCGGACGCGGGGACGGGATGAGAGCACAGAGTTCACCCGAGCTCACTTTGCCGGTGGGAAGTTGCGGGTCCCCGGAGCGAGCGAGGCACTTCACAAAAAGGAGGTCGTACCGTGATCGAGACCATGTCCCCTAAGGAGAGACTATTCGCAACATTGGACCGAAAGCCGGTCGACCGAATACCGGTGGCCCAGCCGCTCCAGACTGGTACCGTCGAACTGATGAAGTCCGCCAACGCCTATTGGCCGGAAGTGCACTCCAACGCGGAGCTCATGGCCGCCCTGGCCTATGAAGCTTACCGTGTAATCGGCTTCGAGAGCGTTCGAGTCCCATTCGACATCAATGTGGAGGCTGAGGCGATGGGATGCGAACTGAATTTCCAGTCTGGGTCCCGCAAAGGCCGTGATATTCAGCCGCCGGTAAAGACCACAGCCATGGATGCAGTGGACGACTTTAGCCGAGTAAAGGACCCTGACCCCCAGAAGGACGGCCGGATGCCAGTGGTCTTAAAGGCTATCGAGATTCTGAGAAAGAAGATCCCGGACACCGTCCCCATTTTTTCGGCCGTGGTCGGTCCTTTCATGGTCGCAGCCCAAGTTCGGGGAGTCGATCCGTTTATGCGCGAGCTCATGCGGCAACCGGAAGAGGCTCTTGAGATAGTGAGGAGGGCATATCAGGTCTGTCTCCGGTATGCGCAGGCGCAGGCCGCGGCTGGATCGGACTGCGTCGTCATCGTCGACGCTTCGGCAAGTCCGGACCTGATTAGCCCCAAACAGTTCGATCAGTTTGCCAAGCCCTTCACACACGACCTCGCCAAGAACATTTCTGTGCGGTCAATTCTCCACATCTGCGGAAAGACGCACCCGATTCTGACGCGGATGGCCGAGGTGACTTCGGGCATTTCCATAGACTCGTCCGTGGACATAGCGGAGGCCAAGAAGACCATCGGACCGGGCACAGCCGTTTGTGGCAACGTGGATGTCAATACGGTTCTCCTCTTTGGTGAGCCGGCCGATGTGGAGCAGGCCACCAAGACAGTCATTGAAAAAGGAACTGATCTGGTAACCACCAGCTGCGGTATTTCGCCACTGGCCTCAAATGAAAACCTCATTGCCATGGTAGAGACGGGCAAGAAATACGGACTAAGAAAATGAAAGGCATAGCACTCGATCTTGGTACCAGCGGCTTTCGAGCCCAAGCAATTGCGGAAAACGGGACCGTCATGGCTACAGCTATCTCAACGCGGCATCCGCTGCCGGGTGCAAATGTTATGGATCATCTGCACTTCTGTTTGGAGATGGGCCACGAGATCACTCACCGGCTCATTCTTAACGCTGTACACAAGGTCATACGGGCTTTGCCGATAGATCTCGGAGATGTCGAACGTGTTGCAATCTGTGGCAATCCGATTCAGCTCTCCCTATTCCAGAACATGGAAATAAGGGATCTCGCGTTTGCAGGAAAACGCAAGCTCAAGAAGCTCGGTATCACAGAACCGATTCAACGCCCTGCCAGAATCATCAAAGCGGTGGATGTGGGACTCGAGGTCCCGGATAAAGCCGATCTCCTTGTGCCACCCGCGGTGAAGCACGAAATTGGTGCCGATGCCCTGGCCATGATGTTTATCACGGGGATGCTCGATAGGGATGAGCTGGCCATGGTCACGGATTATGGAACCAATGCTGAAATGGCCATCAAAGTGGGCGGGGATATTCTCACCGGATCCGCGGCAGCAGGACCCGCCATGGAGGGCCAGCATATCTCTTCGGGAATGCTCGCTCAACCCGGAGCTATCGCAGATGTGAGGCCTGACGGCGACTCATGGCAGATCATTGTCTTAGGGCCCGATCTCATAACGGTGCAGGGACCTACGATGAGACCCACGGACGGTACCATTGTGCGCGACGCACAATCGGAACACAAAGCCGTAGGGGTAACCGGGACCGGCGTGATTGCAGCCATTTCCTCCGGAATTGACGCGGGCATTGTCGGACCACCGGATATCAGAACTCCCGACGGTAAAGTCCATCTCGGGCTGGGCATATCGTTGACAGAAAGGGACGTCAAAGAGGCGGGCAAGGCAATCGGCGCCATGCGGGCGGGGCATCTGACTTTGGCCGAGGAATCGGGCGTGAAGTTGCAAGATCTACGAACCATGTACATGACCGGGGCCTCCGGCTACTATGTGGATCCGCTCAAAGCGCGGAGTGTCGGCCTCATTCCCAATTCCGCGGCACGGGTGATTCAGGCTGGGAACACCAGCCTCCGGCTGGCCACGGAATTGGTGAAAAATCCATTACTGCTCGATGGGCTCCAAAAAGTTGCCGACGGGATCACTGCCAAACACATCATGTTTGCCAATTCGAGCGTGTTCAAAAACGCCTTCGTATGCGAGCTGGCCTACTGGCAGGAGGGGATGCCCGGCGGCCAAATGAACAGCATGCTGGCCATGTACGGCATTCAGGCATTGCCTGAACCTCACCCTTCCCCTGAACTGATCCGGATATCCCACCGCGACATCATTGAAATAGGGCCCCTGGGGTTGGCTGTGGTGGACAGAGTAGGCACGGAGCTTTACCTGGACTTCCCGGATGAATGCATCGGCGAAGAGTGCCGCAAATGTGTCGACGAGTGCCCGGAAGGAGCGGCATGGATTGCCGCGTTCGACGGCAGAGACCGACTGATGGTGCGCTCGGATCTCTGCGACGGGACCGCTTGCCGTCGTTGTGAATCGGACTGCCCTAGCGGTCTGCACTTCGAAGCTCTTCGATTCATCGGAGGATGACATGGTGATTGGGCTACTGGTCTGCGAGGTTCTTGAAGCGGAAATGCTTCACCTTATCACTGGGGACCCCGATCTTCAGAAGGTTACCTTTATCGAGAGCGACCCCGGAGCCTGTCTGATCCAAGGTCTCAGATCCAGGATGGTGGAGCGGCTTCAGGTTCTTCAAAGCGTGAACGACTTCGAGCCGGACCCCTCGCTATCGTATGAGCTCCTCGCCAAGGTCCTTCGTGTGGGACTTCACATGGATAAGGAACTGCTCCAAGAGGGAGTGATCAGCGAGGGGCAAGCACTGGCCTCCAAGAGCGATGTGCTCCTGCTCGGGTATGGTCTTTGCGGCAACGTGCTCCTCGATATCGAAACTCGAATGACGGATGCACCGTGTCCGATTGTCCTGCCGGAAAACCTTGATGGCAGCAGAATCGATGACTGCGTGTGCATGGTTCTGGGGGGGACCGAGAAGTACCTGGAGCAGGTTTACAAGGAGGCCGGCACGTGGTTTGTCACGCCGGGATGGCTCAAGCACTGGGAGACACTGCTGGTGAAGGAACTGCGTTGCCCTGACATCGAGACAGTGAAGTGGATCTTCGACAAGACCGGCTACACGAGATGTCTCATGGTGAAGACAGGGATAGAAGACTACGACACATTTAGAGCCGAGACGGACAAATTCTCGGAGCTCTTCAAATTCCGAGTGGAGGAGGTGGAAGGGACTCTCAACCTGCTCAGAAAATCGTTTGAGCAGGCGAAAAATGTCGCGGTAGCACGTAAGGAGGTGATGCATCTGCAGGAGCCTTGACCCGACACAGACGAGCTGGCTAGAGACGAGTCATGCATTCCATCGTGCACAACCGGATCCAACGTCATCTGCGAGTGACCGTATCGAGACGTGGACCTAAAGGAGGAGTATGCCGATGTCCGATGAACTCTTCAAAGCACTCATCGACGCCATTGTTGTGGGCAAGGTTGATGAGGCGGGAGCCCTTGCCCGAAAATCCCTCGACTCAAACGTCCCCCCTATGAATACCGTCGAGAAGGCCCTTATCCCTGCGATGGAGATCGTCAGCGATAAGTATGAGAAGAAGGAGTACTATCTCCCCCAAATGCTGATCAGCTCCGACGCCTTCTATAAGGCCTTCGACATCTTGAAAACAAAAATGCCCACAGCCGCGACCGGCGGCAAGGGGAAAGTGGTCATCGGCGTCGTGGAGGGTGACGTCCATGACATTGGCAAGAATCTCGTGAAAACGGTGATAGAAGCGAACGGATACCGGTGCATCGACATGGGCCGTGATGTGCCCATCGAAGACTACCTGGAGAAGGTGGCCGACGAGAAGCCCGATTTCCTGTTGTTGTCTACACTGATGACTCCCACGCTGCTCAGCATGAAGCGCACCGTAGAAGGCCTTGTCGATGAGGGGCTGCGAACTGGGGTCAAGGTCGCGATCGGCGGTGGTCCCGTGTCCTGGGATTTCTGCAAGAAGATCAAGGCCGACTTCTACGGGGACAACGAGAAAGACGCGCTGCGATGGCTTAATGACCAGGTTAGCGCTTGACGGGTACAGTGAGTGCGTAACCGCACGATTCCAAGACAGGCGGAGACCGGTAAACAAGACGCCAAGGAGGCAAATCAATGACTGAGATGACTCCAATCGAGCGCGTAGTCGCAGCGCTCACGTTCAAGAACCCGGACAGGGTGCCGGTAGCACTCTATTTCCAGAGTGGAGTTCAGCACGACCTCAAGGAACTGGATTACACCTGGGAAGAAGCACTACAGCATCCAAGGAAGCTCTTCCAGGCCATCGAGCGCCAATACACCGTCTGGGGAGCCGATAACTTTTTCCTGCCCGTAGATTTTCGGCTCGAGGGTGAGGCCCTCGGGTCAAAGGTGACATACAAACTCAAGTGCGGCGAGGGCTGGCGCATGGGGGTCGTCACCGAGTGGGCCGTCAACGACAAGTCCGACCTCGACAAACTGACCGTGCCGGACCCTCACAAAGTGCAGCGCATGGAGGTGACCTTTGAGGTAATCCGCAAGTTGGTCAAGAAGTATCCTCAAGTTCCCACCGTAGGATTTGTTAACGGCCCGCCTGACACGGCTTCAGACGTGTATGTCGGGCGGTACGCCGGAATTTTCACCGGGATGGTGTCAGACCCCGATTGGATTCTGCGGCTGTTCGACATCTGCGCGGATACGAGTATTGCGTTCGCAAAATGCATGATAGAGGCCGGTGCGTGCGCGATCG